>Ga0066639_10001770_pt1 | contig 19123 bp, 20 predicted proteins | sample CryGeyCG2114_010_2_FD_59504 | JGI IMG/M metagenome (GOLD analysis project Ga0066639, IMG submission 59504) | Groundwater microbial communities from aquifer - Crystal Geyser CG10_big_fil_rev_8/21/14_0.10 | ecosystem: Environmental > Aquatic > Deep subsurface > Groundwater | place: USA: Utah...
GTAAGGAAGAAGAAAGAACGGATTGCAAAAGATTTCCTCGGGAAATGGAAGAACTGATACCACTTCGCGTTTAATTTGATACTGTTCTGCCCGAAGACTGTATCAGCATTTCTTGTGATAGGTTCGAACGTTACCCGCCTGCCGGCATAATGGAGGATGCCACCTGCTAACGTTTGCGGAGCTTCACCTCCCGTCAGGGAACATCACGTTGATCCTCTGCATTAAATCTCCCGCACTGTTCTGGGTGAACGATGCAGCCTGCTCCGCTGCCTGCTGCGCAATCTTTTTCAGGAGTTCGTCTCCATGTACGTACACAAACCACACGCTTGCAAGCATGAGAATAAGAGGAATGAGTCCGAGTACGCCCTTTATAAACCCGCCAATGGTACGCAGACGGTCGCGCTTATCCATTCTCTGCAGGTGAGCAATAATGATGTCGAGCCTGTCTTCGACTGTCAGTTTAACTTCCGGAGTCTGCTTTTTTGTCATGGAGAGAGGGGTTAAAAACCGCGCCGCCACTTCCGGACATACTCGAAGGCGCGTGTGCCATAGTACAGAGGCGAGAGAGGAACGTCCATACAGTGCGTGAGTGTGAGCAGAGAGCCTCCAAAACCTGTTTTGAAGGTTGTCACCCCACGGAAGGGATGCTTTGTTGCTCCTTCCGGAGCAATACCCCAGAAATTGTAGATATGGTCACCGCGTTTGAGAGCATCACAGATGGCAGTCCACTGCAGGAGGTAACTCGCAGGTACTTTGCTGTGCCTGTGTGTGCTCGCACCGTGGTGGTAGCTTGTTTCGCCTGCCATGTGCATGTGAATGGAGGCGGCGATGACCTCGCCGTTGTACCGGGCGAGATACAGTGTGCACTCGTTGCGGGGCGCAAAGTGCTCGACTTGTGCCCGGAAAAATGAATCGGAGTACGGTGCAAAGCCATGACGTTTCCGCGTCTCATCATGCAGAGTAAGAAAGAACGGCAGATCCTCCAGGGGATGTTGTGAGGCCTCGATGGTCACCCCATCTTTACCTGCCCTGCGAACAAGATTGCGTGTTGTTTTTCTCAGTTGCATGAACATTTCTTCCTCACCCCGCGGAGTTCTTTCGCCCTGCTCCTGCTGCCAGGCATCCGGTTCTGTGAGCGGGAGATACCAGAGGTGTTCTGCAAGGAGATGCAGGGGAGCGGGTTTGCTCCGGGGGATCATGCGTTCCTGCGGCCAAAACGGGCTGAGTCTTATGAATGCACATTGTTGTTCTTTTGCATGGTCCTCCAGTCCCCGGAGCAGGAGCTCAAGTGCGGAGACATCCGAGCAGATGGGTCCGTAGGGGACACTCAGGTGTTTTCCCCGGCGTGCAGACACCACAACTGCCTGACAAATACCTGTGATTGCTTCACCGTTTTGCACCCGGAGCCGAAGGGGATTTTGACCAATGGAGCGGTATACCTCGCCCATTGTCCAACTCTGCAGAAACGGGCTACATTGCTGGTGTGCAAGAAAGGAATCCCACTCTTGCTGGTTTTGTGCTTCTCGCATATCCATGGGGCTCATCCTAGCAGGGAAGAGAGGGATTGTATGAGTTTTTTTGCCTGCTTCTCTGTAGTAGTAGGGTGCGTGGGAAGTGTGAGAATATGACGGGCAACGTATTCTGCATGCGGGCAACTCCCTGCTGTGTAATTCGCTGTTTCCTGATGAGCACTGCGGGGACACACCACCGCTCCCGTCCAGCCGTCATCCAGGTACATACCCTTCTGTTTCAGTCGTGTACGTATGGCATCGGCATCTTCCACGTACAGCGGAAACTTCTGGAGAGGCAGATCTGCCTGTACCCCCCGCGGCATTTTCCATCCTCTCTCTGCAGCGGCTGCAAGGTACTGCGCAGTGCGTGCACGTCTGTGACTGTTGATGGCCTGTAGGTTTGGCCATTCCATCCGGGCAAGTGCGGCACAGGGCTCGGGCATGGTATGTAGCTGCGGAGACATGGTTCCTTCCTTCTCCTGCGCTGTGAGCACAGGGAGCAGGAGTCCCACTTTTCGGCTAAGGAACAGGAGCATCTTTCCCAGTCCGCAGAGACCATAGACGAATCGTGTTTTTCTGTAGAGTGGGGCGTACAGGAGCAGCCGCGCAATGTGCCCTCTGCGGAGTGGCAGAGCAGTTTTCTCTTCGGTGCAAAGAGCATTTTCTCTAGAGCGCTTGCAGTCCACTATGGCACCGCCTGTCATGCCTGAGAGTGCTTTATCTCTATTCAAACTCAGGAGGAGGTAGTCACCTTGGCGCGCGATGGCATCCGGTCCCGCCTTGTCCGGCAGTATGTGCGCGCAATCTTCGATCAGGATGATATGCTTTTCTGTACAAATGTGTCTGAGCCGTGCGGTATCCGCGGGAATGCCAAATGTGTGCTGACAGATAATGGCACGTGTGCGATTGCTGATGCGCCCCTGCAGAGCTTGTGTATCCATATTCAGCGTCTCTTTGTCTATGTCTACGTACACGGGAGTGTAGCCGGCAGCATGGATGGCATTGGGGAGAGCCACACAGGTGAATCCCTGTACGATAATTTCTGCACCCTGTTCAAACTGCAGGGATCGCAGGAGCGCCAGGAGCGCTTCCCGTCCCGAGGCGAAGAGGTGCACGGAGCCGCCAAACTGCTCCTGTATTGCGGAGCGTAAACGCTCGGTCTCCACAGTGTGTTTCCATGTCCACGGTGTAAGGAGCAGTCTGTCTGCCTTGCGCGCATAGCGGCCGGAAACATGCGGTCCAAAGGTATGGTGTATGGGTTGCAGGCTCATGGCAGTACTGCTTGAATCATAGGCTCAGGCACACGTCCAACGCAGACAAGAAGTGAGTCCCTCTCTACGGGTTGCGTAAGTGCCGTACGGATTTCGATTGCTTCACCCCGTCCTTTCTCAAAATACTCGCCACTCCGCGGATGCAGGAAAATCACACGATGGAACGTGCTCTGTGACATTTCTCCCAGTTCGGTATGGATGCGGTCCTGTTCCGTTCCCAGTTCTATAAGACCGCTGGTGAGCAGCACTTTGTGCACCGCCGGCTGCGATTTCGCCCAGGCAATGGCAGCCTTGAAGCTCGCAGGACTGGCGTTGTGGGTATCGTCCAAAATGGTTACGCCCCGCTCTGTGCGTACCGAGAAGGTGTGTGCGGGTGGCGTGTACCGTGAAAGTTCCTGTGCAATGTCGCTCTCTTTCATTTCCAGTGCACGTGCTACTGCTATGGCAAGGAGTACGTTCGTGACATTGTGCGTGCCGTGGAGGGGCACTGAAAAACGCGTGTCGCCGGCGCGGAACGCTATTCCGGTTGCTGTTTCTTCCACATCAAATGCTTCGGTATCCGCATGTCCGCCGGTGCTTACCAGATGCACAGGGCTGTGCGCTCTCTCGGCAAGTTTGGCGCAGCCACTGTTATCGGCATTCAGGAAGACCATTCCATCCTCCGGAATAGCCTGCACCAGTTCTGCCTTTGTATCTATGAGTGCCTGCGCAGATCCAAACAAGCCTACGTGCTGTTTGCCGATGTAGGTCACGACCCCGAGAGAAGGTTGTACTATACGGCAGAGCTTGGCAATTTCTCCTTTGCGGTAGGCGCCCATTTCCACAATGAGGATCCTGGGTGGGTTCTGCTTTCGTACAGAAAGTTCCTTCAGCAGCCAGTTGGCTACGCCCATTTCGCTGTTCACGTAGGCCGGGGTACAGAGGATGTCTTTTTTTGAGAGAATGCAGGAAAGCAGTTCCTTCACCGTTGTTTTTCCCACACTTCCCGTTATGCCAATCACCGTGAGGTTGGGGAACTGTTCCCGCAGACGTGTTGCCCTTTGCATTCTCTGTGTTTTGAGCAGGCGATCCACCGGCCAAAACAGGAACCAGGCAAGTGTGAGTGCGACCGCCTGCAAAATAGGGAGGAACACTAGCAGTGCTCCGAAATCAGACCAAAACCATGCAGCCAGCGCATCTACAATGAGCGCACAGCCAACCAAGGTGGTTGCCTTGTGCGTCCATACAGGAACGTGTTGTTTGCGCAGGACCAGTTGCATACACGTGAGTCCGGTGAGCAGGGCAAGTGTACCTACTACCCACAGAGAACTGTGGGACGGCATGCTAAGCAGCACAGCACAAAAAACCAGAACCACCGCAGGCCGGACGATGCCCACTATCTGTCGGCAACAACCTTCGTACCTCAGGTGTTCCCGCAGGCGGTCGAAACGCCATTCTTTGATCTGCCAAAGCCACGCAAGCGTTAGAAGGGGCGAGAGCGAAGCCAGCAATGCCAGTCCGGAAATGAGTACGGGGCTCACAGTGCAGTATCCTACGTGACCACAGGGGAGTGTGAGAAGAAGTCTGAGTACTTTATACGGTTTAGCGCCAGAGAATAAAAAATCGGACATCAAATTGACTTTTGCACGTAATATTTTATGCTATTCTTCTCTTCATATTTTCAGTACTATGGCTCCTCTGGAAAATCCTCAGAGCAATGATGATACACTGAAACTTCCGGCTGCAACCGAGGCGGGAGCACCAGGCGACACAGAAACAGTACGCTTGGACCAGGGTGTATCTGCTGCTCCACAAGAAGAGACGATGACTCAGCGGATGGCCTGCCTAAGATTGCAAACGGTTTTTCAGCATGTCGGATCTTGTTCTAAAGCCCTGTTCCATCTTTCCGGTCCGGATCCGGAGAGCACGGATGTTGCTGCGGTGAAAGCATTGGCATGCGAAAAGTTGGAAGCTGTAGAGGTCATCCGGAGAATGATAGGTGAGAACAGGAAACAGTTGCTTCGGGTCATAGATCGGGCACTGAAGGAGCACGATCCGGGCGGAGTCAATCCCGTTCTGTTTGCAGATAGAAACCGTGGTCGTTATGGAGTCATGGAGCCTGTCGGCAGAGGGGGGTATGGCGTTATCAAAAAAGTCAGACTGGATACGCCATTACGTATTGGTACTGATTCTATTCATGAGTGCATCATAAAAATTCTTGTACCCACCGGAGGGACTGAGGAAGAAGAAGAAAGGCATTCACGCAGATTTCAAATGGAGTCAGATGCGCTTAGGGCTCTAAAAGGTGTGGTTCCCGACGTCTTTGGGACGGGTACCACGGCAGAAGGCATGCCGTACTTCCTCATGGAACATATCCATGGTTTGAGTGTAGAGCGGTTGATGCACTGCATGAAAAAGTCCGTAGATTCCGATGCCACACATGCACTGCAGTGGCCAATGAGATGGTTCTATTTGTTCCTTGCTTCAACAGCGAAGTCTCTGGAGGAAATCCATCATCCTGCAGGGAGTACACAAACGGTTGCGACAGATGCGGATGCAGAAGCAGTACATGATTCCGGTCAGCTCCAGCAAGGAGTGCCCATCGGTTTTGTGCACAGAGATGTGAAACCCTCCAATATTCTTCTGGACACAAACGGCCGTATTCGGCCCATTGATCTGGGCATTGCACGTTCATTGGATGCAGACAGGACAGTATTTACGCAAACGGGTGCCATTATAGGAACACCGAATTATATGGCTCCCGAATTGCAACATGGAGTGAAGGACTTTACATCTACTCAATCCGACGTGTACGCACTGGGTTGCATGGCTTTTGAAATGCTTACCGGCATGCGGGCATTTCCGGGAAACGACAGCAACAAAGTCCTGCTTTCACACAGTGAACGTTTTCCGAATTTTGACCTCATCCGAAACCCAAGGGCACGTGCGCTTGTCATGCGTATGCTTCGCAAAAATCAGGAGAGGCGTCCTTCTATGCAGGAAGTGGCGGAAGAATGTATGGCTATTTTTCTCCGTCGTGCATCTCCGGAGGATCAAGAACAGTTTGGGAATTTTCTCTCCCGTTCTCATGAGGATCGGAAAATTCCCCTCCCTCATGATATGGACATAGATGCTCTGAATGAGTTTGAGGGTGGTGACACCGATGCAACCCAAAAAGATCGTACGCATCTCACAGAGACGTGCCTTTCCTTTGGCGAAGGAGAACCCTTGCCCAATCCCGATGAGAATACGTACGATCTCTACATCAAGGATGAGAACGAAGACCCCGTGAAGAAGGGGCGTCTGATACGTATGCGGGAATGGATGAATCAGCATCGGAACATAAAAGCTCTTTCGACTGTGGGTGCAGGTGTTCTGGCGGTCTGTTCAACAAAGTTTGCACTCGATGCGTACACAGAGCAGAAAACGCGTGTTATTGTGCACGCTGGCAGTAGTGAAGATCCCGGGAATACAATTGCCCCGCTCAAAACAGAATCGCAATCCATTCTTCATGCCCCTGCTTCTCCCGATGAGCCCCATGCCCCCCTTTGGGTGGCGTACGGTGAGAATGGCCACATGAAGGAGATAGTTCTGCTGGGTCACCGTATAGACGGCAAAGATGTGTACCAGTTTACCGGCAACAGCAGTCAGGATGCGAAGAGTAAGGGCGCCCCTCCGAACTGCCATTTTGGTTTGTGTTACCTGAGTGATGAAGATGTGGCAACGCTGCTACAGGTGAAAAAAAGCGATCTGCCGGAGTCTCTCCGCAAAGTAAATACGGTCGTGCGTGAGAATGAGGATAAAAGTAAAATTAGTAAGAAGGTGGATGGATTGTTTGTAAGTGTCTACGAAAATGACGGAGCAGTAGTGACCATTCTTGAGTTGCTGGGAGTGATTATTCGTCAAAAAGATGGCACAGTGCAGTGTTTTACTTCCTATCCGCTTCCGGATACAGAGGAAGTGGATATGCACAGGTACGCATCGGTACCCGATGCAATGCGCGCGGGGTACAAAGCCGCAGCTCCTTTCCTGGATTCTTTTCCCATAGACATGGAAGAAGCAAATTCAGCAGAGCCATTTTCTTCGCTTCCAACCTCCACGCATACCGTGCGTAGATTCGTCATCTTAACTATGGGAACCCAGTTGCATGCGGCAGAAGAAGCAAAAAAATCACTGCGTGAGAATCCAAAGGAAATAGTTCCCATAGCTCCCCAAAAAAATCCTGCCCCTGCCCCGCAAAAGAATGCTCTACCGCAGAGCAATATGTACCCGCGTCCTGCAAAGAAATTGAGCCATTCACCACAGTTGCTTGCAGCTCAAACTCAGCGCATACCAGGCATCCAACGTGCGCGTTCAGGATTACTTTCCGCTAGCCGGAAAGGGAGGCGACTTTCGTAATGAGATGCGCAATTTCCAGGGCGCGTTCTCTGTGTACGGCATGCCGTGTCCCTTCAAATTCGTGCAGTTGGCTGCCCGCAATTTCCCGCTTCATAATTTTAGCGTCTCCGTAGGGAGTCATTCTGTCTGCCGTTCCCCAGAAGATATCTGTGGGAATCCGTATCTCCCGGAGCAGCGGGCGCAGGTCTTCCCGGGAAACCCGTATGAGTGTTTCCCGCATGACAGGTGATGCCTTCTCGTAGTCGTGCACACGCACGAGCTTGTAGAGGATTTTTTTGGCAAAGGGCTGAAGTGTGCGTACTCCCGGAATGGAGAGGAGAGCCTTCCCGCTTTTGGCCAGGGTAAGTCCCACGGTCCGCTTGATGTGCCGGGGGTGTTTGATGCCTGCGGATGCGCAGAGGATGAGTCGTGCGATAGGGAGTGTGCCTCTGGTGGTGAGTTTGATGCTGATGCGTCCGCCATGTGAGTGGCCCAGAAGCATGAACGGTCCCTGAACATGTTTACGAATGTAGTGCTCCGTCCAGTCTGCGTAGTCGTCCACATTCCACGGCCGCCCGGGTTCGGGTTCTTCCCCAAAACCAGGCAGGTCCGGTGTAAGCAGGTGAATGCTTGTGCCTTTAAGCGCCTGCCGGAGCTCACCAAAGGACTCTTTTGAGCCGCCCCATCCATGGAGGCACACAACTGTTTTCGTCATCATACGCATATAGAATGCAGCTCCTGCCTTTTTCCTGCAAGGAAGGAATGTTATACTTTTGCCATGCGACGTCTTGTTGTACTTCCGTTTGTGTCTCTGCTGCTGGTCTCCTGTCTTTCTGTGGAGAAGACCGGTGCACGTGTCTCTCAGATTCTCATTGGCTCTGCACTGAATGCGCGTGAAGAGATTACAGAAGAGAAAACAGACTTTGCAGCATCGCAGCGGACGCTCTATGCGCATGTGTTTTTGGAGGGGCACACGGGATCGGTAGTGGTAACGGGAGCGTGGTGGTACGTACCACGCGAGCAGAAGATTTTTGAAACCACAGCTACGGTTACACCGGAGTTTCCGGTCGCCAAGTTTAGTCTGAGTAATAACAGGGGCGACTGGCCAGTAGGCGACTACCGTTTCACCGTAGACGCAGCAGGCGAGCAGTTAGGGGAGAAGGTGATTACGGTTGCGAGAGAAGAGAAATAAAGGCAATAGAAGAAATAGAGAATTGAGAGATGTAGTCTTTTGTACTCTTTACTCTCGCCTACACTGCAGAAGAAGATCCGAAGCTCAAAATTCAAAAATCCTCTATTGCTTCTATTTCCTCTTGGTCTCCAGGTAAATTCTCCCCGCATACCACCCCGAAAACAGCGCAAAGAACACATTTAGCCAAAAGAAAATCATATCGCCTGAGAGGTAGCTAAAGAGCGCTATAAGCGCACTACCCACTGTAAGTGACACATTCCTTTTCAGCGTACCCATGTTCATGGCGTAGCCCAGACCTATACCCGAAAGTCCTATAATGAAAAAGACGGTGTTATAGCCATCAAACAAGCGTAAAGACCAGGCAATCATGCAGAGGCCTACAAGGATGATGACCGGTGTATCGAACCTGTCACTTGTATTCAACATCATCAGCACACTCGTGGAATTTATAAAGATCTGGAGAAGAACAAAGAAGATAGAACCACCTGCCATGTAATTCAGGATGGAGTAAGCAAGCATGCAGAGCGCTCCTGTAAAAAACAGCCAGTTCTTCACCGACTTTGCAGGGTGCGTAACATGTTCCAGAGGGTATGCAGCTCCGGCAACGAGAAGAAGTGCTCCAGGCACGCCGATGAGAAAGGTAGTGTCGGACATACCTACAATTCCATAGTACCTCTTATACCTATTGAGTTATATTTCTTTTTTCTGAGAGAGTAACTGAAAGCATTGTAGGGTGCCGTACCCAAGCAGAGAAAGTACACACACAATGGCAGAAGAAGTCTTTGCGTCTGTTTCTGCCAGAGAGTGGCCTATAAAACTCATCGTTGTGGTAACGGCGCTGGGTATGAGCACAGCAGCAATACTGGAACGTACTTTGCCTATTTTTTTCTGAAGTCCATGAAATACTCTGTGTTGTACTTCTACTAAAGTAGCTGAAGCTATAGCACTTACTGCCCATTGCACATTTGCTGCTGTGTATGCTGTAGACTCCGGATTGAAGAATCCCACTATTTCTCCAACGAATGGAGCCACTACTTGTGCTGCAACATGTTTTGCTAGCTTAGGATGTCTAGAGAAACTCGGTGTTATATTGTTGGTGCCATTTTCCATGCGAGAGGAAAGCAAAAATGGGAGATACCCAGAAAAGATAGATTTACTCTGTCGCAGAGCAAAGTAAATCTTGTATATTTAGCAGGACGCCACGGTAGCTCAGTCGGTTAGAGCGCGGGACTCATAAGCCCGAGGTCGACAGTTCGATTCTGTCCCGTGGCACCATATATGTCATCAGAGTGATTAACTTCTCAATATGGAAAATCCTGAACCAAAGTTGCAACATTTTCTTCCTCAGAATTGTCATTTCAATGCCTTTGCAGCACCAGAGTTACTCAATGGAAAGCGAGCTGTGTGGGTACATTCTGCAAGCAAGCAAAGTTTGTTCCAGCAGATTGAAAAGACTGGCGCAATTAATGAATTGTATACCATTCGCGATGACCAGGGAAAGCCCAACCGAGAGTTGGAAATAATTCTTGCGACAATTGAGAGTACATTAGCGCCTACAATTAAAAAATTTACCGAACAACAATCGGATGAGGGCTTCTCCATTTTGGAAAAAGAGGCAATTGCCACATTTGTTGCAATGATGAAGGTGCGGACTCCGTGGCACAAAGGGCATCTTGCCGAAATTTTTAGCAAAATGAAGAATATTCTTCTTCTTCGAAGAATGGGGAAAGATGCAACTGGAATAGTTAAAACTTTAACCGATAAAGATCATGCCTCTGCATTTTCCCGTGATATTGAGAATATGCCCACCGAAAAAATTAATAATTTTGAGGAATTTCTATCCATCGACAATCCTTTCGCTCAGATTCTTTTACGTCAACTGCGTAAAAATGCGGAAATAATTTTCGAGGAGATGCAATGGGGATTTACACTGGCGCATCCTGGAACCGATTTTGTTACGTGTGATAATCCAGTTGCCTGCTGCAGAGAAGATCATACGCAGGTTGGCACTGGTCTAGGTTTTCCAGATGTAACTATTTATTTTGCAATCAGCCCAAAAATTGCTTTCTATGGGTATAAGGATTTTTCTATTGGTGTGCATAGATCTTTATCCACTCCGGTAACTCAACTTAAAAAAGAGGAAACGGATCTTTTCAACACTAGAGCCACTTTAAGTGCATCAAAATATATCTATAGTGCTCAAAAGGATATTGATCAGAAGATTCAAGAAATTTTGAGCAAGAAATTATCTTTTGGGCTGTTCAAATGGAAACGATAATTTCCTTGCTGATATTAACGGAATCTCAACTATTAAAAGATATGATCTCTGGTGACCCTTCTCACCATACAGGGTGCAAACGCTAGAAGCTCAGCTTCCTCTTGAGGGGTTACAAAGTCTGAAATGAGGGGTTACAATATTGGTAAAATGGGGTTACAATATTGGTATGTCATCTGGAACGTCTGATATAGGCGAATTTATCATTGAAAATCTTCCTGAGCATCCAGCAGATATCGTGATGCTAGTTGCACAAAAATTCGGTATCTCAAGACAGAAAGCACATGGGCATTTGTTGAAACAAATCAAACAAGGGAAGGTAATTAAAGTAGGTCAAACAAGAGCGTCGAAGTACTTTTTGCCAACGGCAGACAATTTTCAGTTTTCGTTAAACCTACAGGCCAAATTACAGGAGGATATAGTTTGGACGAAATATATGAAGCCAATGGTAAAAATCTTGCCTGAAAATGTCCTTGGAATTTGCCAGTATGGTTTTACAGAAATTCTTAACAACGCAATAGATCACTCAACAGGTAAATCTGTACATTGCCATCTTGTCCTTCGAGATGGAAAAATTGAAATAATAATTAAAGACGATGGTATAGGTATTTTTCATAAAATTCAAAAAGCACTTCATTTAGAAACGCCACGCGAAGCGATACTCCATCTTTCAAAGGGTAAATTTACGACTGACCCAAAAAATCATACAGGAGAAGGGATATTTTTTAGCTCAAGGATGTTCGACAGCTTTTGTATCCTATCAGATAATTTATTCTTTACCTTTAGCAAAGGTGACTGGCTGCTATCTCAGGAGCACCTAGAGGAAATGCGTAAAGGAACTTATATATCAATGGAAATTGATATTACTTCTGAGAGGACAACGAGAGAGGTTTTTGATGAGTATGCAAACGCAGAAAGGGGATTCCATAAAACGATAGTTGCTGTAGCGCTCAGTGCCGATCCAACTGATCCTCATGTATCTCGCTCACAAGCCAAAAGATTGTTAGTTGGACTAGATCGATTTAGAAGCGTTGTTTTGGATTTTCATGATGTTCATGGTGTCGGACCAGCCTTCATTGATGAAATTTTCCGTGTATTTCAGAACGAACATCCTCATATTGAAATTAGTTGTGTTCGTGAAACACCAGAAATCAAAGAAATGATTCAGAGAGTACACGCCACTACGTAACAGAGAGACGTTTCCAGTGAATTGATATCATAAAACATCGTTCACATCCCGTGGCACAATTCGACTCGCGTCTCCTGCGCTCGCTCATGGTCCTCGCCCCAGTGGGGCTCGGGCCACTTTCTTACTCCTCCCTCAGTAACAAAAAAAGCGCTAGCGCACTGCACAGTATCACCACATCACGTGCGGCAACGTCGTTCCACCCCGTTTGCGTAAGAATTCCCAGGATTTGAGCACTTGCAAGTAAGGCCCCTGCCATTTGCAGCTTTTTTACCTGCGAGGCAACCAGCAAGGCAGTGACTATCTCCATGGTGCCGAAGACCCGAATCCATAGCTCTTTGGGGAACCCCAGGAGTCCGTCTATCCAGAGTGGCATCCAGCCGACCCACAGTAGCGGATGAATGAATTTATCTATGCCGAAATACCCGAATACAAGCACAATTCCTATGCTCAGCAGAAGAAGTGGTTTGCTTTGTTGATTCATGAAGCAAGCATAGCGTAGGATGCTTCCGTTTTCCTCTTTCCCTCCTTGATTATGAAGAAATTTTACTCTCTTATGGCTCTTACTTTATTGCTAGGTGCCTGTTCTGTTGCGCCGAATGCCGGCGAAGCGCCAAAATTACCTCCCCTGAAGGAGGATGACAGTATGATGATGGAACACAGTGGCATGATGGAAGGAACAGGTTCAATGATGATGGACGAAGATGGTGATGAAATGATGATGGAGGGTGATGACCATGATATGATGGACGAAGATGACGATGACAGGATGGAACACAGCTCTGCCATGATGCAGTCGAGTTCTGCAAAAAAAATGGAGGAGAGCAGCAAAATGGAGGGCGGTATGATGGAAGGCAATGACATGATGGGTGGTAGTTCCGCTATGATGGAGAAAAGTACCATGGCCAAGGAGCCACGGATCATTCGTATAGAAGCGGGTAACTGGGCATTTACTCCATCTTCCATTACGGTGAAGAAAGGAGAGAAGGTGAAGCTGCAGATTGCAGGTGTAAGTGGAAGGCACGGATTTGCTCTTTCTGATTTTGGTATCAATGTTTCCGTAGATGCCGGGCAAACCGTCTTGGTAGATTTGCCTACAGAGACTGCCGGAACATTTAACTTCCGCTGTTCCATTCCCTGCGGACCGGGTCACCGGGATATGACGGGAACCATTGTCATTCAGGCGTAATGCGACGTGTGCCTGCTGTTCTCGCAGTGCTTATTGCACTCTCTGCCTGTGGGGGAGCTGTGCATCCTGCAGTGAATCCGGATCCGAATCACACCCACGCGGATTTTGTAGTGTGGATGGACGGTACGCAGGTGGATTTTAGTCAGGAGAAGTACATGGCAGAGCACCCTGACGAAGAGGGAGATCATGATCACAGTGAACATGAACATGGTGAGGAGGCTACGTTGCATCTTCACGACGGTGTAGGGCATATGATTCACAGTCATAAGCCCGGTCAGACGCTGCGTGAGTTTTTTGCGTCACTGCATGCGCTTGATCTTTTTGTGCAGGGGCACACCTGGCGCATGTTCATCAACGGCCAGGAAGAAGAGTTTACGCTGGACTATGCGTTTCAGGATCTTGACCATATTTTCCTTACCACTTCCTCTGCCAGTGCACAGGTTCTGTACGAGTTGGAACAGATGACAGACGACGCATGTTTGTACTCCAAAACGTGTCCGGAACGCGGCGAACCACCGGCAGAAAATTGTGTGGCAGATGCATCTATTCCGTGTGTGGTGCCTCCGGAGGATTTATAGTAGGTGCTTGTCGGGGTGCTTGATTTTTCTGGAAATACGATATACAATATTACTGAATTTCAGTATTTCAGCATTATTTCTATGAAGGATCAAATTGTTTCCCTCAATGACCGTGGCCAATTTACTGTTCCGAAAGAGGATCGGGATACAGTAGGAACACGGTATTTTGTCTATAGGTTCAATGCAGGAACGATCACACTTTCTCCTCTGCAAACACGTGAAGAGTTTTTAAAGGAATTGGAAGAGGCAGAAGGTGATTGGGAAAAGAATGGAGGGTATTCCCTTGAGGACATGCATAAACGTCATGATGTATGAAGAGATACCTCTTCGTGTTTTCCCGGCATGCTGATCGGCTGTTTGGAAAGCTCCAGAAAAACGTTCAATCGCGTATTCTCAAAAAATTAGCAGAGATACAAAAGCTTCAAAACCCTCTACTGCATGCTAAGAAGCTGGAGGGCATGGTAGGACGATACTCGTTTCGCATAGGGGACTATCGGGTTATTGTGACAAAGAAAGAAAACGGCCAGTTTCTTGTACTTCTTATTTTGGCTGTCGGCCATAGGAAAGATGTGTACGAGAATTGACTTCAGCCTCTCCAGGCCACAAAGGCAATGTACAGAACGTAGCAACTCAGCAGTACGCCTCCTTCCCAGCGGTGGAGAACGTAATCTTTCTTCTGCCTCCACCATAAAAAGAGCCTGTGGTGCACAGAGCCGTTGTGCACAATGAAGAAGAGCAGGGTGGCGGAGAGCAGAACCGTCAGAAGATCCACATTCAGGTCCGGCCGGAAGGGCAGTGGCTTGATGATGGCACTGATTCCCAAAATCCAGAAGATATTGAAGATGTTGCTGCCTACAATGTTTCCCACGGAGATATCCGGTTTCTTCTTGAGTGCAGCAACGAGTGAAGCCGTGAGTTCGGGCAGAGATGTTCCTATGGCTACGGCCGTAAGACCAACTAATGCTTCGCTTACACCCAAAGAGAGTGCAATCTCCTGTGCCGTATCTACACAGAGTTTTCCACCCAGACTGAGGCCCATCAGTCCCACAAGCACCAGCCACAGGGCTTTTCGGAGTGGCATGTCGGCTTTGGTGCGGGGCTCGTTGAGCAGGACATCGGACTTACGGATGCCAAAGGTGTAGTAGAGGAAGATGGCGAAGAATCCCAAAAAGACGATTCCGTCTCCCTTACTGAGTTCCGAGAAAGCGTATCCGTCTATGAGTGCATCGTTTGCCATAATGTAGAGCATGCCGGCTGCCAGGAGACTGAACGGAATTTCCTTTATGACCGTACTGCGCTGAATGGCGAGAGGTGTAATGAGTGCTGTAATACCGAGAATAAGGAACGTATTGGAAATGTTGCTTCCCAAAATGTTCCCAATGGCTATATCGCTGCTTCCTTTTACGCTTGCGAGTATGTTGACGATGAGTTCCGGTGCGGATGTTCCAAAGGCCACAATGGTGAGACCAATGACCAGATCGGAAACGTTTAACTCCTTTGCCATGGAAGACGCTCCTTCCACCAGCCAGTCGGCTCCTTTTATAAGAAGGAAGACACCGACACCGAACAGAAAAATTGTAAGAAGAATGGACATTGTGCGTAGTATAGAGATTCTCTGCGCGGGATGCCAGGGAGAGGGAATTCCCTAGCTTCCCTAGCGGGATTAGCGTTGCTAGCGGGATTAGCGTTGCTAGCGGGTTAGCTTCATTCGTACATTTTTCCTTACGCTCTTTGTACGTTTGATAAAAAAACTACAAAAATTCATACGCTAACAAAGCTAGTCTAGCTAGTCCTGCTCGTAAGCTAGTGCAGCTAATAAAATGTATTCCTGTTTTCTGCCCCGCTGACTTTGAGTAGTATGTACGTATGCACCCACCCAAGAAGAAAGATCACCCGCATGCCGCACAGTCATCTGCGGCGCATGATAAGATGCAGGCCGAGTTGGAGCGCCTGAAAGAATTGGCTGCACGTGCACAGGCAGATCTGCAAAATGCCAAAGGTCGTATGGAAAAAGAAGCACAGGCTATTCGCACCTATGCTGTGGAGGGCATGCTTGTACGACTCCTTCCCACTGTGGACTCATTCCAGCGTGCATTTGCGCATCTTCCGGAAGAACTCAAAGGGAACGACTGGGTGAGTGGTTTGCAGGTAATGGAACAGGCGTTCATTCGGGAACTGGGGGAAGTGGGACTCAGGCGCATGGAAAGTTTGGGCAAACCTGCAGATCCCGCTCTGCACGAAGTCTTGCAGGCGGGCCCCGGAGAAAAGGATGTCATTACGAAAGTATTTGAGGAAGGCTATCTCCTGCACGATAAAGTACTCCGTCCGGCAAAAGTGATGGTAGGGGATGGGAGTGCTGTCTGAAATACAGATGACCTCTCCCCCTAACCTCCTCTCCAGAGGAGAGGGGGAACTCCCCTTCCTCCTTTGGAGGAAGGGGCTGGGGGATGGAGGTAAATCTGTATTTCAGACAGCGTGCTTTATAGCTTCTGCAAACGCCTCTCCTTTCTCCTCGTAATTTTTAAACATGTTGTAACTCGGTGCCGCAGGTGAAAGCAGGCAGATGGCATCGGTCCGGTCTTTGCTATGTCTCTTTCTGGCAATTTTGACAGCTTCGTTCATGGACTGCACTTCGTGGAGGTCCAACGTGTGCACGCGTTTTTCTATGGCTTCCTTTATCTTAGTTCCTGTTTCCGGGAACAGGATCACATTTCTGAGTTGTGATTCTGCAAGTATCTTGCCGAGTTCGGTAAAGTCGTTGCCGCGGTCCTGTCCGCCCAGAATGATGGTTTCCACGGCATCGCCATAGGTTGCCAGGGCGGCCATGGCCGACTGGGGAATGGTGGAAATAGCATCATCTATCCATCGGATGCCATGTAACACGCCGAGGGACTGTTGCCTGTGGGGGAGTCCCTTAAAGTGTGTTATGGCACGCACGGCAACCTCCTTTTTTACGCCCAGGTGTTCCGTTACTTTCCATGCACCGGCCATGTTGAGCACATTATGGTGACCTTTGAGGTGCGTGTCTTTCGTACCCACCGGTGCGTCCTCTGCGGAGTACGGAATGCGATGATCCATTTTTACAACGGCGTAGGCGGCTATGGCTTGCGCATTGTTTTCTGCAGAGTAAAACACGAAGTCCTCTTCCTTATTTTGTTGCTGCAGAATTTGAGCTTTTGCCCGCTCATACCGTTCGAATTTGATGTGGTAGTCCAGGTGCTCGGGAAAGAAGCTGGTCACTACGGCTATATGAGGACTCGTCGTGAGGTCCATGAGCTGAAAACTACTCATCTCCATGACGAACAGTGTCCCCTTTTTCGCGTATTGCAAATGATCCAGAGTCGGAATACCTATGTTGCCCACAAGGTGCGCATCTCTTCCGTCTTTTTGCACAATTGCGGCAATCAGACTTGCCGTTGTGCTCTTACCTTTTGTGCCTGTAATGCCAATGACCCTTGATCCTTTTGCATGCACCGTATCCAAAAAAATCTGTGTGGCACTCGTCACTTTGCTCCCGAGTGTAATAATGTAGGGGTGAGGGGGGATACCGGGGGACTTGATAACTACGTCAAAGCGGTCCAGATTGCTCAGATAGTCTTCGCCGGTTTGAAATTTGAAATTTGAAATTTGAAATTCATTCTGCATTTCTAATTCTGCATTCCTATCCGCAATGGTGATCGCCTTGCATCCGTCGGCGTACTTTTCCAGTGCACGAACCGTCGCTTTGCCCTCCCGGCCATAGCCCAGAATACATACCGATCTACCGGCAAGTTCATCTATGAGCATGGAGATGTGAGAAGAATGTGGGGCTCACGGCGTGTTCGTTTGCGGGAGTGAGCAGATCCTGCACGCTACGCAGAAGGTCTTCTTTCTTCTGTGATGTTTCCTCCGTAAACATACGTAGCACGGGAGTGCTGTTCAGTTCTTTCCCCTCCAGAGCCAGATGCATGGCAGCTCTGGTCTCCTGTGGTGTGCCTACACACTCAAATGGCTTTATACCTTCCAGTCCCAGTAATTGCCTGTAGAGCGGTAGTAATGCTTCTTCCTCGTAAAGGTTCTTTTGAAACATGTGCAGGAGTGCTTTCTTTGGTAAAAACGCGGCAAACTGACAGAAGGCAAATGCACACTTCGGGCACGTGCCGCACCACCGCTCTTCCGGCTTCTCCCCCAGTATTTTCCAGTTGGCATTGCAGCTTGTGACAAGCGGAAAGTACTGCGGCAGTGCGCAAAAGTGCTGCGCAATATGCAGCTCGCTCATGGTGCGGAGCACACTGAAGCACTCTACATCCGGTGTGAGAAAAGTGGCAATATAGTGCTGGAACATGCGTTCAAACTCCAAACTCTTGCTCCACTGATGGTTGATGCTGTGCCCTTTGTAGTCCACATTCCCTTCACTTGCACTGCGCTCACAGCTCATGGCGATGTAATCAAAACCATACAGAAGTGCCGCAACGGTACTCAGGAAGCAAAGATATGCGGAAACAGGTACATGCCCGTTCAGTGCGCCTTCGGCATTCATCTGAAACAGGTCCCTGGGGAGTTTGCGCTCCACGGAAATCATCGGAAGTCTGGCTGCCTTCGCCGCAGCGTCTATGAACGGATGCCTCCCGAGGCGGAACAGAACGCAGTCGAGACCTGCGGCTTTGAGCAGTTCCACCGTGACTACGGAATCTTTCCCCCCGCCTATGGGAACCAGCACTCGCTCGTGTTTTTTCTCTCTGCTGATTGGCTTTGGAGCTTCCTGTGCATCGGAAGGGAATTGGACGAGTCCTTCGAAGTCGAGATTGTTCCTGTAGAAGAATTCTCCAAGCCCCTTGGTGTACACCGTGTTCCAGAACTCCGCCTGCTCCTTTGTAAGCTTGCCGGAACGAATCTCTATCTTCCCGGGGCAGCACGTTTTGTAGTACGAGATCCCTCCTATGAGGTGCAGGGAAAACAGCGCGCGCTCCAGGAGTTCTTTGTCGACTCCGTCCGGAAAAAGGCCCTCTTTTTGCAGCGTGAGGGTTTCGGTAAAGTGCACCTCGTCATCCAGAGAGTAGTTGAGCCGTATCTCTCCCTTTTTGGGGTTGAAGGTATAGGAGTCGAAGAGGAAGGTGGAGTAGGGTTTCATACGTGTGGTGTGCATTGTACCTTTGTCTGTCCATGTTACATTGTTAAATTGTTACATTGTTCGCAGAGCGTTCCGCAGGGTCTTTGCAGTACTGTTGGAGCCTAAAAAAATACTCCATAATCCAATTGCTCGTTTTGTAAATTTTTGTCACAACCAGATTTGAGCCTCGTATGCTTAAGTTTTTTACGGTTCTTATGAGACGCGCACGTAGCAATGTGCGCTGGTGTGATGAATAGAAAGTTTAGCACCAGCGCAGGATGCCTTCCTGCGCGTTGTCTGTATTCTTTCGTGCGCTATTTTTTTTATTTGGGTATTATGTATATACATATGCCGAAGTGGCGGAACTGGTAGACGCGCACGACTCAAAATCGTGTGGGGTTACACCCGTGAGAGTTCAAGTCTCTCCTTCGGCACCATCCATCTTCGCCTGCGGCTACGCCGTGATGGTGTTTGAC
>Ga0066639_10001771_pt1 | contig 19123 bp, 16 predicted proteins | sample CryGeyCG2114_010_2_FD_59504 | JGI IMG/M metagenome (GOLD analysis project Ga0066639, IMG submission 59504) | Groundwater microbial communities from aquifer - Crystal Geyser CG10_big_fil_rev_8/21/14_0.10 | ecosystem: Environmental > Aquatic > Deep subsurface > Groundwater | place: USA: Utah...
CAGAAAGTTCTCCTAGTAGTTCTTCGGTAAGTAGTTCTTCGATAAGTTCAGAAAGTTCTCTAAGCTCGATAATGGGATGTCTTCCGTTTTATTATGGATCATACTTCTCTACTTATACTGACGCAAATGACACATATTATTTTTCAGGATATATTGAAGGTAAACCCTATTATGTTGGACAGGCAAATGGATGGACAATAAAATGGAATACGATGGACGCCAAATGGTTTATAGCCGATACAATGTCAACATCATACTACTATTTAGCTGGTGGAGATTGTCCGAATGGACTTTATAGTCGTACATCTGATGATGTTTTAGAAGGTGAGATTTATACATAATGAGCAATCTAAACAAAACAATCAATAAGTTTAGCGGAAATATTTGTTTTTCTGCCGCTACTGATTATGGATATATTGTTGTTGAATGCGATTGGAGAAATCAAAGCATATCTTATGATTATGCTACCCAATCTATAGCTGATGTTTGCTTGTGGGATTCAACTTCTTATCTTGTCGCTTTTTCTAATCAGTATATTGGAAGGTTTTCTGGGGGGGCTTTAAACGAAACATATATTAACACAGTAGCCATTTCGAATGTCGATAAGATCGCTGTCAGTAAAAGTGCCGAAATTTATATTTTGAATCGGACAACAAATGTTCTTTATAAGTATGATGGGGGAATCATATGGTCTGTAACTTTGCCGGATTATTCTTTGAGAAGCGAAGGGAATATAACTTGGAAAGAAATAGATGGAACTATCATCTACAACAATAATTCTAATATCCATGTAATTAGAGATGATACTACTTTCGGAACAATAATCAATTCATTGCCAATAGGTGGTAGTGGAAGTATAAGTATTGTGGCAAGCAATGGGTTTAATCCATCTTATACCTATGCAAGGGCTAGATGGGTTAGTGACATAGAGCAAAGTAGTTCTTCTAGTAGTATGTCGTCCGAAAGCAGTTCTTCTTATAGTTCACTTTCAAGTTTGTCTAGCGAATCAAGTTCGTCTGATTCTTCAATAAGTTCAAATTCAAGTTCTTCAAATTCTAGCTCTTCAATAAGTTCAAATTCTAGCTCTTCGAATTCTAGTTCTTCAGTAAGTTCAAATTCTAGCTCTTCGAATTCTAGTTCTTCAGATTCTAGTTCTTCGATAAGTTCAGAAAGTTCTCCTAGTAGTTCTTCGGTAAGTAGTTCTTCGGTAAGTTCAGAAAGTTCTCCTAGTAGCTCAAGTAATTCGAGCAGCTCTAGTAGTTCATCGACAGATACTATTCATGTTAGTGGATTGTCTGCTGGAGGTGAAATTGCATATAACGGTGCGTACAATTTGGTTTTAGGGACGACATATAGATCTTATGTGTTTTACAAGCATATTTCTCAGGACTATTTTATATGGCATAATACGGCTCCGGGAACAGCAGGATTTGAAATTGATAGGTGGATATTGTCTGCTGGCAATTTGTCATTCCCAACTTTTACCCCGGCTGGAACAGATTTTAATTGGTATTCGCCTTCTGATAGTTTAACTGTTTATTTGGGTAGTTATAACAACGATGGTACGTCTGGAACGGCAGTTGTGTCACAAGGATAGTTATGAATTACGGCGATTGGACAACATTATCTGGGTATTTGCAGGGAGACATTTCTTACGAATTAAGTAGGGTTTCTGCCACTAATACTTATGTCGATTTGCAATTGGTTGCATTCGGAGATAAGTGGACTGAATTTGACATTGCTTTCGAATATAGACCTGACGACAAAACGGGATGGTTAGAAGACGCCTCCATTACTCAAACGACTTCAAATCATATAAGAGGGAATAAGTTATATGGGCTTTCGGCATCAACGGACGGTTATGTCAATTCTATTAGATGGCAATATTCTGATAACTCTCTTATTTTTGGGACTACACCTCAAGTAAGAATTAGATTTTTACCCAGAGTAAGAGTTTTTGGATCTTCAAATTCAAATTACAGTATTGCCTCTTTATATGGAGATAGCCTTATTAATTTCGATGGAATATATGGGCATCATTGTATCGGGAAAGACAATTCTAACCGCTACATGTGTATTAATTCAAGTTCATTTTATATTTTGGATAGTTTGACGGGAAGTGCCGTATATACTTATGCTGGACTTGTTAACCCTTCTTTTGCCATTAATATTAACAATGGCAACTATATTGTTTGCAATTATGGAAACGATGAAGTTATAGAGCTTAATTCGACGCTTACTGTGGTTGAAAGAAATTATACGATAGCTGATCTTTCACCTGTATTTGTTGATTTTTCAGAAGATAATGAAACCTTACTTATAACAAGCGAAGTTTTGAATCAAATTATTGAAGTTTCGTGGTCTGACATGAGTGCCGTTACACAACTATGGACATCTACTTGCTCATTAAATTCGCCTCAATGTGCGACTTACAAACAGGATAGCGCAAATGAAATGGTTATTGCAAATACTGATTCAGATGTTGTTGTTCAATATAATAAGGCGACTAACATATACTCTAACTTATATTATTATTTAATGAGCGATAATGATACGAGTTTGGTTCATGAAATATCTCGTTTTAAAAAGCCTTATAGGGTATATCAGTATAAGAACGGAAATATATGTGTGACTGAGAAAGAGGGTGTATCTATCGATTGGGAAACAATGGAGTCCAGCAGTTCTTCTGGGTCTTCTGAATCTTCATCTTCTGAATCTTCATCTTCTTCTTCGTGTGTTCCAGTTTTTACAAGCATAGGATATAAGAATGACGGATCAGAGGCGCAAGGTGTTTGGTGTGACGGAACATATGTCTATTTAGCAAATAGTTCCGGTGGTTTGAGGGCATATACATTTGATGGATCGTCATTTACCGGGACTGGAAATATAGATGACGGTGGAACGGCTTGGGATGTTTGTGGAGACGGAACTTATATTTATTTGGCAAATCATACGGACGGACTGAGAGCTTATACATACAACGGCTCATCTTTTACTAACGTTGGGAGTATAGACGATGGAGATTTCGCATATGGAGTTTGGTGCGATGGAACATATATCTATTTAGCAAATGGTTCCGGTGGTTTGAACGCTTATACATTTAACGGTTCTACTTTTACGAATGTTGGGCATATAGATGACGGTGGAACGGCTTGGGGTGTTTGGTCAGATGGAACTTATATTTATTTGGCAAATGGGAGCGATGGACTAAGGGCTTATACATTTAATGGGTCTGCCTTTACCGGCGCTGGAAATATAGATAATGGAGGAGTAGCAAATGATGTTTTTGGCGATGGAACTTATATTTATTTGGCAAACGGGAGCGATGGACTAAGGGCTTATACATATAACGGTTCTGCTTTTACTAATGTCGGTAATATAGATGATGGTGGAACCGCATATGGAGTTTGGTCAGATGGAACTTATATCTATTTAGCAAATGATTCGGACGGGATTAGAAGTTATACGTTTAATGGATCCGCTTTTACTGGTTCTGGGAATATAGACGATGGCAATAATGCTTGGGACGTTTTTGGTTGTGGATCATATATTTATATAGCTAACTTTGCGGGTGGTATTAGGTCTTATGGATGGCGTTGTCCTTAATTATTGCAAGAAATATGACATACAGTGATAACAATTTAGGGTTGATAAGGGCGAACACAATATCTACTACATTTGATGCCGGAGATATTACCGAAAATACTGTTAACGCCTATGCCAACCTTTTTTATCCCTATATTTTGGATAATGGAGGGAATACAAAAATTGTTTCTCTTACAATCGATGTTTTGAACAAGCTCGAATTAGAGGAGGAGACTTTAGATTTAGTAAATAAGGAGTGGGTAAATAAAAATCGACTAAGAAATAATCTTCCTACATCTAAAAATATATGGGCATTTAAAGAGGCTTATCACGGGGTAAAGAAATCAAGATCCATAAGTAATGCTTTTTGTTTTGGAGGTCAGAAATTAACGTTTTATATTGCACCCAAAGGACATTCTACTGGAAATATAAATTCAGAATGGCTATATTGTAAGACTACCCTGACCATAAGCGCAGTTGATATTATCGCCGGAACTCGCTCTACCCTATACACATTTGATACCTTTGAAGATTTAGAAGATGCCGACACTAGGTATTTTACTTGGGAAGTTCCAGCTATTAACAACACTGCTTTTTCCCAATATGGTTTATTCGGAGTCATCGTTCTTAGGTTAGATGTTACCGAAACGTATTATGAAGATGCCGAGCTTAAAAACGCATCTACTAAAAACTTACCAAACAAAAGTCAATCCCATCTACAACTTTTGATATATTCTGGATCGAAGGAAATTATAGAGGTTGATGCAGGAGATGCTGACATTTTAACTAGCACCCCTGATTACACTGACACTTTAGAACAAATTTTCAGCAAGACAGTTTTTGAAACATTACAGACATTAAATCAGAATCCACTTACAGCCGCCCAGAAGAGAGCCATTATCGCAGACCAAATTGCTGTTTTATTTATATCTCAGCATCCCGTTATCAATGCCGATTTTTATCCCAGTAGCGTTATTGGTTTTGGAGCATTACAGGCCACCATTCCTCAAAAGATAATTGAAAACATTGTGACTTATGGCAAAAAATATCCTGAGATTATTGCGTTAGTTAAAGACAGACTGTTTGGAATGTTTGCCACCTATAAGTATTTTAATTTTACTGTCGATATAGAGAGCGTTATTTCGGATTATCTTCAGTCCAGCCAGATTACGATAGACCCAGTTAGAACAATATTAATGAATACAGATGGCATTGTTCAGAAAGACATGGGAGTAGATGGGCTTATTTTTAATCCATATGCTATGCAAGTTGATCATGCTGAAACCATTTTAAATCCTCCTGAGCCCATTTCTATAGAAGTTGCTCTTTATGATGGGTTAATTGATGTTAATAATATATTGATGACAGATGAGTTTGGAAACGACTTAGTAAGCACGGACACGAATGTCAGGGTCTCATTTGATGTTGTTTGGGGAAGTTCTAATATCCAAGAAATTCGCTATTCAATTTGGGCTTTAGGCTGTTCTGATTTTCAAACCTATTTAGATACTAATGTTGATAGCAGAAGCCATGTTTTCAATCTATATGGACAAGTAGATCCTGATTTAGATGGGCAATCTGTTGTGGCTCAAGTTGATATCGAAGACTATACGGGGGCAATTACATCATTTGTTGCTAATGATTTTGTTCAAGAATCTCCATTGTTACCCTATCTATGCGATCTCAAAATATACCAGAGAAACGATGGGAGTGATATCGTTGACATTTATTACACTTACGTTGACCAATCAGAAGTGGAAAATGCGTTTGTATATGTTCAGTTTTCAGCAGACGGAGGATCGAGCTGGTCTACGGTTCCGGTTACTACTCTAAAAGGCGATTTTGGAAATGACGTAATGCCGGGAAGAAGAAAAGTATTTTGGCAACCCACTATAGATTTAGATGGTATTACGGTAACTGGTTCGGTGTTATGTCGGCTAACCCTATACAACATTGATGACGAAGTATCAATTGGAGATTCGCTTACTGGAGCTTTGGTTTACGATTTTACGAAGCCAGAAGTTTCCGTTGTTAGATCTGATGTCAAATATGTTTCTTCATCTTCTCCAACCGTTCTATATTCAGGAGAGACGTATACTATTTCTGAAACCGAAGTAAAATTTGAATATGTTGGAGGAAATGGAACGACGGCCACTATTGTTTTAAATGGACAGTCTTTTGTTATTGGCAAAGTTGCAGGACTACTTGTTTGGGATATCGGTGGAAGTAGCGAACATGTATTTAGCTATGAGGGGGATTCCATAGATGTATTAATTGGGTATACTATCTATAGCGTTACTTATAATGGAATCGGAAGTCTATTGTTTACCGTATCTCTTGTAGACCAATTTAGCAGTTCGTCATTTAGTTCTTTAAGTTCTGTTTCTTCTAGTTCGAGTTCTAGCAGCATAGACTCTAGTAGTTCTAGTTCTTCCAGCGAATCTAGTTTTAGTTTTAGTTTTAGTTCGATGAGTAGCAGATCTAGTAAATCTAGCGTGTCAAGTTCTTCCGTCTCTTCTATCTCTTCTATCTCTTCTGAAAGTTCGAGTAGTTTAAGCTCGTCTAGTGCTTCGTCCGTTTCCATCAGTTCTATTTCTAGCAGTTCTGAATCTAGTAGTTCTATTTCCAGTAGTTCCGTTTCCTCTGTAAGTTCTGAAAGCAGTAGCTCTGTCTCTAGTAGCTCTGTAAGTTCTGAAAGTAGTAGTTCTGTCTCTAGTAGCTCTGTAAGTTCTGAAAGCAGTAGCTCTGTCTCTAGTAGCTCTGTAAGTTCTGAAAGCGATGAACCGTCTTCCGAATCTTCATCTTCTTATACGTCTTCCAGTTCTTCTGCGCCATTTGTAGATCATTACCACTGGATTGAACATACCGATACATTCTTACACTGCTATGAAGGTGTAGCAATTACGCCTGATAGTAGTTTTATAATTGCATCACCTGACTCAGGTTCGTCACCATATGGTTATGTATATCCACAGACTTCAATAGATCAAGGTGCAAGTTGGACATCACAAACGGGGGCAGGATTAAAAAGATTCCGTGGTTCTTGCTGCGACGATACTGGACAATATATTGCATTGGGTGTATTAAACGACAATATATATACTTCTAATAACTATGGTGTAACTTGGACGGAACAAGTAAATGCACCAACAGCGGTTTATAACACAGCCTGTAGTTCTGATTTTGATTATTTATATGCGATTAAAGCTGACGGTAACATCTACACATCTGTTAATGGAGGGGTTGATTGGTCTACTGTAGCAACGGGTGGAACTAGCGGATATGGTGTATGCTGTTCTAAAGATGGAAGTATAGTTTATGTAGCGGGCGTTAACCAAAAGATATACGTTTCAACTGACTACGGCGCTAATTGGGCTATAGCGGGTGATTCTACTTCTCAAAGCTATAGGGATATATGCTGTTCTTATGACGGTTCTTTTATAGCAACAGTTAATGCAAATGCTGGAAATTCTTATGTTTGGACTTCTTCTAACTACGGCGCTAATTGGACAAGACAAGATGGCATTGGCGTTAACAATGGGATGCAGGGTATTGCTTGTAGTTCTGATGGAAGGATTGTTGTAACGGGCATAGCAACAACTGGTGTATTACAAATTTCTACAGACTATGGCGTAACTTGGGAAACACAGACTTCAGCAGGTTTAGAATCTTGGCGCAACTTTGGAATGAATTCCGATGGTTCATTAATCGTTGCCGGACCATGCACAGGATATGTTTGGACGGGCGTATTAAGTGGAGATTACAGTTCTGAAAGCAGTTCTAGTGGAGCATAGGAAATTATTATGCAAAACAAATCAATATCTACAGACGTAAGTATAACATTCCTTGGAACCAGCAACACTACCACTACGCCAACAACTACGACTACTACAACCGAAGCTCCACCTGTTCCAACCCCAACAACCACAACTACTACAACATCTACTCCGATACCGATTCTGTGCTGTACTAATCCAACAGGAACGGGGACGATATTTGATGGGTCTGGTGGTGGAATTATATTGAGTAGTTGGACTATTGATTGGCTAGGACATTATGTTGTTAATTGTAAGATTAGGGTCGCCATTGATCCGTTTTCCAATTTAACAACTCCATTACGATTTTACCTTCTGGGAGATACCGGCTATGGAGAGGTTACTATTTCAACTGGAGTGTCGGCCGGTGGTGCTGTACCACAAACCATTACTTTTTCCTATGGCGGAGATAATGCCATACAGGGGACAGTATATTGGAATGGAGTGGTATACGATCAAGCCCTAGATTTTGGTCCTGCTTGGTATTTGGAATGTTAAATAATCCTTTCTAGACCAAATCCACCTATTTTTTCTGCATTTTTTGTATAATGTGATTGTCGCAAATAGTTAGAGGAATTTCAAAGTGTAATCAGGAATAATACATTATGAATAAAAAGAACCCAAGAGACGCTAAGGGATTACCTATTACTATAAGGTTGACTGAAAAAGAAAACAAAATGGCAAAAGAATTGAGATCTAGGTTTAATATTAACATTAGTAGTCTTGTTAGAAATTCTATTGTCGAATTATATGGGAAAATGAATCATGAGTAAAAAAATTACTATTATTATCCCGAGTCTAAATGAGCCTGATAACGAGTTATATAATACAATTAAGAATATATATGAAACAGCAGACAACAATTTATTTGATATAGTTACCATAGATGACAATAGCGATGTAAAATATAGGGTTAATTTAAATGATTTTCCGGATGTAAAAATAGTTAATAATGAAAAAAGGATGGGAGTTGATTATTGTAGGGATTTAGGGGCGAAAATGGCGACGACAGATAATTTGTTGATACTGGATAGCCATATGCGATTTTATCATGGAAGCAATTGGTTAAACACTATGATAAAATGTTGCGAAGAAGAGGAAAAAACAATTTGGTGCACAACTTCTTTGGGGTTGGGATACGGGACTATGGATCTTTCAAAACACAAAGGAAAATATTATGCTGCCGACATTTTATTTATAGACAAACAGGCAGATCCTAATCGCCCTAGTCGAGAGTGTTTTGAAGCCAAGTGGAAAAATAAACAAGATGGAGAAAAATATTGTGTCCCCTGTATTCTTGGGGCGGTATATTTTATGCCCAAAAAAAGATTTGATTTTTTGCACGGTTTTAGCGGATTAAAAATGTGGGGATCTTCTGAACCATTTTTAAGTTTAAAGAATTATTTAAGCTCTGGACAAAACAAAATACATACTGGCATAGAGGTCGGTCATCGATATAGATCTAATTCTCCGTTTTCAACTGAAATCTTTTGGCTTTATTATAATAAAATATATATCTGCAAGACTATTTTACCGGAAGAAATTGGAAATAAAATTATAAATTGTTTGCCCAAAGATGTTAATCTAAAAAAAGCCATGATCGAGGTCGATAAAAATAAAAAAATAATTGAAGACGAAAGACAATATTATCGTTCCATTTTTAATAGAACAGTTTTTGATTTTTGTAAAGAATTTAATACGAGTGTCTAATGTGATAAAGGTTAATAAAAATAATTGTTTGGCGCTTAAGTTTCCAAAAATTGCTAAAGAATGGAATTTTTCAAAAAATAAAAACATAACGCCATTGGACATAAGCTACGGTAGTCAACGAAGAGTATGGTGGAAATGCAAAAACGGACACGAGTGGTATGTCTCTGTAGGGTCTAGAACATTTCGTAATCGTCAGTGTCCCTATTGCTCTCATCAAAGGGTGTATCGGGAAATTTCATTGGGATTTTTAAAACCGGAATTGGCAAAACAATGGCATCCGATAAAAAATGGTAAATTGACTCCGTTCGATATTCCTTCTGGTAGCTCTAAGAAGGTGTGGTGGCAATGTTTAATCTGTAAAAACGAGTGGCGTTCATCAATAAATGGTAGGTTTCACCACAAATCGTGCCCATTTTGTGACGGAAAAAGAGTTAACAATACTAATTCTTTGCTTATTAAAAATCCAGACTTAATCAAGGAGTGGGTTTTTGAAAAAAATGATATAAGCCCAGATAAAGTAACAGATAACAGCGGAAGAAAGATGTGGTGGAAGTGTAAAAACGGGCACGAGTGGCAGGCATCTATTCGTGCTCGGAATCACGGTTCGGCTTGTCCTTATTGTTGTTCTCGATATGTATGTAAAGATAATTGTTTGTCCACAATGAGCCCTAGATTAGCAAAAGAATGGCACCCAACAAAAAATGGAGAGCTAACACCAATTGAAGTAACTTCTGGAAGTAAAACAAGGGTATGGTGGCGTTGTAAAAACGGGCACGAATGGGAGGCTACGGTTAATAATAGGTTTAATCAGAGACAAAATTGCCCTTATTGTTGTGGTTTGAAAACGTGCCAAGATAATTGTTTGGCCGTAATAAATCCTGATTTGTGTAAAGAGTGGAATTATAAAAAAAACGACCCAATAACTCCCCACAACATAAGTCCTCATAATTCCAAGAAGGTTTGGTGGAAGTGTAAAAATGGGCATGAGTTTTTAGCTACCGTTGGAAGTAGAAGTTACGGAAGTGGTTGTCCAAAATGTTTCGGGGCTGTTTTAAAAGACGGAACCCATTGTTTGTCTTTGCTGGAAGCCTATTTTTATTTAAAATACAAAGACATAGGTGTGACGTTTTTTCACAATAAAAATTATCCTAAAAGTAGATATCGTTATGATTTTTATTTTCCCGGAGACAATAAGTATGTTGAGGTAACGAGATATGACCGCATTGTTTGTCGATGGTGGAAACAATACTCTAATAAAATATTGAAAAAGAAAAACTACGTTGAGAACAATTTAAATGCGAACTTTGAATTCATACAAAAAACCCTAAGTAAATCAGAAACTAAGTGGGTGAAAAGTTTTATTAAATAGATACGCTACCCCAATAATCAAAGGTTTTTTGTCCCATTAAATAGAATAATATACCAATTGTAGAGTTTTTCCATTATGAAGTATGTAGCACTAGCAAATAAACCAAACGTATCCGAATCTAGGCTTGAGAATGTTAGTCCATCTCTCAAACTGGATGATCGTGGCTTTCCTTGTATTTCTTGGCTAGGTCTAAGGGATGGGGCGAATGAAGTTAATTATAGATATTGGGATGGTTTACAATGGGCGTTTAATGGTATACCTTCAGTTTACAAATCCAAAGAAACCATTATTTACTCTCCGAATTCTTTAGTTTTAGATTCAGACGAAAACCCAGCTATAGCCTTTTCTAGAAGAAGCGCAATGGGATCAAAACATTCCATAGCCACTTCCCCATTAATGAACGGAGAATGGACATTTAATGAACTTGATGTAGATTATAGCACAGAGTGGATTGGAATAACTAAATATGGACACGAACTAGATGTGTCTTCCAGTAGTTCGAGTAGCTCCAGTAGTTCTAATGGGTCAAACAGTTCTAGTAGTTCGAGCAGCTCTTACGAAGCCCCACTATTTTTTGTATCCATATATGATTCGACCAATGAAGAGATAAAAATTTATTCTGTTAGTAATCAGTCTTGGACGCTCATTGGATCGAAGTCAGTAATCATAGACGACGCCTCTACTATTCGAATTGATAGTTGTGGTTCTGAAATCGGCATAGCTTATTTTGACGACAGTGGAATTTGGTATAATTTTTTTGATATCAATACTCAAGTTTGGTCAACTGCCACTTTTACTCTATCGTCTGAATCTGAACTCTATGGAACGGTTCGTGATATGGACTTTTCAGGTTATCACGATGCGTCTAATGGGTTTATGGCAGTGGGTTGGGTTTCTGGAGATTCAACAACCTCTTATGTGTGTAGTATTTTAATCAGAGATGATGGAACTGAAACTTCTAGTGACGGTTTAAGCACTGTCGTAGAATCAAGTTCGGTTAATGTCACTTGTAGTTCGGATTATATTATTAATGGATATAAGAAAATATCAGTATGTGTTGATAATTCTGGTGTTCCTCAAATGATTACGTCCGGCGCTTCGTCTAAGGTCTTTTTAATGTATGAAATTGGAGTTGATCGGGCAAGAATTAATAGTTCAATTGATATTTCTTCTCCCAGTAATGGAATCGTACCAAGTTCAATTAGGGTTGCATTTAGAGGAAGTTCTGATGTTGTTTTATCTATGGCTTTAGACAGCGGAGACATTTATTTCTTTGAGAATTCTTCAGATGATACATTCCCCATTTCGACCCCCAATATGGCTATTTTAAATAATGAATGGTTATATCTCGCTACATATTCAGATGGTCAGCTACAAGGAACTCAGGTGAGCGGGACTTATGATAGTTATTGTGCGAATATTCTTAGGGAGGCAAAAAGACCTGTTATTGTTATAAGTGACAGAACGTTAACTCCCCCCACTACTACGACAACGACTACATTATTCCCAACGACAACGACTACTACAACAACCTCTATATATTGCTGTACGAGTATGCAACCAGATATTACATTGGGTCATGGTGGAGTTTTATCTAGTTGGAATATTGATTGGATGGGACATGATTCGCCGGGGTGTGAACTTCTTGTGTATATTGCTTGGCCGACTGGTGCAGGGATGGGATTTATATTGGTTAAAAACGATGGTTCCGGTACTCCTGTGGCTTACGGAGAAACATTAATTACTGCCGCACAGACAATTAACCTTCTTCCTTCTGGATCATCTTATGTAGAAGGCACTGTTTATTGGAATGGAATACAAATACAAGCCGGAGACGTTCCCGGTCCTTATCTTATACATTGCTAGGAAAATTATGACTGAGGCTATTATAAGCGTAGATTTGATTGAAAATGCTGTTATATCAAGCAGAAGCATGCTTAATGACAGAATGATCCGCTCTATTGACGTTAATCAGGTTAATGGAAAAATACTAATAACAGAACCGCTTAATTCTGATGGGTCAATCGGTGGAGACATAGTTGTATTTCCACAGTCTCAAGCATTAGGGATCGATTCTACTGTTAGGATAAGCTCTTTCGGGAATAAAAGCCTATATTATCCAACCGATGCTAAATTCGATTATGTCAGAGGAAAAATTTGGATATTAGATGCGGGTAATGGTAGGGTCATAAGTATAAATGAGAAAGACCAAAGTATTAATTTTATTCTTGGAGATAAAATTTCTTACCCCCACTCTATTGCTATTAATTTGAATTCGGGAGGCGCATTTGTCAAGGGTTATTCGGATATGTCTAGGACGGTTGGAAGGGTTGCATATTTTACGGCCAATGGAGAGGAAGGAGTTTATTTTGAGTATGGCGATTCTGAAAGTTCTTCTAGTTCTTCTTCCAGTTCTTCTAGCTCAGTAGATGTTTCTGGAACTAGCGAAGAGAGTTTCCCGGTAATGCCAAATTATAGATCCATAGTATATGACCACGTTAGATCTAGGGTTTGGTGGGTGGATTCAAGTTACGTATATATGATGGATGAAAGAAATGAGCAAATTCTGGCATGTGATATTTCGGCTGACGGGTTTATAAATGCCCAAAGCATAGACGTTGAATATGTAACAGGGAATGCATTTGTTGTTGCCGAAGATGTTCATAGTCAAACTTTTATTCTTCAGATTTCTAGGGACAATGGAAGCGTAATATCATTTGCGTATTTGGGAGCATAATAAATGGCTAGCAGTTCCAGTTCTGATAATTATAGCGAGTCAAGCTCAAGTAGTTCTATTGATTCGAGCAGTTCTAGTTCTATTGATTCGAGCAGTTCTAGTTCAAGTTCGGTCAGTTCAAGTAGTTCAAGTAGCTCAAGTAGTTCGATGGATATTACTACTTTAGATACTAGACTTGCGTTAATTAATCAAGGGCAAGGAGATATTATTCCATTTACTTTTATAGTTGAGAAAGGACCGTCTGTTGATTTGGGAGATGGTTCTGAAATAAGGTTTACGATAGAGAGCGCAAGTTCTTCGGCGTTTAAATATCAGAACATAATAGATGTAACCGGAAATAAGGAAGATATCTAATGAGCACGACAATTTATACTGTTGAAAAAGAGAAAGATAAATATACCCATTCAAATAATATTTATGTTGATGTTTTTTCTAAAGATGTAAGCGGAATCGAAAAAGTAAGCGTTCATTCGGAAATTAAGAAATATGGGTTTGATCAGATAGCCGAAGATCAAGCAGTCTATATTGTTCCTATTTTCACTTGGGAGTAAATGTGACCACTACCACTACCACTACAACTACACCTCTATTTAAAAGTTATCTTTGGATTGGAACATCAGATAACACTTTGAACGAGATACAATACGATTTGCAAACAGCCGATAGTGTATATTCAGACGATCTAAATTCTTCAGTTGATAGAATTATTTTAGCTGAAAATGAAAACAAGATGTATGTTTCAACACCCGATAAACTTTATGCCTATGCTGTTGATTATTGCCAGACAGAAAATCAGGTAAAAGAACTTGTTTTTTCTACTAACACTGGACGCTCGTTAATTGACAACTATAAAAATAGCTATGCTTGGGCGGTTCAGGCTTACAATAACAAAGTAGTAAAAATGAATCCTGCTAATCTTGATGTCGTAAGTGAATATAGTGAATTTGATGCTCCATTTAAGATTGTGGAGTCAAAATATCATAACGCTTATTTCGTAGGAGGAACACACATTCTTTGGAAGATAGATCAGACAACAAATATTGTAAGCCATGTTTATTCAATCAATGGTTATAGTTTGGCTGATTTTGATGTGTCTGAGTCCGGTGTTATTTGTATGCTTTTTAATGGCTCGTCGGGGAATATCGCTAGAGTTTTAAAAAACGATCTCTATAGCCTGTTGCTGAATGAAAAAACGACTGAGAATTTGAGGTTTTGTAAGTATTGTAAAGAAGGTAAATTCTATTTCATTTCGGAATTAAATACAGAAGATAGTTACGTCTATTCAGCTACTCATTATGTTTATGACTCTAATGCAAAAACACTGAACAAATTTGATTTTAGTGATAGCATTTCTTTGACAACCACAACTACTACATTGGGAACAACTTCTGATGCCGTAGAAATTAAATATCCCGTAGGATCTGATCAATTTAAAAGGGGTAGCGATGTAGATATTAAGTGGCTCTCGTCAAAATCTATGTCTGATTTCGTAAAAATAGAATTATACAAGGGGAACGTTTTTAATAGCACCATAACTAATAAAACAGAAAATACAGGAATTTTTGGTTGGAAAATACCATCGAATACAGTTGAGGGATACGATTATAACATTCAAATAACTTGGCTATCTCCTAATTCTGATTCTGCCAATTTAAGTATTAGTGGTTATTTTTCAATATTAAGTTATGTTTCGGTTACTACAACTACTACCACGACATTATTAACTCAAATGGCAGTAGGAATCGATTATGATGCCGAAGTTAACTGGGTCGTAATTATGTTGGGTAGTGGTTCATTCGCGGTGTTTGATTTAACAACCCTTGAGAGTTATGGGTTAATATATTCTGGCGTACCAAATGCAGTATCGGTTGCTGCTAGAACGGCTAAAGTTAGATTTTCAGGCGTTCAGAGTAAAGTCAGGCTGTTTGTCGGATCAGAGCCATACCAAAATGATAGATGGGATTCTGGAATAGTTGAAACAACATTAAAAAGTATGTTTTATGGAGGTGGAAACAACCTTCAGCCCGGTCAAACTTATTATATTCATATACAGACTTTTAGTGAACAATATGGATGGAGCGAAATACAAATAAAAAGCTTCGTTATGCCTAAATAAGGAGAAAATTATGGCTACAATTACAATTAGAGAATATCACCCTGAAAGTGGTGCATTACTGGGAAATATCTCAGTATTGAATTTTGGACGCATTACTAGCGGAACCACGAGTAGAGTTAAAGTTATAGATATCGCATTTGAAGAAGTAACCAATGTTGGGAATATAAAGCTAGGTGTAATCTCTAGCGGTGGATTAACTGTAAATTCAAACCCAACAGATCTTGCGGCAGATGGAAGTTCAGCTAATGGTTATTTTGGAGTTGAGAGTAGTTTGGTTTTTGATAGCGCAAAAGCCGGGCAACAGTTAGCGAGACATTTTGCCGGGGTTAATGCAACTATTACTGCTGCCGATTCTAGTAACGTTTCAATCGCCAATAGAAATTCTACCACATCTGCATATATTTATCTAGATATCGAAGCGAATACAGAAAGCTTAAATGCAACCAATGGAGCGTTTAAGGTATTTTTTGATTTTTCATAAGGGGTAAAATGTGTCGTCTGGAATTACATATTATTCTGATTTAAAGGATTTGAATTACATTAACAATCCTTTAGTTGGAAAAAATGTTCATATGATGTTTGGCGGGTTTTGGAGTGAAAGCCAAACCGGTAATGGTATCGTAAAGAAAATGAACAATCAGGCATCTATTTATTGTAATGATGCTTCTCGATTATTTTCTTTGGGTTCTGGATATGTAGGAATGACCCTATCTTTACCTTTTGCCATACGGGACGGAGTTTATGTTCCTTTAGACGGTGATACTGCAACACTAGACGAATATATATTGTGGGGTATAAATGTTGGTCAATATGAAGTTTCTCAGCCTTCATTATATGCGGCTTTAACACCAAGGGGTATTGAATTTACTATTATGACATCTGAAGGACTACAGGTTCTTAGGGATACAAGTTCGAATATAGATGCAGACACGGATGTATTTTTAGAATTTGTTTGGTCATCTGATAATATTGACGATTATATGGTTCGGACTGCATTGAGAGTAGATAATCAGGATGTAGATGTCGGTAACACTCCTATTTCTAATGAGAGTATAAGCGGATTGAATTTTTATGCTTTGAATACTCCATTTTTTTACAGTAATATGGAATGTACGATAAGAAATTTGTCGATTTGGAGCCGTATCCCAGACAATTTAGTGGAATCGTGGTTGAGTAGCAGTAGTAGTTCGAGTTCTTCAAATGATGAGAGTTCCGAAAGTTCAAGTAGTGCTTAAATGAATATAACCAATTTTTATGAGCCAAGTCAGGGTTTATCTGTTATTTCTCCTTTGGGATTACAGAAATACACAGAGAAGTTAGACTCTTTTTCTCAAATTTATACTTCAATTTATACGTCAAAAAACAATAATAAGTATGCTATAGATTCTTGTTGGGAGAGTGGAAATGTTTATTATGCCAACTATGATACTGGTTTTATAACGAAGATAGAATTCGATGGAACGGAAGTAGCGAGTTTAGCAATAGATAATCCCTTGTCTTTGTCGGTTATTCAATATGATGATAGAATGTCAACAGTAGTTACATATCCACCTCAGCAAGATCGAGGATGTTGGGCTATAGAATCGAATACGAATAGTATGATTAAGACCGACAACGAATTAAATGTTCTATTAACATATTCTGGTCTTGCTTCTCCATATTGTGTTGTTTCTGATGTAGACGGTGGATGTGTTGTTTATAATTCCTCTCCAAAGACAATTTACAAATTTAATTCTAATGCACAATTGGTATGTTCAAAAACTCTTGCTTCGTTTTCTCCTGCCGCAACCATTTTTCAGGATATGGTTATTGACGTTAATGGAAATGTATGGGTTGCCGCTAATGACGCCGTTTATAATTTGTCGGTTATTGATTCGGCTTTCATTTTAAACTTCGCTTTGGACCCGATTACTGAAATCGGGGTTCCCGTTGTTGGCGATGCAGAACATATTGGAGCAATAGATGTAGATAGAAATTCAGAATCTAATCAGTATTTATATGTTGCTGGTGGGAATGATGAGGAGGCATGGGTTGTAAAGTATGATTCTACAGGAACGGTTATTGAAACTAAGCGATATTCGAATGTAATATATCCTTATGTTATAAAATGTGTTCAGGGATATGGATCAAGAACTTTATATTTGTTAAGCGACCCGGAAAGATGGGACGAATTGGGATATGGGAGTTCGTCGTCCAGTTCTTCTTATATCGAAAATTGGAGTTCGAGTTCATATAGCAGTGTGTCAAGTAGTTCGTCAAATTCATCATCTTCTTCGAGTAGTCCATAATGAGCATTAAAATACATAAAATATTTAAAGCCGATTTAGTGTATGATACCAGTATTAATATTTCGCTAACCGGCATATCTAATACTTCTGGAATGACGATATCTCATTATGCTGATTCTGATAAAGGGGCTATGGCTTCCATTCCTTATTCCATAGAAGTTGTAAGAGAGGGAGTTCCTGTTATTGGAGATGTTGATTTTGGTGTAGCAATAAGAAAGCCGGTTGATTTAACGGCAATAGGGGTAAATACTAAGACAATACAGGATGTTGGTAATGATATCGGGAAATATGATTATTTAGATAGTGTTCCCCATCGTCCATCTAGTTTACCGCCGGGATTTCAGGAGCTTTATAAGGGTTAATTATGTCATCTTCATCTTCATCTTCTGAATTTTGGGGAAACAGTTTAAGAATAACAATTCCCAAAGAACGCTTGACTGGAACATTAACAAATTTTCCGGTCCTTATACATTTGTCTGCTTCTTCTGGTATAGAAGCACAAGATGTAACCGCCGTATTTGACGAACTCAACTCCGACAACAATAGAAAAAAAATCAAGATTTTAGACCAAAGTGGAAATCAATGTTATATAGAAATTGAAAAGTGGGATGATGCAAACGAACAAGCATACCTATGGGTTAAAATTCCCACAATTACTACTGGTCAAGACAATGTAATAACACTTTATTATGACGCAGACCACGAAGACAATACGAATTATGTTGGTGATGTTAATAGTGTTGCTGGTTCTAATGTATGGGATGCAAACTACCTACAGGTATTCCATTTAAGTGAAGTAACAACCCCGGGCACAAGATACGATTCCACAAGTGCTAGTCGTGATGGTTCTGGGTCTGGCGTTACAAAAGCAACTAAAATTGATGGCGCAGATGATTTCGAGGGTTCAAATACAAGTTATGTAGATACAGCATATACAACTAAGGGGCAAGCGAATGGAACCATTTCGATATGGTTTCTAATGGACAGCGCTGGTAACGATGGATACATATTTGGACAAACAAATAGTTCTTACGACCAGATGATTGCGTGTTACCATAACACTGGGACTAATAAATTAATTTTTAATATCCGTAATACCGCTGGAACGGCTATTGACTTGTGGAGCGACAATGACATATCAACTGACGGATTGTGGCATAAGATGGATGGAACTTGGGATTCCACCAATGGGTTAAAGCTATATGTTGACGGCATACTTAATGACAGTTCGGCAACATATCTTTACATGGATGGAGCGACGACTGTTCCAACACTTTCGCTTGGTGTAATAAAAATTAGTGCTGGTTACAGATATGGCAAAAATTGTAAGTTGGACGAATACAGACTTAGTGACAAAGAACGTAGTGTAAATGAAGTTAGTGCAACATATTATTCAGAGGCAGACAATTTTATATTATTTGGTGACGCAGGATTAAGCAGCTCAAGTTCTGAAAGTTCACTAAGTTCAGAAAGTTCACTAAGTTCAGAAAGTTCACTAAGTTC
>Ga0066639_10001774_pt1 | contig 19114 bp, 15 predicted proteins | sample CryGeyCG2114_010_2_FD_59504 | JGI IMG/M metagenome (GOLD analysis project Ga0066639, IMG submission 59504) | Groundwater microbial communities from aquifer - Crystal Geyser CG10_big_fil_rev_8/21/14_0.10 | ecosystem: Environmental > Aquatic > Deep subsurface > Groundwater | place: USA: Utah...
GATGGAGCGATGATGAAGATCATACGCAACGGGCAGGAAATCGCGTCGTACAAGGATTTCGGCCCCTCGGTATACCAGAATGGGATACCTTTGGAAGGAAAGCGTTACATCACTGCAGGAATTCCGGCAGCTTACCTCCGTTCCCTCTCGGAAGAGGTACTGCAGTTTATGCCGAATGGGCAGTTGGTTTTCCCCGCCTGGAAGAGCAAGAAACCTCTTGTTGTCATCGGTGGGAAAGAAGGAGAGCAGTTTGATGTGATCCACAATCCCTTCATCAGTCCGGATGGATCGCGTGTCGCATACATTGTCGCACAGGCGGCCAATATAGGGAGCGAGCTCACAACGCCGGGAGGATGCAGTTCTACAGGATGTGTACGCATTTTCTCAGATATGGCGAACCGTGCACTTGCAAAGCGTGCGTACACTTACTTCGCCATCGCGGACGGTGTCATGAGTTTCCCGTATGACGAAATCCTCGATCTTGCATTCAGCGAAAACGGACAATCCTTCGGATTCCTCGGCAGGAGGGACAACCGCTGGTATGCCGTGATCAATAACGAAGAAGGGGGTTCCTACGATGATATCCGAGGCTTGCAGTTCAGCCCGGACGGCAGTCAGTATGCGTTTGCAGCCCGCAGAGGCAGTGTGTGGAATGTCGTGAGGAACGGGGCGGTTATGCAGCAACTCCTGAGTGAAGTTGGACCGGAGTTCCTCTATAACTTCAGTAACGGAACGTATGCATACAGCAATCCAAGCAGAAAGTTTTACACGGGCGGCACCGAATACGGTGAGAAGAATATTGCCGGTTTTCTGCTCGAAGCGAGCCCGCACAGAGATCAGGTCGCACTCCTGCGGCAGGCAGGGAATGCAGCGCAGCTCGTTCTCCACGAGTTACAAACCGGGAGAGAGACCATACACAACCCCTCTGCCACCATTGTGCAATCTCTCCTCTCCGCTGCCGGGAAATCCAGCCTCACCTTCAGCTCAGACGGCAAACGCCTTGCGTACCCGCTGAGTGTGGAACTCGATGGGAAGACGCTGCAGCAGATGGTGATCGATGGGGTCAGTCACTTCCCGTACAAGAGCGTCGGGCAGCCTGTGTTCAGCCCGGATGGCCTCCTTGTGGCGTATGCGGCGAGAGCGGTAGATCCGCTCACGGGCATGGAGCGGGCGCTTGCAGTCATCGATGGCAAGGAAACAGAATTCTATGACCGCATTCTCGGCCTTCCACAGTTCAGTGCGGACGGCTCTACCGTGCAGTACATGGTCGAGAATAACGGAAATATCGGATGGATTGTCCACGAAGTGGCAGATGTTCTCTCGAAGGAAAGCGCTACAGTACAGGCCTCCGCTGCACTCTCGCCTTTCCCCGGCCTCTTCTGCCCGCCGGAGGCTGTGTTCAAAGATATTGAGACGGCACTGCAGCAGCCAGAGCGTGCCTGTGGCATTTCCATCCCCGATGGGAACCGAGATTCCCTCCCGAATGAGATCGGTACGTTCAAGTACCTCAAGCACCTGAATCTGAGCTTCAACGAAATCAGAGAACTTCCCCCCTCTGTCGGTTACCTCCAGGATCTCCGGTGGCTTTCCGTCGTCGGGAATTCCCTGGAAATACTCCCTGAGAGCCTCAGTAACCTCACGAATCTTGAGTACCTGGATGTCAGCAGCAATGTGCTCAGGAATCTGCCTGCAGGAATGGGGAATATGCAGAATCTCCGCATACTCAATATCAGCGGCAATGCGCTCGAGTCGCTGCCACGATCGCTTGGCGCGCTCCGGAACCTGGAACGTCTGTACCTCAACGGGAACCGCATTCCTGAACAGCAAATTCGGGAGTTACAGCAACAGCTTCCTGCTACGCAAATCTACGGGGTGTAACCCGTAGGGTGGTTCTGTTATTTCTTCCTGCCCCATCGCCATTGGAGCGGTTCTTTCATCTTGCGCTCAAAGAAGAGCGTGGAAATGCTGGCAATGAAGAACATATCCAAAACAAATCGTATCCCCTGCTCCGCTGTCGTTCCTTCTTCAAATATTCCATTGATGAGTCCTGAGAGAACGATGAGGAGCAGCATGACGAATATCGCCAGCCATCCTTCCCAGGAGATGGGGTAGAACCCGCACCCGTAGCTCTTCGGTCTGAACCAGTACTTATTCATGCTGGGAAGGAGAAGTACGTGAACCCATACTCAGAACGACCTGCACGGAAACTGCATCCATCATACTATCGTCCTTGGGTGAGCGGTCAAACAATGTGAGTGTCCCGGTTGGGGCATTGGGTGTGAAATAGAGAATAGAACCCTCAAAAGGGAGCAGCTTCCGCACATTCTCGCCCTGTGTCGGGAGTGAGCCCTGAGCGATGACGAAGCCGAGTGCATCCGAGAGTTCATAGAACACAGTTCCATGAAATACTCGGGCAGTGCCCCTCACCTGAAAGGGACTCTCCACTTGAGCATCCTCTCCTGGAGTTTCTATGATGATGTTCTCTGTCTTCTCCTGCTTCACTTCTGAGAGCACGGAGGAAATAGCCCGCCCGCACCCGTCATCTCCGCAGGAGAGGGAGAGGATGTAGAACCCGGCCACTAATGCAAGGAAGCCCATGGTGAATTTCCCAAATGCACGGATGACCATGCAGGAATACTACCATGCCTGTGCAGTACACACTGTCCGTTCAGTTGATATCCTCTGCTACGCGTTTTGATAGATAATCGTTTGGCTTCAGCTATACTTCGGGAGACGGGGCGTAGCTCAGTTGGCTAGAGTGCCTGCTTTGGGAGCAGGAGGTCGCTGGTTCGAGTCCAGTCGCCCCGACCATTGAAAAAAACCAAATCAATTTCAGGGAAAGAGATAATTCCATCCGACTGGACGAGAAGTTTATCCTGAGCCTGCCGAAGGAAGTCCAGTCGCCCCGACCACGGATTATTCGTGAAGACAGAGGTCAATCCTAGCGCTTCTCTTCCTCCTGGCGCATGATAGGTTTCCTATGGAGTGCACGGTTCTCACCGCTTCAAAGTCCGCAGGGATCGCAAACGGGCTCACATACGAGGCGCCTGAGGGATCGGTAACTATTGGTGCACCCGTTCTCGTTCCCCTGCGCAATAGAACGACTGAAGGCATTGTCATTGCGCTGAATGAGAAGCGGGAACGGTCGTTTGATGTGAAGGGAATCATGCGGACACTGAGTGCAGAGCCGCTCCTCCCTGCTCCACTCATCCGGACTCTGCGCTGGATGGCAGAGAAGTACTACTGCAGTCTCCGGCAGGCTGTACGGGTGTTCCTTCCCGCAGATTCCTGGAGAGATCTCCTTCCCAAAGAAGTCCAAATCTACTCACTCACCGATGCGCCCACCGGTGCCCTCCGTGGGAAGACACAACGGGTCCTTGTGGAGTTCCTTCAGGGGAAAACCGGAATGGAAGCATCCGCACTCCGTGAGGCGACAGGTTGCTCGCTCACAACGCTCAGGAATCTCGAGAAGAAAGGAATCCTCCTCAGGGAAGTGAGGAAGGAAAATATGCAGACATCCGTTCCCTCAGAAATTGCATGGCCTGGCCTGACCCCCATGCAGAAGGAAGTCGCGCAGTCTCTCCGGGACGACCGCCGGCCGTCACTGCTCTTCGGTGTGACGGCGAGCGGAAAAACAGAGGTGTACGCAGAATTGATTGCGCAGACCATCGCATCAGGGAAATCGGCCATCCTCCTCGTACCAGAAATTCTCCTCACGGAGCACTGCATCCGGCGCTTCCAGGAACTCCTGCCACCGGAGCGTATCTGTGTCATCCACAGCCGTCTCACAGCATCTGCCAGAAAGGCAGCGTGGAGGAGTATCCGTGCGGGGAATATCGATCTCATCATCGGCTCCAGGAGCGCACTCTTCTCTCCCCTTTCCAACCTTGGACTTGTGATCATGGATGAAGAGCATGAATGGACATACAAGAACGAACAGACACCGCGCTACCATGCACGGGAGACGGCGGAGGCTCTCTGTTCCTTTGCAGATGCCAAACTGGTGCTTGGCTCAGCAACCCCCTCTCTGGAGTCGTGGGATAGGGCGAAGAATGGTACGTACCACCTTGCCAGACTTCCCGACCGTTACGGGAACCAGAAGATGCCTGCGGTGCGGATTGTGGATCTCGCAGACGTCTCGTTCGGAAGCGTCTACCCCTTCTCCCCACCTCTCCTTGAGGCAATACATGACCGGCTTTTGCGGGGTGAACAATCCGTTTTGTTCCTCAACAGGAGAGGCATAGCCACCGCTCTTCTCTGTCTCGATTGCCGACGCCGCATTACTTCACCCGATTCCCAGCTTCCTTTCACCGTCCACAGGGCAGCAGGAGGGAAATCCCTGCTCGTTGACCACACGACAAACCTCACCATAGACGTACCGGTGCAGTGCCCGCACTGTCATTCAACGCGGTTACATGAGGTGGGTGCCGGAACGCAACGCATCGAAAAAATCCTGGAACAGCTCTTCCCGCAGGCTCGCGTCCTCCGTGCAGACAGAGACACACTGCTCCACCCTGAGCACATGCGTCTTCTCCTGAAGAAGATGCGTGAGAGGCAGGCAGACATCCTCCTCGGCACTCAATCGGTTGTAAAAGGCCTCGACCTCCCGGAAGTGACACTTGCAGCCGTGCTCATCGCAGACGTGGGACTCTCTCTTCCCCACTTCCGCGCCGGAGAGCGCATCTTCCAGCTGCTGACCCAGCTCACGGGAAGGAGCGGACGTTCAAAACCCGGCGAAGTGATCATTCAGACATTCCGGCCGGAAGCGCCCGAAGTACTGTTCGCTGCAAACCACCGTACGGAAGAGTATCTGGAGAGCGAACTGAAACTGCGGAAGTTCACGCAGTATCCGCCGGCATCTGCAATGGTACGATTGCTCGTACGCGGAGAGGGGGCAGCAGTACGCGCAAAAGCGCTTGCGGATGCCGCAAAGAACAATACGGATATTCTGCATATCAGTTGTGCACCAACGCTCTTTAGCGGAGGGAAAGTCTGGCATGTTCTCCTGCGCGGAGCGTCACCCGTGCGCGCTCTGGCCTCACTCGATCTCACTGATGTTGTGGTGGACATTGATCCTGTCGAATGCATCTGATTTGCGAAACAGAACCTGCCATCGTACAGTAGAGTGCACATTCCCTCCCTCCCCATGAAGAAATTTCTTTCCCTCACACTTTGCGTTCTTCTTCTTGGCGTTGCAGCACCGGTCTCTGCCGACTTCCTCATGGCGGAAGAGGAACTCACCATTGTCATCCCTCTGAATGACGATACGTATGCAGCGGGGGGCATTGTGAATGTGCAGGAGGATATTGAAGGAGATCTCTTCGTCGTTGGAGGAGAGGTAACGGTTCAGGGCGATATTGAGCAGGATCTCACAGTTGCAGGCGGAGAATTGAATATATCAGGCGCCGTTGGAGATGATCTTCGGGTTGCAGGTGGGCAGGTCACTGTGTCATCTACCGTTGTGGATGATCTCATCCTCTTCGGGGGAGACCTCACCATCGCAGAAGGAGCAATCATTCAGGGAGATGTGCGTATGTACGGCGGGGACATTGTCATCGATGGCACCATAGAAGGGTCACTCCACACGTACGGCGGCTCCGTGAAAGTCTCCGGGACTGTCGGGGGAGATGCGGACATACGGGGGGATGTCGTCCGCTTCTCCGGCCGTGTCGAGGGGAACACCATTCTTTCATCCAAGGATCTGAAAATCAGCAACACAGCGTATTTCCAGCAGGATGTGCACTACTGGCAGCCGCAGGGCCTGTACTACTTCGGCAGCGCAACCGTGCAGGGGAAAACAGAGTACGACGAAAGCCTTGCTCTTGGGATGCCGGGTGAACTCCGACAGACGGCATTTGATGCATTCCGCGCAGGGCTTATTGCCATCGCCGGCTACAGCCTGCTCTCCGCCTCGTTCTTCATTCTCCTCATGATCCTGCTCACGAAGACGTACTTCATGGACGGAGCAAAGCGGCTGCAGAAAGCACCGATGATGAGCCTGTGGTACGGGTTCCTGTATCTTATTGCTGCACCGTTTGTTGTCCTCGCCTTCTTCATCACCATCATTGGCATTCCCATTGGCCTCTTCCTCGGCGTGCTCTACATCTTCTCACTCGTTTTCGCAAAAGCTCTCACAGCCATCCTTCTTGCTGAGTGGATTCAGGTGCGGTATCAGAAGAAATGGAAGACGTTCTTCTTCTTCCTCGCTTCGGTAGGCGTGTACGTGGTTCTCCGGGTCGTGAGCCTCGTCCCCGTTGTCGGCTCGATTGCCGTCGTCGTGCTGATGCTCATAATGTTCGGTGCCCTCGGCCACACAGAGCTCGAGAAGTTCAAGAAGGTGCGTTAAGCCTTCCCCTGCGTTATTTTGGCGCTGAGAAATCGTTGACGCTGCGAAATTGGCACTCTATAATAGAGAGTGCCAATGAACTTCGAGCGGTATACCACCAAAGCGGCAGAAGCCGTTCAGGGTACTCTGGAACTGGCGGCCACGCTGGGGCAACAGGCCCTCGGCCCGCTCCACGTGCTCCTCGTCCTCCTCAACCAGAAGGAAGGTCTTGTCCCCACGCTGCTTCAGAAGCTGGAGCACAACCCGGATGCTGTTTCAGAGAGAGTGAAGAAAGCACTCTCCGCACTGCCGAAAGTCACTGGAGGCACGCAACCCTACCTCACACAGGATCTCAAGAAAACGTTTGACCAGGCAGAGAGCGAAGCGGGGAAACTGAAAGATGAATACATCTCCACGGAGCATCTCTTCCTTGCGCTGCTCGATCAGGAGGAAGTGCAGAAAGTCCTCCCTCTCAAGAAGAAAGAAGTGCTTGAAGTGCTCAGGGAACTGCGTGGCAGTCAGCGCGTCACGGATCGTGATCCGGAAGGGAAATACCAGGTACTCGAAAAGTACACACAGGATTTCACGCGGCTTGCACGGGACGGCAAGATCGATCCGGTGATCGGGCGGGATGATGAAATCCGCCGGATCATGCAGATCCTCTCACGCCGGACGAAGAACAATCCTGTCCTCGTCGGCGAGCCCGGCACGGGGAAGACGGCGATTGTCGAAGGTCTTGCCAAGAAGATTGTGGACGGAGACGTCCCCGATCCTCTGAAGGGGAAGAGAGTGCTCACTCTGGATCTCGGAGCAATGCTGGCAGGAACGAAGTACCGCGGCGAGTTCGAGGACCGCCTGAAAGCGCTCCTCAGGGAGATAGAAGCCTCAGAAGGAGGCATCATCCTCTTCATCGATGAACTCCATACTATTGTGGGCGCGGGAGCGGCAGAAGGCTCTGTGGATGCCGGAAATATGCTCAAGCCCTCCCTCGCACGTGGGGCTATCCGCACCATCGGCGCGACGACTCTCAAGGAATACCGCAAATACATTGAGAAAGACGCAGCCCTCGAGCGGCGTTTCCAGCCCGTGATGGTGGAGCCGCCCTCGCTGAAAGACGCCATTTCCATACTCCGCGGAATCAAAGAGAAGTATGAGGTACACCACGGAGTGCGCATCCAGGACAACGCTGTGGTCGCTGCTGTCACCCTCTCCGACCGTTACATCACCGATCGTTTCCTGCCGGACAAAGCCATCGATCTCATGGATGAAGCGGCATCTGTCCTGCGGATTGAGTTGGACAGCAAGCCGACGGAGCTCGATAAGCTCGACCGCCAGATCAGACAGCTGGAAGTGGAACGGGAGGCTCTGAAGAAGGAGAAGGACGAAGCCTCCAAGAAACGGCTGAAGAACATAGAGAAAGAGCTTGCAGAGCTTAAGGAACAGCAGAAAGAACTTGAAGTCCGCTGGCAGAATGAGAAGAAAGTTATCGACGTGATCAAGAAATCCGGCAGGGAAATTGACGCGTTGAAGGCAGAGGCAGAACAGGCAGAACGCAGCGGAGACTTACAGAGGGTTGCAGAAATCCGCTACGGCAACATTCCCGATCTCGAGAAGAAAATTGTTTCCTCAAAGAGCGAGCTCGCGAAGATCCAGAAGGGAAATCCCATTCTTAATGAAGAAGTGATCGAGGAGCACATTGCGCAGGTTGTTTCCCGGTGGACCGGTATCCCTGTGTCGCGCCTGATGACGGAGGAGAGCCACAAACTCGCATCCATGGAACAGGAGATCGGCAATCGCGTCATCGGCCAGAAACGTGCGATAACAGCCGTTTCCAACGCCATCCGGCGCTCGCGGGCAGGCATACAGGAGGAGGAGAGGCCCATCGGCTCTTTCATCTTTCTGGGGCCGACCGGCGTAGGCAAAACGGAGCTTGCCAAGGCCCTCGCACAGTTCCTCTTCCATGACGAGAAGATGATTACGCGGATCGACATGTCGGAGTACGCAGAGAAGCACTCCATCGCGCGTCTCGTCGGTTCCCCTCCGGGGTATGTAGGGTATGAGGAAGGAGGCCAGCTGACTGAGGCAGTCCGCAGACACCCCTATACGGTGGTTCTGCTTGATGAGATAGAGAAAGCCCACCCAGAGGTTTTCAACATTCTGCTGCAGGTGCTCGACGATGGAAGGCTCACCGATGCCAAGGGACGGACAGTGGATTTCAAGAACACGGTCGTCATCATGACAAGTAACCTCGGCGGCGACATCCTGCTCAAGTACGCGGAAGAGAAAGGAAAGACTGAGGGGAAAGTTCTCTCTGCCGTGTTTTCGCCGGAAGGTGAAGTCAACAGAGTCCTTAAAGCGCATTTTCGCCCTGAATTCCTGAACAGGATAGATGACATCATCATCTTCGATACCCTCACTAAAGAGCAAATTGCACAAATTGTGGAATTGCAGATCCAGCGCGTAGCACAGCGCCTGGAGAAGAAAGGAATCAAAATCGAAGTGACAGAAGCCCTCAAGGGACATCTGGCAAACGCAGGGTACGATCCTGCGTTCGGTGCCCGTCCCCTCAAGCGCCTCATCCAGAATGAGATTTTAGACGAACTCTCCCTGCAAATTATTGAAGGCAAAATCCCCGAAGGTTCCTTCGTAGCCATCGACTACAAAAACAGTGCTGTGGTCTTCAGGAAGAAGTAGCGCGGAAGTGGTGCAGAGCGATGCCCGCTGCTACGGCAACGTTCAGTGATTCTTTCTTCCCCTGCATCGGAATCTGCACACGATCATCACAAAGAGAGAGAAGATCTTTTGGAACGCCTGTTACTTCGTGCCCTACAAGCAGACAGACTTTCTCCGGCGGAGAGTACTTCGCAATGTCCTGCGCGTCTTCCGTGATCTCCAGAGCAACTATGTTCCATCCCTTCTCTCTCAGCTCGGTGATCACTTCCTTCGGATCTTCCCTGTATTCCCATGGGATCCACTCATCGGCCCCAAGGGCTGTTTTGCTGATCTCCCTCCTTGGCGGGAGCCCTGTGTAACCGGTGAGGTACAGCTTCGCCACGCCAAACGCGTCTGCCGTGCGGAAGAAGGATCCCACGTTCCAGAGGGAGCGGATGTTATGCACGAGCAGGACGACGCTGCGTTCCATTAGTGCAGTCGGCTCAGGCTTGCGGCGTGCGGATTGGCGAATACCTCCAGGGTTTCCTTCTTCAGGAGATCTCCCTCGGAAACCTCTCTGCACACATAGCACACACCTGTTTCACTCCCCTTCCCGAGGATGGCCGCACCTGTATCTGGTTCATCTCTGCGGAGGAGCTTTATACCCTGCTTGAATGGAAAATCAGTCACTGGCTGCTCTTGCTTTGCATCTGCATTCCACTTGCATACCGTGCCTCCTCTGCGGATATACGCAACTTCTTTGTTTGGATTGAAGAGGGAGATGGTATCGAGCACTGTGCGCGGATCGCCCGTTCCGAGCGCGAGGTAGCGCAACTGCCTCAATTTCAGGGACGGGAGCAACCGATGTGCCGCCTGTTCCACGGTGTGCTCTTCGTTGTTCACGATCAGCGTGTCGATGAAAATTTCCACTGCACCTGCGGCTTTCTCTCCCACGGTGAAGCTGGTGCCTTTGCGGGAAATCTCATGGAATGTGGGCCGCACCTTGTTCTGCACCCAGCGCTTCAGAGATACAAAGTACGGGCTTCCCCCCTCCGTACGCTCGGGATGCGGCATGAGCGCGACCACGTTCCCCGCCGGATTGCAGATGCCGGCAATGGCAAAAGTGGACCCGTTGGGAGTGGTGACCGGATCCTCGGAGACATTGCCCTGTGCATCACAGTACGAGAAAGCGATTTGGTCGTTCTTCCGAAGTTCGTCTATAAGGCCGGAATCCTTCGTGACAAAGCGCCCTTCACCATGTGCAATCGGCAACGTCATCACGCCTTCCCAGTCAGAGGTCACGCAGCGGTTCCTCGCACACGTCGGTGTGATGAAGACCCACTCGTTCAAGAACCCCACTGCCTCCCCGCCCACAACGTTGCGTGCAAGGCACATCTGGAGCTGCTCCCCGAGCGGTATGAGCCCGCTCTCCACAAGAATCTGCGCACCGTTGCAGTTCCCGATCACGGGCTTACCTTCCTTCGCTTCTGAGCGGATGAAATCCATGAGGGGATCTCTCGCGGCCACCATCCCCGCCCTTCCCCGGTCTTCGTAGCTGAATCCCCCGGGGATGAAGTAACCATCCACGTCTTTAAGTTTCTCCGTATCGTCATTCCAGCGGAAATAGAGGGCGTCCATTCCTGCGCGCCTCACGGCGCGGATGGATTCCACTTCGCAGTTGTTTCCGGGGAACGAGAGAACGGCGATCTTCGGTGTCTGCACAGATGGATTGTAGCGTGAATGTCCGTGTCTTACACATTATTTGCGCCCCTTGTAGCAGAGTTACTTTTCCGAGCGGGTTTCAGATGCCCGTTGGCCTGTACAACTGCAAGAAACTCCTCGAGTGGGATATCGAGCTTATCCGGTGTGATCATTTTGAAGAGCGTGGGCCAGGTGACCTTCGCGTCGGATCTCTGGATTTTTCTCCAAGTAGTCTGTTTTGTGGTTCTTCCGTCGCTGAAGGTAACTACAATCTCCTTATGGCTGCCGCTACCCTTGCCCGGTTTTGACTGATGTACCACTTCCTCCACTCCATCTACATCCCCGAGTATACGAAGGAAGTCCTGGAGCGTCGGCGCTGTGAACCCGCGCAGTTCCCTCCGTAACCGCGCCTGTTCCTCTGCTACAGGATCTACTTCTCTTGCTATAGCTGTTTGTACTGCAGTCTGTGCTGTCTCAGGTTTTTCAACGTGCAACTGAGCCCTCTCCTGTATCTTCTGCTCCAGAACGGGCTGGCAAACCGAAGACCAGTTACCTGGGGCAATCGCTGCACCGCAGCGTGTCATTGTTTCCGCCGCTTTTGCCTGCGGAAGATGCATAGTGGAACCCAGAAGGGGCGGAATGTCGTAGTCCAGCTGCTCATTGGATGGAAAGAGGACAATTTCATCATCGGGCTTGTCCACAAAAATGAGCGGACTCACTTCCCCGGCTCTCTCAAATAACTCCCTGTACTGTACCGCACGCTGCCTCATCTGCATATTGAGCACTCTCGCAGCTACAATGACTGGTTCCTCAAGACGCTGGATGTCCGTGTAAGGTAGGCGGGGGGCAAGATGATTGGAAGAAACAGGAAAAACGGTATTGCCATGAGAAATGTGGAAATTGAGGTACCCCTTCGTAGCATAAAATGGATTGTCAACAGGATACATCGCAGAGAATGCATGCGTTTCGTGACTGTCCGAATCATACAAACCAATGGTCTGGCGTCTCTTTGCTCCATCCACTGCATAGTGCCCGTACCATCTTCTGTCTATTGGCGTGAGCACTGAAACATAACCATGTGGATAGTACGCATCATCCTGAGGCATTTCCTGCCCCTGCATATACAGGCTGGATTCCCGGAGCGTATTGGAAAGTCGCGGCAGTGTAAGGATCTGTTGCAGTGTTTTTACCGCACCGTTCAGTGAACTTTCAGAAATCGGAAGCCGCTCGGCAACAACATTCCGGAATTTGTGCTCCTGGTTATCGTTAGTCCGCAGACGGTTTGGCCGCAACTCACGGACATTGGCGGAATACCTCTGCAGATGTGCGTTGAAATCCTGCACAGGGAACTTTCCTGGCCACCAGGAAGCAATTTCCGCGAGAACCCGTGCAAGAATAGCGTCGCGGATTTCATTGAGTACCACTCCGAGCACAGAGAAGCCCACTTCGTCGTAGTGGTGACCGCTCTCTCCAAGAGCCTTCTGCAGAAGCACATCGATCTCCGTGAGAGCCATGCTGGTGGCAAACATGATGCGGGCGATTTCCTCAGTTTTTCCTGAAATTTCTTCACTACACTCAGGTTCTCTTAACCCACTTTTCAAGAATGCGATGACCTGGTTACGCACCTTCCCTGCTACCATCTGTATCCAATTGCGGACTGCTGCATGATCCTGTTCGTAGAAAGGAATGGTTTCTCCATCCTCAGCCAGAATGCTCAGAAGTCCATCTAACTCTTTGCGGGCGGTGTTCGTTTCTACACGACAGGCAATATCCGCCGCCTCACTCACATTTACCTGCTGGAGAGTGCGTGCTGTCTGCACAGGAACAGACATATCGAAGCACCCACAGAGTTCCACAACGTCACGAACATGTCTCTGGATGGACTGTGGTGCACTCGCTGCAACGGCGCAATTATGGAACACAAAACCATGCGGGTTTTTATTCACTTTTGAAACAGACCACCTTCCACTCGATGCTTCCTGCAATCCCAACGTGACCGCTGCTGCCAGGTGCCCGGCCTGTGCCTCCGAACCAGTAAACTCTTTTCCTCCCGTTGCGCATTTGGGATCCAATGGTAACCTTGGATTTCTATTGCCTGCAGAGTGAAAATGCTCAGACACAGAAAAAAGCGTAGTTAATGTTTGTAGAGTATTTTTGCCGTTCCTGCAACAGAAAGGGGTTACGAAACCCCTCACACCGTCATGATTTCCCCCTCCTTCTTCTTCCTGCTCTCATCGATCTTCTCATTTGCCTCCTTCACACCTTTCTCCAGCTGCTCCAGGAGCGTATAGCGCTGGTCTTCGTCATTCTCTTCGGCCTTGAGCTTGTCGTGCACAGCCTGACGCTGCTGGCGGATGGAAATCCGCGCTTCTTCCGCCAATTTCTGGACTACTTTAGTCATCTCCTTCCTGCGGTCCTCTGTCATGGGGGGCAGATTGATACGGATCACCACGCCGTCGTTCACCGGAGATGTCCCCAGATCCAGCTCATTGAGAGCAGCTTCCACCTGCGAGAGGATTTCCCTGTCCCACGGCTGGATGACGAGGGAGCGCGCATCCTGCACAGAAACACCGGCAACGGAACGCAATTCCTGCTTCTGCCCGTAGGCATCCACCAGTACGTGATCTACGATTGCGGCATTCGCACGGCCGGTCTGCAATTTTGCATACTCTGCATGCAGATGTTCCAGCACCTTTGCCGACTGCTGATGGAAAGAAGCGACGCGTGGATCCATAGAGAGAGGTGGGAAAAATTAGCTGCTGACGAGCGTACCAATATTTTTGCCCTGAGCTGCGCTGAGGAGATTGCCCTTGCTGCCGGAATTGAAAACGCGAATAGGCAGTTTCTGCTCCATGCAGAGGCTGAACGCTGCCTGATCCATAATCCGGAGATTCTGGGAGATTGCTTCCGAGTATTTCAGGGAAGAGTACAATTTGGCATCTCTGTGCTCGTCCGGATCTTTGTCATACACGCCTTCGACATTCGTCGCCTTCAGGAGGATATCGCACTGCAGCTCGGAAGCCCTCAGGGCTGCAGCAGAGTCAGTTGTGAAGTACGGGTTGCCCGTCCCTCCCGCACAAATGACGATCCGCCCCTTCTCCAGGTGGCGAAGCGCGCGGCGACGGATAAAAGGTTCAGCAAGCTGCGGGACATTGATCGCGGAGCAGACGCGGGTATCGAGGCTAAGAAATTCCAGAGCAGACTGCAGGGCTACGCTGTTCATGATGGTAGCGAGCATGCCGATGGCATCGCTGGCCGTACGCTCGATGTCGCTCTCTGTAGTGTCGCGCCAGCGCCAAATGTTCCCTCCTCCAACGACAATGACAATCTGTATTCCTTTCTTTGCAACAGACTGAATCTCCTTGGCCAAATCCATCACACTCTCATGGTCAATACCCTGCTCCCCTTCTTTGGAAAGTGCTTCGCCAGAAAGTTTCAGCATGATGCGCTTATAGCTCATGTAGCCATCATCTTAAGTGGGAAGGACTGTGCTGCCAAGGGGAACCGCGAAAATTCGGCATGAGTAAGCCGATTCTTCGTGATATAATTGTTGGTAGGCCCCGGTAGCTCAGTTGGCCCAGGCTGCGGCCTCGCAGCCGTGATAAAAAGGTTCGCTCGTTCGTATCATATCGTTATAGTCATAGTGCACATGCCCCGGTAGCTCAGTTGGATAGAGCGGCAGCCTTCTAAGCTGTAGGCCACAGGTTCGACTCCTGTCCGGGGCACCATTCGACTCGTCACGTCGCTCGCGAGCGACGTGACTCGCTCATGGCAAGCCATTACGATTCCTGCTTGCCCATCCGTAGCGCGAAGCGCGAAGGAGGGTCCGGGGTACCATTCGACTCCGCTCACTTCGTTCGCTTCGCTCATGGTAAACCACGATCCTATCGTTTCGTGTGATACAAGCGGAATCGAATGACTCTGAGTGACACAGAGCTTTCCAAGTGGAGTCGAAGAGCCCCGCTCATACAAGCTAATGAAGCCACACCTACTACTTCACGTCGCCTGCATATATTCCGAGAGCCGCGGGTCTCTGTCTAAAGCATCAAGCGCTTCCGCTTTCAAATCCAAGAGTTCATCGGGTGTTTCTGCGTCATCCGTAATATCCAGGATGCTTTTATACCCAAAGAGCCGCCTCGTATTGTTTGCAGCAGTCAGAATGCTCATCTCGATGTGCTCGGTCAATCCTTCTTGCATCGCACGTCGAATATGCCCGGTATCGGCTACCACTGTCTCCAGTGCCTGGGATGCAAGGAGTGGCTGCCGCATGGTGTGAGAATACACTCACACAACATTTTGGCACTCAGTACATACTCCGAACTGCTCTGAAGATAGTTTCTTGTCTTCTGGAAGCCAAAAGAAAAAATAAGCAGTCCCCACTTCTCAGAGAAGAACCTCCACCTCCCGCAGAGGAGTCACTGAAATACAACCAATATGCGGAAGAGACTTATGGCAAGCCATCATCGTGGACACAAAAATCGTGCGACGATACAGTTTTCCCATGACTTACAACTTCTCCAACAAGGAATGGCCCGGTTCCCTGGACATTCCACGCGTCATTGCCACCGCGATGCTCTTCTGGGCACTCAAAGGAAACCCCTACGTGTACTTTCAAATCCTCAACTGGGTTGTCTGTCTTTTCGCCATCCTCCTCGCCATTCGTTCGAATCAGGAGAAGCGCAATCTCTGGGTGTGGACATTTGCTGCCATTGCAGTAATTTTCAATCCCATTGAATCTTTCCAGTTCCCGCGCGCACTCTGGTCCGCAATTGATGTCGTCACCGGTGTCATCTTTGCAAGCAGCATCTACTGGATGCGCCCAAAGACGCATCAGAAGGCAGCCGCTCTGTAGGATTTCCGCATCTTTTTGCACCATTCTGTTTCTCTGCAGTTTGTCTTGCACACCTGCAGGATGTATTGAAAAGCGCAATGAAAGAGGGTGTATAATTTCTTCTTCTTTCCCCCATGCCTATGCCCGGTGTAGAGACATCAGGGATATTCGGACCGGTACCTGATATTACGGGTCCAGGAATGTTTGGTCCTGTCCCTGATTTCCCGATCGATTTCGGACCTGTTCCTGATTTCCCGATTGACTTCGGTCCTGTCCCGGATCTCTACGGCACTGAAACAACTATCGCAGGTGCTACAGAAGCAGGAGGTGCACCGCTTGTCACTGAAACAATGGCAGGCGTTGGGAGCGAAGTCACGGCAGTGACAGGGGTGGAAACAGGCACAGTAGCGGCAGCTGTTGGTGCCGAGACAGGAACAGTAGTTGCAACAGGGGCAGCGGAAGCCGCTGTGGGGGCAGAAGTTGCGGCAGCAGGTGCCGTAGAGGCGGGTATGCTCGGCACCCTTGGCGAGTTTGCAGCCATACTCGCCTTCTAGCGAAAGATTCCTGTACCATTGCCCCATGATCACCCGACTGAGGGAATGGCGTTTTCTGCCTGTTGTTTGCATTGTCCTTGCCTGTCTTCTCGTGTATCTGCAGGCAGCGGGTTTTGAGTTCCTGCTCTTTGATGACGAGCTGCTGATCATCGACAATCCGAAAATCCGAGGTCTCACTCTCGCACACCTCCTCCAGATCTTCACCACGTACGATCCGGAACTCTACATTCCGCTCACGCTGCTCACGCACCAAATCGAGTACACGCTCTTCGGGCTCAACCCCGCTGTCTACCATCTCACAAACATCTTCCTGCACACAGGAAACGCAGTGCTGGTGTACTGCATCTTCACAAAACTACTGAACAGGAAGGCGGCACTCATCGCCGGACTCCTCTTCGCTCTCCATCCCATCAATGCAGAAGCGGTTGCCTGGGCGAGCGCGAGAAAAGATCTTCTCGCTTCGTTCTTCTTCCTGCTCGCACTGCTTGGGTACCTCACATCACGGAAGAAGCTCAGTCTGCTTTCGTTCCTGTGCGGACTGCTCTCCAAGGTGTCTATCGCCCCTCTCCCCGTCATTCTCCTCATCATAGACTGGCTGAACTGTGTGCCCATCGACAGGAGAAATCTGAAAAGAAAACTTCCCTACTTCGTCCTCGCGATCCTCTTTGGCGTGGTTGCGCTTTTTGGGAAAGAGGCACAGGCCACAGAACCCCTCATTCCCCTCTTCCTCTCGTTCGTCTCCATCCCGTTCTACCTCCTCAAGTACTTCATCCCGGTACACCTCTCCATCTTCTATCCGTTCACGGATACGGTCAGCTTCTTCCACCCGCGCTTCCTCACCGGCGCTGTTATCATCATTCTCATCACCGCCATTGCATGGAAAGTACGGAAGCGTACGCGAGTCCCCCTTGCATCGTGGTTCTTTTTCCTCTGCATGCTCGCACCCTCCCTCACCAATGTCATGAAAGGAGGAGACGCCGGAAGCTTCGACCTCTACTTCGCCTCCGACCGCTACGTGTACCTCGCAGGACTCGGCATCCTGCTCTTTGTTGGAGCACATATCGCAGAGCGGAAGTGGCTCTATTGGCTCCCCATCGCCATTCTCTTTGGCATCCTCGGCATCCGTCAGGCCGGCACCTGGCGCAACAGCGAGACACTCTTCCGCAATGCAGTCGCAGCAAGCAGCAATTCGTATGTCGCGTACAATAATTTGGGAGGCATCCTTACTCAGAACAAGCAGTACGCGGATGCCACTACTCTCTTCGAAGAGTCCATCAGGATAAAAGAGAACCCCCGCGCTCTTTTCAACCTGGGGAAACTCTACGCCGTGCAGGGGAGATCGGCAGAGGCCATTCGATCGTATGAGAGAGTCCTCACCTTCCGGCCGGAAGATGCAAATGTGTACGCGCAGCTCGGTGGCCTGAAACTCCTCCTCGGTGATGTGGAAGCCGCGTTCACGGATTTGCAGAAGGCGAATGCTCTCGATCCGAACATTCCTTCCGTGCACTACAATCTTGGCCTCATCTACGAATACAGGAAGCAGAAAGAGAGTGCACTGGATGAATACAGGCGCGTGCTGGAGCTGGACCCCGCTGATGTGCAGGCACAGAGGAAATTAGGGGGTACAATGCAACAGTGATTCGGCTCCTGCTCGCTCTCGCCCTCTCCGCACAAACATGCATAGCTGCAGAAATGACTGTGCAGCCCTCTGCAGCAAGTATGGACCGTCTGCAGCAGGTGATCTCGGGAAATGCAGCCCATGCATCCACAGATGTAGAGGGTGCTGGAAACACGCTGCGCATCCGGTATTCCTCAGAGAATCCCATCGATGTGTACATCCTGTTCCTGCGGGAAGGAGATACTCTTAATCCCAGGGATACTCTCTTCGCGGAGCTTCCACCAGATGACGAAGGTGAAGCACTTATCCCCCTCTCTCACACGCGTGGCTGGAGAGCCGGGACGCAGAAACTCCGCATACACTTTCTCACGGAGAAAGAATCAGAACACGCTATTCATTCCGTCCAGCTCACAGAAGCAACTGTCCGGGCCGGAGGGGTTCGTCAGTACCTCGCACCGGAACCTTTCTCCCCCTCCTCGTACCATCGCTTGGAGGGGTACCGCATCTTTGGGATGCCTTCCACCGTGCTGCTTACTTGCACGGTGCTCATACTTTTAGCAGCCGCACTCTTCCTCAGGAACAAACGCATCACTCTCGTCATTCTGCTCGCAGGCGCGTTCCTCAGTAACGGAAGATTCACTGCAGATCTTCTCCGCATGACATATGCAAACACGAAGGAGTGGACACAAGCTCACACGTACGCAGCCGTAGGCTCTGTGTACGAGATTGCGTCTTACCTCCAGGAGAACGACGTACAGACAGTGCGCCTCTGCACAGACGGGAACAGCTACTTCCCTGTGCTCCTTCAGTACGCGTCATTCCCATCAGTCATTGCGCAAGATGCGAAGCACGTACTTGTCCGGAATGCGTATGACTGGTCGTATGACAATAGCTTCCTTCGCTGCAGGAACATTGAGCATGCTGCAACAAGGGTGAAAACATTTGCGGACGGTTCAGAACTCTTCTCCCTTCAACCTTGATGCTCTCTCTTCTCGCCTTCCTCGGCATGACAGCACTCCTCCTTCTGGAAGGATGGTGTGTCCTCTCTGTTTTTGGCTTGAAGAAGGGCTCCATTAAAATTGCACTCTCTCTCCCTGTCGCCGCGGTGAGCAGTACAATCCTCATTCTTCTCCTCACAGTTTTCGGCATTGCCCTCACACCCCTAAGCATCATTGCATCTCACATCCTCTTTGTGGGAATTACTTTCTTTTTGAGGACAAAAACAGTCTTCGCTCTCCCGGTGAAACCGGAAAGTCCCACTCCAAAATCTATTCTCATTCTCTGCTCACTCCTCCTGCTCCTCACTGCTGTATACAGCATCTCTCACTCACTGCTGCTTCCCACTTTCCACTATGACAGTGCAGTGAACTGGAACATGCGGTCCAAAGTTTCTTTCCTGGAAAAGAGACTCGTCCTCGCGGAGTCCCACGAAC
>Ga0066639_10001777_pt1 | contig 19082 bp, 16 predicted proteins | sample CryGeyCG2114_010_2_FD_59504 | JGI IMG/M metagenome (GOLD analysis project Ga0066639, IMG submission 59504) | Groundwater microbial communities from aquifer - Crystal Geyser CG10_big_fil_rev_8/21/14_0.10 | ecosystem: Environmental > Aquatic > Deep subsurface > Groundwater | place: USA: Utah...
GGGCGCTTGCGCCGGTTCAGGCGGGTTTTCCGTTTCTTGTCATCAACCTCTTTTTTTCCTCCGCCCAATTAAGTCTCACTTCACTAATAATGCGAGGCTTTATTACATTGTGGAAGCTCGGGTCTTTGCCCGACTCACTTGAGAGAACTGCTCCCGCGACCATGTCCGCAACCGTCACGAGATAATTCTGCCTGCTATCTACATGTTCAATACTAACTGGTCGTTCAGTTAGGTGCTCGGTCAAAATTGTATTGAATTCTTCTAAGTCACTCTCCTTATGAAAATGGCGATCAAAGATTATTTTGTATGACGGCAAGCTTTGTTTGTTTTTATCTAGATAAAAATTAAAAATGGACTCCAGTAATAGCCAACAAAGGACAGCGAAATTTTGAGGAGTATCAGCAATTTTTCTACCCATTTTATCTATTGTTAAAAGGAAAATGTCTATATCCTGTTGAGCTAAATTACGAAAAAAAATTGTTTTGGTTTTATCGCCCGCCGTATAAAACTTCAGTTCAAGGGGTCTTTCTTTACCAATTCTTTTCCGCCTTATTTCTTTAACAATAGCACTCAACTCATCTGTGGAACAGGCGCAAACAGCGGCTAAGATTATGACCTTACCTTGAGGATCTGGTAATGTTCCCGATTCATCAATTAGTATTTTCAGATGCTTGATAGATGTCATCATTCGTATGGTAGTGTTTTATTGACTAAATAGCGAGCTCGGAAAAAGAGGTAATAAAAAAAAGCAATCGGATGAAATTTCTCATAAAAAGAGACGGCAACTATTTTTATCGGCAAGAATTTTGGAAAGCTATCCGGCGAAGTACTTTTATAATAATCTTTGAACAGAGCAAAACTTTTCTCCCATTTATATTTCCTTGCTTGTTTTTGGTAAAGCTTATTTCTGAAAACTTTATCCAAATCACTCCATACAAAATCGTAGTCTTCTCTGGTAACATAACTCTTCTCAAATATCCAATTTATCATTATTAAAAAAGCATTAATCTCCTTTTCCCTGTTCGGGAAAGCATTCCAGACAAAATTTATGTCCAAATATTTTTTAGATCTCCAGGTAAAGTCTTTGTGCAAGTCTATCTTTATCCTGTCTTGCTTGGTAAAATTAAGCTGATAACCTTTTTTCCTCCCTCCAAGCGCATGGTCATGAGAAGAGGCCTTATATCCTACTTTCTTCAGACTTCCGGCAACGATGGGGAAATCTTTGGAACGCACCAAAATATCAAGATCATCAGGGTCTTGCTTCATATTCCTGTTAAAGCGAACCAACAAAAACCCCGCCTTCCCGTCCAGCGCAATTTTTAACTCGGCAGTTGTTTTATTGGTTTTTTTCATTGAGCATAAAAAGCCAGCCTTCGGGGGTTTCGGCCACAACTTTAAAATTCTCCAGCAAATACCTATGCAGAGTTGGACTGTAATCCATGAGACGCGATTCTTTCATTCTAGGGCCGCCAACCGGGTCGTAAACAACGGCTTTAACCTCCGACATGTCTATCAATTCAATATATTCCTGCTCTTTTCCCAACGGTAAAAAACCCGCCAACAAATTATTAAACTGTCCCGGGGGACTGCGCTCCCCTAAATAGTAAACGCCGGCCATGTATGGGAGGGCCAACACCGACTCGTCTTTTTCAGAATTTTGTTGCAGGAACAAAACAGCCTTCTCAAGAGTTTCTCTGGAGGGACTGGTGGGGCCAAGTGCTTTTCCGGAGCGGACAGCTCCGAGCCAAAGAAAAGACTGAGTGATTCCGGCAAAAAGTAGCAAATAAAAAACGGCTTTCTGAAGCTTTGAATCAAGATAAACAGTTGCAAGAATAAGCGCCGGAATGCCGCCTTTAACAAAATGCCCGACATCACTTCTGCCAAAAATGTAGGGCAATGATAAAAGTCCGGCTATTAGAAATACGACTTTATAAAAATCCCTCTTTTGTTTTTTTCCAAGAATTACCAGTAAATAAACCGCTAAAATACTCCATCCTAGGAAAAACTCATATACAAAAGAGAAATAGGAAAGCCTAATTCTAATCGGCAAAAGACGATCGGGCGCGGGAAAAGGCAAAGAGTGCCTCGCGCTTATTTTGACCGCTCCAAAAACAGCCTGATCAATAAATCCGACAAGCAGATTGCCTGCAAAAAGCCAGTAGATTACCGGCAAAATAACTATTGCCCACCCCAGCAAAAGCTTAAAAATCTGTCGAAACCTCTCTTGCCCGCTTGAAAAAAACAAAAGATAAAAGGACATTCCGGCTAAATAAGTCCCGGGTAAGTCAAATCTTATTAAACTGGCAAGACCCATCAAAACGCCGGAGATTAAAAAACGGCGCCCCATAAAAAAATAGAGGCTCAAAAAAATTGGGGTAAAGATAAAAAGCCGCTCAACATTAATATCCAAAAACACCAAAACAACCGCCGGGAGCAAGGCCTCAAAGCGGCCGACTTTTTTTCTCAAAATCAGATACAACGCGGCAGGAGCAAAGGAAAAAATAAAGCTCGATATCAACCGCGGCAAAAGCAAACTTTTCCCAAAAACGGAAAAAATCAGAGCGAAATAATAATTATCTCCCGGCGGAAATATGGCGAAAAAATCGCGATAAGGCAGGTCTCCTTCCAGTATCCTTATTGCGTTATGCAAACTCTCCCCTTCATCCAGCAGTCCAAATCCAAAATGAGAAAAATATACAGACTTGGCAAGCGCAAAAAGAAAAATAAAACTGCTAAGTCTGAAATCACGAGTTTTTAAAAACGCTTTTAATTCTTGCATCAGTTAGAAAAGAAAAAATAATCAAGTCGGTAATTGCGAAATTGATCAAAGGCTCATACATCCCTGCAATATCCTGATGCCTTATGCTTTTGTAAATACCGACAACCATGGATGGAATAACCAGATTGGCATGGACCACCCACAAAAAAACTCTCATTACTCCCCTAAGGCTCGTTAAATCAAACCACCTATAAAGCCTCTCTTCTCTCGCCAGATAAACGCTGTTCAAATTATATAACCTCTTTCTGATAAGTTCTTGCAAGCCGGAGACATGGTGGTGATAAAGCCCGGCTTTTGGTACATATGCAAAATGCCTGTGGCCCGCCGCGACCAGCAAAACCAAAAAATCAAGTTCCAGAAACATCTTGTAGCCGCCCACAACCTCCAAAAGTTCCCGCCTTTTATAAAGGCAAAGGCCGGCCGGAGGAATCTTGTCTCTACTGTATTCACATAGATAATATCCGGCCAGCTTTTTTACAATCACATTGTCAATTGACGGTGAAAAATGCTGATAGACAGAATCCCTTTGGAGGGGATCAAAACTAAGATAGCGTTCAATGGCTGGGTCGGAGGGCCTGGAATAGTATCTTGTGAAAGAGCCGATTATCTTTGGATCATTCCGCAGCGGCAAAAGCATTTTACCAAACCAGCCTCTTCCTCGCAGCCTGATGTCTGCATCAATATAAACGGCATAATCTCCGGTAGCTTTCTTAAAACCAATCATCTTCCCGACTTCTCCATGTTTGTTGTTGTGAGAAATAACCCTTACGGGAAACTTTTTGGCCATTTGAACTGTCATGTCAGTAGAGCTGTCATCCACAACAATCACTTCAAGCTTGTTTTTGGGGTACTTCTGGGCAAATATTGAACGCAGGCAATCAGCGATATTTTCTTCCTCGTTGTAAGTTGGGACTATAACAGAGATTTTTGGATGCTTCATCTCTCAAGCTTGTTTGTAAAAAAGAGGCCTTTAATAAAATTCACTCCGTAGCTTAAATAATTAATCAAAAGCGCCAGCGGAAAAAACAAACTTATCCAAAAACTGTTTCCTGTCGTGCCGACAAAAAAGACTATCACATAAAAAAGCGCAAGCAGAAAAGATGAAAGCAGAAAAATCTCCAGACTAACGAGCGACCCCGCCAATAGCGCCGCTGCTGCTGCCGTTGCCACAGCCGGGGCAAAATAGCTAGGCCGGAGAGAGGTTTGAGGATAGGCTCTCACAAAATATCCCCGATGAAGCCCGACGTTTCCAACTTGGCGCAGGTATTCGAATGGAAAGCGCCGTCTGTGGTGATAAACAACAATGTCCGGATGATAATAAATTTTATAACCGGCGTTTATTAACTTCAGGCAAAGTGCCGTGTCTTCCCCGCCATAGAACTTCGTGGCAAAGCCACCCACTCTCTTTAAAGCTTCTTTTGAGACAACCATGTTGTATGCGGGGTAATCATCAACATATCTTGCTCTTTCTTTCGTGAACCTATACGAATAAGGACCGCTCCCGAGCTTTGAAGACAGGATAGCGCCGGTTATCTTCTGAGAAAAGCTGTCGTGGGGCGGTGTAAGCCCCGGACCGACAACTACATCCAGCTTTTTTTTGTTTATTATCACCACAGCTTTTTTTAGCCAGTCACTGGCCGGATATGAGTCATCATCAAGAAAAGCAACATAAGCTCCTGTCGCCTTTCTTATCCCGATGTCCCGCTTTTCAGCGGGGCCGGTGCGTGCGGAGTTAGTGCGTAAAACTTTAATTCGCCTGTCCCTGTAGCCAACACCGGTCTTCCCATCCACCCCAATAAGCACTTCAAAATCAGGACAATCAAGCTCTAAACATCTGCCTATTGTTTCGTAAAAATACGGAGTCTTTTTGTAAAGGGGAACGATAATTGAAACTTTTGGGAATCTCATCTAGTCAACATTATAGAAGTTAAGCTCCAGAATTTCAGCGAGAGTCAGGTTTTTTGCGGTCCGTTCGGTAATTATGAAATTCATCGGAAGAGAACTGTTAAAATCAACTCTCTCAAGCTCTGTTCCTCCTGCCGGGATTATAACGCCGTAGCTTCTGTTTTTTCCGTCGGCAATAACTTTCACCCTCTCACCGGCGGCGTAGATATCTCCCTTGTCTGTCTCCCAGGAAACGTCAACAAAGGCAATATCGCGCATGGCCGCGGAAAGCGCTCTCCATTCCTGCCTGCTCCCGGCCTTTTCAAACGGATTTTCACCAAACCCCAGAGCCTTTTGAATGTTCACATCAGCAAAACGAGACTCGACAACCTCAAAATCAGTGATTGCCGGCGAGTCATTGGTTAAGGTGCCCGTTATGACCATTTTTACAAAACGCGCGTCTGCCGGCTCAAAGCTATGTTCCAGCCTCTGGCCGTCACCGAGCTCGCCTCCACCAGAGACGTCAATAACACCCTTCCAGTTTGCCCCGTCAACCGATATAAAAATTTCATAATCGGTGGGAGAAAGAGTATTTTTCCAGTTTTGCCAGATGACACGGCTGATGTTTTTTATCTCTCCCAAATCAACCATAATTTCATCACTTTCGTTGTCATGCCACCAGATTCTGTGACCCTGCCAGGGGTTATTTGTATCGTTATCAACCAGGTTTTCTATCCTCCTGTCTTGCCACTCTGAGACGCTGCTTGATTTCACTCTGTCGTAGTATCCATCCCTTGCTTTAATATATGAAAGTGCCGCGAGCTTCTCGTCAAATGGGGCCCCGGTCTCGAGGAGGTTGCCGGGCGGCTCTTCAAAACTGCCCACAAAGCCAAACTCCAGCTGAATTGGTGTTAGAGGGCTTGTACCGTCTCCCCCATCCGTTAGGAGGCTTTGCATTTTGTCGGAAGTATTTATTAGACCGGCAGGGCCAAAATAAAAGGAGTGAACCTGAGCCACTCTTTCGGGATTATCTTTCAACAACCGGGCAACCTCCTCAAACTTGGTTGCCAGAGAAAGATCATATCGGTCCACACCGTAGTAAATCGCAAGAGCAGTACTGTCCGGCATTGAGCCAACTGAAAAAAAGTTCCCGAATTGGTTTTGATAAAAGCTATCTGCCACAACGTCAAAATAGAATATATCCCCAAAATTGCTTTCGGGGATATAGCTTGTCAATGCCTTATAAAAATCTCTGGTGGGTTCGCTTCTTGCCTCAACAATATTTTTTTGATAGTCAAAACCCAAAAAAAGATTAAGCAAAATTATTCCAACCGGAAGAAGATAAAACAATTTTTTACTGACCAACCTCCCCAAGGCCACATAAAAAACGGAGAAGCCAATCAGTGAATAGGAGAAATACCTGTGGGTAGTTGAGAATATGGAAGTAGGATACTGAACGTAGTAGCCAAATATCTGTGAGGAGGCCAATACGAGGCCGAGAATTAGGATTTTATTTTTTGTAAGCAGGGTATAAACTGTCGCGTACATCCCGAGCATTAGGGCAAAAATTGACTGACTGTCCCGGAGCCACAAAAGGTTTAACTCTGCAAAATAAAGTCCGAGAACGAAAACCGCGACATAAAGGCCCAAAGATGCCTTGCCAAGAACTTTCGTGATTCGGGAAATACCTATAAAAAACAAAAACAACGCCAAGTTTAGAACCAGCTCATCGGTTCCAACTGTGCCAATAACGCCCATTTGAATAACGTCCGGCACGAGAGCATTGGCGGTGTTTGCGACAAGCGGAGTAACCACCTCAATTTCGCCTCTTGTCAGGGCGGCCAAAAGCCCAACGATTCCCGGGCCCCCAAAGCTTGAGTTCGCCAAATATCTCGCCCTGAATATAAACAAAAAAGGAAGCATTCTTGCGGCAGAAACGGGAATTTTTGACAGTCTAAACGGCAAAGTTAAGAACAAAAATTCGACTGCAAGTATCACTCCAATTAAGCTATGGGACCTGATAAAAACAAACTCCGCGGAGGCCCAGAAGAAAACGAGGGACAGGGCATAATTAAGCCACAGCTTATTTTTAGTAAAGCGAAGGTAAAAGGTAAGGGAAAAAAGAGCCAGAATAAGCCCGATATTGGTTTGCCATGAATTAATTATCCTGAACATTATCTCGCTTCCGACGTAGCCTGCGGCAAAAATTAAGGCCGCAAAATATGCTTGTCTTTTATCCTTAAACAATTCCCTTGCAAAAAACCAAAGTACACCGACAGCCGCAATATAGCTCAGCAAGCCAATTAGAAAGTAACCAAAGGGCTCAAGGCCAAAAATTTTAAAAAAGGGTACAAATGGAACAACCAAATACTGATAAGCGCCCCTCTCCCAAAGGCCATGCCCGAAACTGCCCGCGGGCCCCTCCGGATTTTGGAGCTTAAATATCAAAGCCGAGTCGTCCTGCCAAAAGTACATCCTTAGGGTCTGTCCATAGGCCACAAAAACTATGGCGACAGCCAATAAAGAGACCCAGAAAACTTTGTTCCTCATCGCATTAAGATATATTTTAAGAGCCCAAATAGCGTTTGCAAACCATATTTTACCGAGCGTCTAAAATTAATTGACGACGCGTCCGGAAAATATCTGACGGGAACGGCAATTTCACCAACCCTGTAGCCCTTCTTTATCGCAGAGATCAGAATTTCCTGATCAAAAACAAAATCGTCCGAAAAACGGTGAAAGGGAACTTTTTTCAAAACTTCCTTTCGGAAGGCTCTGAAACCAGTGTGGTACTCAGATAAATTTTGTCCAAGAATAATGTTTTGAGTTATGGTTAAAAATCGATTGGCAAAATACTTCCATGCGGGCATTCCCCCCTCAAGCGCCTCTTTTCTGGTTCTTATTCGCGACCCAAGCATTATGTCAAACCTGCCTTTGATAATCGGCTCTACTAACTCCTCGGTCAGGGTAGCGTCATACTGGTAATCGGGATGAATCATTACAACAATATCGGCCCCTTCATTTAAGGCCATCGTGTAGCAAGTTTTTTGGTTTCCACCGTAACCGCGATTTTGCGGATGAACGAAAGTTTTAATCCCGAGTTTTTCGGCGATCTTTATGGTTTTGTCGTGACTGCCGTCATCAACAAGAATAATTTTTGACACTAACCCCTTTGGGATGTCCTTGTGGGTTTTTTTGAGTGTTTTCTCCGCGTTATACGCAGGCATTACAACTATTATTTTTGGCTTTTTCATATGGTCATGTTAAATCAAAATGTCGTCTGACATTTTGATTGACAAGCCTAGAATTCCCACCAAGTCTAACTTGGAACTCTATATCAAACTCAAAAACCGACATTTTGTTTTGAGTTTGCTATAAATTCCCGTGACTGTTCGGAAATATAACTGCCTCGTCTAAATATATCGGGTCAAGTGCAAACCCGCGAGTGTCAACCTTAACTTCACCAAGCTCTATTCTCATGTTTTTGGCCTCTCCTTTCCAGTTCACAGTCACAAATTCCGCTCCGGCAGGTACTTTTGCCACAAGCTCCTTTCTTTCAAACGCCCTCTCCATCTCTCGAGCAGAAAGCCTGACAGCAAGCCGGTTTTTATCCTCCTCCGCATCGGCAAAGCTTTTATAAAACTGCAAAAAGTAAAATCCGTCTTTAATCTCCGCCGACACTCGCACTCCGTTGTAGCTCCCAAGAGAGATGGGGTCTGCAAAATATTCTACGCTCCTGACAGCGCTAAATTCAAATTCCGGAATTACCGCCGCGATGAAATTAGAGTCCGGCGACTGCCACGGATTTATCACCGAAAAAACGGCATAATCACCAAGCTCACGCAGGCTCATCGCCTGATGGGAGCTCTCAAGCTCCTCCACGGGCTTATTCCAATATTTAAAGAAGTCTTTGTCTCTTCTGGTCATCCACCAGTAGAAACTATTTGTGGCCCAGTCAAGGTTGGCTATTGCAAACTCGGCCCCGCTTTCCCGAAACTCCTCAATGCTAAAACTCTCCGCTTCCTCATAGGTCAGTCTCTCAACGTCCCGTACCGGGAGGGGCACCGACGAATGAGCGGCGACCCTTGCACTCTCGGGAATATTCTTTTCCACCCAGTCGGAGAGAACCTGAAAATTCCACTTTTGGGAATACCCGGCATAAACATGGTACGAGTTGGACAGATTCTCGTACCCCGCGACAACCAAAAAAACTATTGCCACGGCCACCCCAATTCGCCCAAAAGAAAAAAGCCTGCCCAAAAAATATCCGGCAAATATAAGCAGGAGTGGTGTAATGGTCACAAAGTTTCTGGTATAGAACCCTCCTCCGGTGTAGTAGGTAATGACAAAAAAGAAAAATGCCATAACGACCAGTAGATATGAGGCCTTTACAAAGTCTTTTAGAAAAGCAAGCGCCATTCCTGCCAGAATCAAAAAACTGGTTATCCTGCCGAGACCAAAGTTAAAAAGATAAGAAAAGGGATAGGCTTCAAAATAAAGCTTCCCCACCCTGTATTTTTTGGAAACATCTTCAAGCTGGCGGAGTGTCTCCTCAAAATTAACAAAATGAAAAGGATTAAGGACAAGGACAATAAATACCGAGGCAAGCGCGGCCATAAACAGTTTCCTGAGCTCAAGATTTTTCGTTTTCACAAAGTGATAAGAATGCACAAAGGCAATGGCCGCAAACGCGTAAAGGTGAAATTTGGTTGAAAAGGAAACACCTGCCAAGATGCCCGCGATTAAATAATTTCTTCTCGTTGGAGCATTAAACAAATTGTAGGTAGCCAGAAGAGAAAGAAGAAGAAAGAAGGAATTATAAATATCCGGAAGGCCAATGGTGCTGTTTAACACCTGACGGAAGTTAACCGCGATTAGGGCTGCGCTGATAAGCCCGACCCTCACCCCAAACACTTTTTTGGCCAGAGCATAGCCGAGAAAAACAACACCAACGCCGACCGCGGCGGTTGTTAATCTTCCCCATGTAAGCACGTTAATTTCTCTCACGCCCAAAATATCAAGTTGAAAAACCCTTTCGAAGTCCGTCTGCGAAAGCGGTAGAGCCAAAACTCCGTCAACAATATTGCCCAGGTTCGTGATGAAAAACCACTCCCAAGCAAGAGGCAGGAAAATAAATAGAAACGAAAACGCATTTGAAATGGGAACCACCCCGGGATAAGCATAATGAAGTCTGTAGCCGTTTGCGTCGAGTGTTCTCTTGCGAATTATCGTAATACCTTGCGAATAGGAAATTCCCTCATCCGAGTGGTATGGCGGATGGCCCGGATACGCCGCGCCAAAACGGAGAAAGGCCGCAACCACCAATATCAAAATTAAAAACAAATTATTTTTTTTTCGCAATAATGAGTACATGAGAAAATGGCATGCCACAGTCCATGTTTTTTGCCTCTACCCTAAACTCCAGATTAAGCAAAAGCTTTTCCCATTCTTTTTTGCTCCTGTAAAAAAAGGCAAGCGAAAAAAGCTTACTCTCAAAAAGAATGGGGAAGGTTATCGCATCTGTTAAAACAGAAAATATATATTTCCAAAAAGGCTTTTTATCAATTTCCAAAATAATTAGTTTTTGCCCTTTTTTCATTTTGACGCTCAGCTTCTCCAATATCGTTAACTGGTCACCTCGGGAAGGAAGGTGGTGCAGTACATGCGCTAGTATATAGACATCTGCCGCGGGCAATCTGGCCTTCAGGATATCAGCCTTAATAAAATTCGCGTTTTTGACGCCCTTTTTTGATTCTCTGTGCCTTTTACCGCTTATTTCTATCCCTGTCACTTTCCTGCTGCCGGAAGAAATGGCAAGATAATTAGCAAGGAGCCCGTCACCGCTACCCAAATCGACCACTCTTGCTTTTTTAGGAATTGCCCTGTTTACAGGGGAATACGGAGCATCCCAAGAGCGAATATGGGAAAATAGCTCTCCAAAGTCGCTGTCAGAATAAAGCCCCACGGCCTCTATCAGGGGCTTGTCAAGTTTCGGCTTTCCAAAAATAGCAAAATATATTCTAAAAAAAATCGTCACTGCAAATCGCATCAATGCCCCGGCAAGTTTCGTCATTTTCGCACTTCGGCTATCCAAAAATAACACAACTGATCAAGCGGCCTCATTTGTACAAGTCTGTTTCCGGCCTTACTTACACCTATTAACAGGTTCTCATAAAACGGAATCCTGGAAAGCGCGGGAACGAGTATTGTTGCAAAGAAAAGGGCGCGCTCTATTCTGTGCGGCTTTATTTCAAAGTCCTTAAAGGGAGAACTTTCGTACAACCCATGATATTGACTTTTTGTAAATTGCCTTTCCTCATCACCAAGCGCAAATTGGGGAAAGCTGGGGAAAGCTTTCTTTAACCCGAAGAGCCTGAATAGCCCCCTGCCGACAAAACCAATCGGATTATATAAATTGGGATCAACCGCCACAAGTTCCCCCTTTTTTTTCAACACTCTGTGAGCCTCTGCCAACACCTTCTCTGGACTATCAACATGATGGAGTAAATTTATCGCGACCACCATATCAAAAGACCTATTTTTAAAGGGAAGTTTTCTTGCGTCGCCCGCGACAAAATAGCGGTCCTTATATTTTTTTTTGGCTCTGGCCATTTGTTTATGAGATAAATCAAGGCCCACGACCAACTTGCCTTTGATGCTAGCCGTGGAGAGCCCATTGCCACAGCCCAAATCCAGGACCGTGTGGTTTTCGTCCGAAGGAAGATATTTTGCCGCCTCCCCGCTCTCCTCCCAGAAACCAAGCTTTTCAAAAGCCCGCATGTTAATGCTGTAGGCGCGAAGCGCATCTTTTGAAACTCCTCTTTTCCATTCGTCCTCCCATGCTTTTGCTTCTTTTTCCAAATAATCATCCCTGTCTCTTGCGACAGGAATTCCGCCGTGAAACCTGTAGCTTCCCTTCCTCATTATTCTTGTGAGCGTTGCGTTATTCATGTTGCCAATTGTAGCAAAAGTCAGTAGCATTGTAGCAAATGACAAACATATCCGTTGTTATTCCCGTTTTTAACGAGGACAAAAACATTCCCAAACTCTATCACAAACTAAAAAAAGTATTAAATAAACTTTCAAAGAGTCATGAAATTATCTTCATTGATGACGGGTCAAAAGACGCTTCTCTTGAGAGGATAAAATCTTTGAGGAAAAAAGATAAAAAAGTCAAAGCCGTTTGCTTTTCAAGAAACTTTGGTCACATGTCTGCCGTTTCCGCTGGACTCTCTCACGCGCGCGGCCGCAAAGTGGTGATCATGGACGCGGATCTTCAGGACCCGCCCGAGCTCATTGAAAAGCTTTACGAAAAATCCAAAAGCTTCGACGTAGTCTACGCCGTCAAAAAAAAGAGGAAAGAGAATTTTCTTTTTAGACTGGGGTTTAGAATTTTTTATGCTATTCAGACGAGAGTGTCCGTTTTGCCAATTCCGGCGAACGCGGGAACGTTTTCCTTAATAGACCAAAAGGTCGCCAAAATTATTACTGGGCTTCCGGAGAAAAATAAATTCTTCAGTGGCCTGCGAGCGTGGTCGGGGTTTAGCCAAACTCATATACTCTACAGTAGAGACGCAAGGCACTCGGGAAAGAGAAAGTCGCTGTCGGCCTTGGCCGGCATGGCGCTTGACGGGATTTTCTCCTTCTCGTACGCGCCCCTGAGATTGGCCAGCTTTTTAGGGTTTTTGCTTGCCGGCATTTCGCTTATCCTAGCCTCGACTGTAGTTGCCGGACGAATTTTTTTCAATTTAGGAATCGTTGGCTGGGCATCAACGCTCACCACAGTCCTCTTTATCGGCAGTGTGCAGTTAATTACCCTTGGCATAATAGGGGAATACCTGGCGCGTATTTATGATGAGGTGAAAGGCCGGCCGGAGTATATTATCTCAGGGAAAATGGGCATTAAGTAGACACTCTGTTACCCAATATCCCTCTCCACTCTCTTAAAATCTCTATAAAACTGTAAAAAATCGGCCGGGCGGCCGAGTCTGGTGAAAATCTCCCGGTCACTGACTCTTCTTAAACCTTGCACCCTTCTGCGTTTTCTTAGAGTTTTTTTCAGGTTTATAAAGTTCCACCACAGCGCCTTAATTATCATCAAACCGTTTTTTGGCCTGCCGCGAACTAAAAAGACAAATGCAATACCCTTGGATATTGCTATGTGCACGGGAAATGTAATTGCAAGCTGGCGCGCCCCAAGGTTTTTAATAAGGGAATTAATTCTGTTTTTATAATAATGATAATTTATATCCCCGATGTCAAGCCTTGAAATAGTAAAGCCGACTTTATGATAGATAACGGCCCGCGGATAAAATAAAACCCGCCATCCGGCAAGCCACGTCCGCCAGCAAAAATCGCTCTCCTCAAAATAAGAAACAAAGTCGCGGTCAAACAGCCCAACTTTCTCAATAACTTCCCGCCTCACAAGCATCGCGGCTCCCTTGGCAGAAAAAATTTCGCGCTCTTTTGAAAATTCCTTTGAGTCCCGCCTGCCAAATCCTCTGTGATGAAGAAAGCCTATCCATGTCCAAAAACTCCCCGCATTGTCAAGATATTTTGGTTTATCCATCATGCGGATTTTGGGCTGAATAACCCCAATAGTTTCATCCTCTTCAATCCTGCTTACCAGTTTGGTCAAAAAAGTCCTCGTGACCCGAGTATCATTATTAAGTAGCAAAATATACTTCCCCTTTGCTCTTTTGTATCCCTGGTTATTTGCTCTTGCAAATCCCAAGTTTTTTTTATTCTGAATTAACTTGGTTCCCTTGATTAACTTGGTCAACTCATTGCTTTCGTCTTCTGATCCATTATCAACAACTATCAATTCCCAATTGGGATAGTCAATTTTGGAAAGGGACTTGAGGTAATTTTCAAAAACCCTCCCTCCATTCCAGTTGACGACAATTATTGACACAAGAGATGACATATGAGCTGGTTATTGTATAATTGCCTCATAGTGGCTAAAACCATATCGATAATCTTACCATGCTTTAACGAAGCGGGAAACATCCCGCTTCTGGTGCCGGAAGTAATAAGGAAGATTCCAAAAAGTTACAATTTTGAAATTATATGTGTAGACGACGGGAGCCTTGATAACACCACTGGGGCGATAAAAAAACTAACCGCCGAAGACAAAAAAATTAAAGGGATCGTGTTTTACAGAAACTTCGGGCACCAACAGGCGCTGAGGGCGGGCATCTTGGCCTCTAAAGGCGATGCGCTTATCATTATGGATGCTGATTTTCAGCATCCCCCCAATCTTATACCTCAAATGCTCCAGTCTTGGGAAAAAGGATATGATCTTATAATCGCACGAAAAAGACAAGACAAAACGGCGAGCTTTTGGCTAAGATTTCGGAGAAACATCGGATATTATTTGTGGGAAAAAGTAAGCGGGGGAAAAATAAAATCGGGGACCTCAAACTTCATGCTCTTTTCAAAAGAGATAAAAGATTACGTAAATAGCTCAGGTGAGTCTGCCATTTTTCTGCGTGGTCTGATCAGTATACCGGCCACAAGGATGAAATTAATAGATTACAAAGTGTCTAAAAGACGATTTGGTAAGTCTTCCTATAGCACAAAAGATTTTGTCAACATGTTTTTAAACGGATTTGTGTCATTTAGTCCGAATCCCCTACGGGCCGCATTTGTAGTGGGTGTTCTGATTGTCCTCCCCGCGGTCTTTCTCCTCGCGATTGATATCGTATCAAAGATTGTAAGGGGACAGGAAATTATCGAGGGTTTTGTGACAATCTCGCTCCTGATGTTTTTGTTAAACGGAATCGTCCTGCTTTACCTAGGGATCCTAGGAGAATATATAAGCATAATATTCAGAGAAGTCAAAAAAAGGCCAAATTACATTATAAAAGAGAGGATAAACCTCTAAATGGAATGCGTTGTTTGCCACCGGAGACCGTCATGGAGAAGAAAGGGTGCCGAACTACTTAAATGTCGCGACTGTGGCCATGTACGGGCCACGAATAGGTTTTTCAAAATTGATCCTCGTAAAATCTACGAAAGGAACTATTTTGAATCCATGGACTATGCGGATTACGAGATGGAAAGGCCAGCACTTGAGAGGAATTTTGCGGATAGGATTAGGAGAATTAGAAACTTTAAGAAGAAGGGCAGGCTTTTGGAGATTGGCTGTGCCTTTGGATATTTTCTGAACATGGCCGATAAATTCTTTGAGACTGAAGGAATAGAGATAGATCCTGAAATTGCGAATGTGGCAAGAAAAAATTCTAAGCACTCAAGGATATATGCGGGAGAGTTTCTGCGCCGCAAATTTAAAGATGACCGTTATGACATCATATGCATGTTGGACACAATAGAGCATCTAAAACGGCCGGACCTTTATGTTAGGAAAATAAGTAAAATCTTAAAATCCGACGGCATTCTTGTCATAGAAACAGGAGACATGGGCTCCATTCTTTCGAGAATCCAAGGGCCCAAATGGAGATTGATAACTCCGCCAACACATCTTCACTATTTCAGCGAACAAACACTTGAAAGGACACTATCCACATACGGACTGACAACAATATCGAGCAATTACGTACCTTTCGCGAGGAGCGTCAGACAGACTCTTCATAGACTTTTGAGAAAAAGAGCGACTCGTTATTTGCCCTCTCCTATCTTAAATACGATATTCACAATAAACACCTATGATTTGCTTTTCAACGTCGCCCAAAAAAAATCGCCGAGACCTCGGAAAGCGTAAACTCTACCGGAAAATCGAGACAGGAGATGCTAAGACGAGGACTTTGGGTACCCATGGCTGGCAGGTCGGCCGTATAAACTCTCTCAACGCCGTCCACTTGAAGAGTCAATGTTTCCAATCCTTCCGCTCCCAGATCCGTCTTCCATCTGATGCATGCTTTCGCTCCCGATGCTAAATATTCCCCCAAGCCTTTTAGTTCCTGTTCAGATGAAATCTTCGCAGCAGGTGCATTTTCTACTTTCTCTACCAGATCGTAATCAAGTCTGTCGCTCTCGAGCGACACAGGCAAAGCCTCATACAAAACCGGTAAATCATCACTGTCCGGATTAAGAATAGCGAGCTCTAGCGCCCGCCCGTTTACAGGCCCATTTGAAAGTTTGACAATTACCCCGGAATCAAACGCGCTTACATCATTATCTATCTCTCGACCGTCAACTGACACAAGAAAATGTCTCGGCGCCCTATGGCCGAGCGAGGAGTAAATAACAATCCCAGAGAAGACCGTGTCCACATCCGATTGAAATCTCAGGACGTGCGGCGTCTCTTCATACCACGCGGATCTATCAACTATCCAATAGGTACCCTTGTCGTTATCCATCAAATTTCCGGAGCTTGTTCTCTCACCGGAAATGTTGGCGCTTACAGCCGTTCTTCGCCTAAATTCATTGGCATTGCTCAGATAGGAAAAAAGCCTCAAAAGTTGATCTTCTTCCACATCGCAGCTACCGGAACACCCCTGGGTGTAAGGTAGTATAATCTCGGGAAAGTCAGCTTTCATCTTGACTCCGACTCTCCAAGGGAGCGTTGGGACCAGACCTTCAATTGTAAACTCTTTTTCGAGTGTCTTTCCGCTTGTCAAAGAATCTTCCCTGCTCTCAACAAGTTCAAACTCTTGTCTCAGATTAATGTTTTCCCTAATCACGCCTCCATTCTCAAGTATCGCGCGCGATATTCGCGTTGTGTTCGTAATGAAGTTTCCGTCATAATAAAAAGAGAAGAAACGCTCGGGATCTATTGCAGACTCGGAATAAAAGCTTCTGAGCTCGTCACTACTCGTCAGCAAAGTCAATTTTTCATAATCCACGCCGTATAACGCTCCCAACGAAGACTCAGAAGGCGTGAACCCGACCCTGAAAAAATCGGCAGATCTTATCTTCACATCTTGATGAAACTCAAAAAAAATGGTTGCCCCCTCGGGCAATGAAGGAAGCTCACGCTGCAACTGAGAATAAAAGGCCTCTCTTTCCGTCCCTTTTGCAAGATGTTCCTCGAACATGGAGTTGGCCTGAATAAAACTGAAGATTGCAAGCGCCACGCTCGCATACACCCAGACACGCTTTCCGGCCAGGGTCCCCCACGCAACAAGAAGGCCCGGTACTGTGGGTAGAAAATACCTATGTGATCCAGCAAACACCCAGTTGGATCTAACAGCATAAGGAATATAAAGAAAGCCAATCAAAAGTAGAGCAAAGATTCTCGTTTTAACAAATCCTTTCTTTCTGGCGGTCCAAGTTAGATAAATAAACGACAAAAATAAACCCCCACCTGTCAGTCTGCGAAGGTGGACGAGAAAATCAACTTTTTCAACCCCAATTATTTCGAGAGTAGAGCTCGTAAATAAGATTGAACCAATGTTCTGCAGGAAGAAGTCTATCTTCTCGAGAGCGTTGAATTCAAACAGGTATTGAGCAAGTGAACCCGACCCTGTCACAGAACGAGCTGATATGAGTGGGACGGCCAGATAAAAAATGAGATAAAAAAGGACTGGCAATACCGCAAGGCGAATTTTCTTGGGGGTTCTTGCATCCGAAAATAAAAACAAAACCAAAAGATATCCGACCACATATGTAGCCGAGCGCGCATGGAGGACAACCAAAGAAGCAACAAAAAAAGAAAGTGAAGCAAAGTACATTTTGCGATTAACTTGCTTACCGGACAAAGACTTGATTAAAATGCCGAAAGAGAGAAAGAGAAATCCAAGTGAAGAGTAAGCCGTGATTGCATCATATGCCTCAAAAAAAGTTTCTCCGCCATAAAACGCGGTAGAATATATGACTGCCAGAAAAAAGGACACACTAGAGTTGAACAGTTGCCTTGCAAAAAAAAGGAAGGCAAGCGAAGAGAAGACAAAAAGGATAATGCCCGCTAGAAAATAGTACTGGGCTGAGAATCCAAAAATGCTTTCAAGCAGGGAGAATATGTTGCAATAAGATGAATAAGGCCATGAAAAAATACACTGTGAAGTTCTAGCAGAGTACAAAACGCTAAAATCGTCATGCCAAAAATAAAACCCGGTAACTTTTCGGGAAGAAATCACAGCTATCAATGCTGTTAAAATGTAACTTACCATGATCAATGTAATTATAAACAATGATGACCTGGGCCTCAACTACGGCTTTAATGAGGCCATTTCAGATTGCTACACGAACGGGATAGCAACGAGCACCTCTATCAGAACAAACGGGCTCGCCTACAAAGACGCGATTAGACTCATAAAAGGCTCACTTGACGGGATAGGTCTTGGGATACATCTCAATTTGACAGATGGTAAGACAAAAACTAAATATCTCCAGAACAAAATAGGTGAGTATCGAAGGGATTTTTTTGGTTATTACAGAGATACTAAGCTCCACGACAAGAAACTTCTCAGTGCAATTGAAAGAGACTTCAATCAGCAATTTGATGAGGTAAAAAAAAGTGGCATTGCTTTGGATCATATTAACAGTCACAATCACATTCATATGATCCCTGAAATCTTTGAAATTGCCGCGAAGCTGGCAAAAAAAAACGGGATAAGCTATATAAGAGTTGCGAATGAGCCCTTTCATTTAACTAAATGGGGCACGACGGATTTTCGACCCCTTTATAATCTTAATTTCGGCAAGTTCATCCTTCTCAAACACTTTTCTCGCGCCAATCAAAGAACGGCAAAAAAGTATGGCCTTAAAACAAGCGATGCTTTTTATGGAATTCTCCATACCGGCCAAATGAATGAGTCGACAGTAAAGGCGGCCATTGGCCACGCTGTCTCCAATAATATAAAATTAGTGGAGGTTCTTCTGCACCCCGCACACAGCAGTAAAAGAGATAAGACATTTACAAGCCGCTTCATTGCAGACTATACGAGAAAAAAAGAGCGCCTGATAGAGGCAAACACACTCAAAGATCCGTCTGTCAAAAGATTTCTGGACAACAAAAGGGTTCACCTAACTAGTTATGCCCAACTTTAGATATACACTATTCGTAAAAGTAAGGGAGTTCGCGTTTCCCTTCCACAAAATAGAACCGTATTTCCCAAAAATAGGGAGGATACTGGATGTCGGCACGGGCCATGGGACACTGGCCAAATACTTGGCACAGACCAGCGCTCAAAGAGAGATTTTGGGGATAGATCCCTCCGCCTCAAAGATAAAAGCAGCAAAAAAGCTATCTGACGGTTACAAAAAAGTCCGGTTTAAGAAATCCCTTTTGAAAAACCTTCCAATCAACCAATACGAAGCAATAGCAATAGTTGACGTACTTTATCTTTTACCCAAAAAAGAAAAAGTAAACCTGCTTATGGCAGCTAAAAAAAGACTGAGTCCCGGTGGAAGATTGCTATTAAAAGAAACCATGAAAACCCAAGATATTTTCTATTATTTTTTGAATCTGGAAGAATTTCTGATGACGAGAGTTCTCAGGCTCACACACACGGAC
>Ga0066639_10001778_pt1 | contig 19082 bp, 17 predicted proteins | sample CryGeyCG2114_010_2_FD_59504 | JGI IMG/M metagenome (GOLD analysis project Ga0066639, IMG submission 59504) | Groundwater microbial communities from aquifer - Crystal Geyser CG10_big_fil_rev_8/21/14_0.10 | ecosystem: Environmental > Aquatic > Deep subsurface > Groundwater | place: USA: Utah...
TTTAGCGGGAAAAAGTGCTGTCGTTGCCGAAAATGAAGAGATAAAAATTTTTAATAAACCTATAATCGGTAATGAAAAGGAAATTTGCTTAAAACCGGGATATATCGTTAACCAACTGGAGAAAGGCGACATTATTTATGTTGATTTCGGCAGCCTGATTTTAGCGGTAGCAGACACGGAGAATATTTCCCAAGGATACATAACCGCCAGGGCGATTAGTGGCGGGGAATTGGGCAAAAACAAAGCAGTTGTCATTGATTCCGGGCTTGGAAAAAAATTCAATTTGTCGCCCCTGTCGCCGAAAGATTTACAGTCAATCAATTTAGGAATAAAAGAAGGGATAGAATACATCGCCGCTTCTTTCATGCGTTCAGCCGAATATGTAAATAAAGTCCGCCAGGCAACAGAAGGAAAGATGAAAATAATATCTAAAATTGAATGCATTGACGCTCTGGATAATTTAGATGAAATTATTGAAGCCTCTGATTTTCTCTTATTAGATCGGGGAGATTTAAGCAAGGAAATCCCAATTGAGAAAATACCCTTAACCCAAAAAATAGTTTTAGCCCGAGCGCGTCGGGCGGGAAAAGGAGTTTTCGTCGCGACGAACCTGCTTGAGACAATGGTTGAGCATAAAAAACCGACCCGGGCGGAGGTTAACGACGTCATTAGCACAATTATAGACGGGGCTTACGGCCTTACCTTATCGGCGGAAACGGCGATAGGAAAATATCCGATTGAGTGCATTAATATGATGAACAGGTTGATCAAGCAGGCGGAGCTGGCGCGGGAGAGCGGCGATTTTAATAAAAAAGAAGACCAGGTTGTTAAAAAATTAGAAGATATAAATTACCTGCTGAATATAAATTTATCCTCGGATTTAATAGAGCCCCACGGAGGGAAGCTGGTTAATAGAATTTTATCCGGCGAGCCGGACCGGGTATACTTATCATCCCTTCCTAAAATAACATTGAATGAAAATTTGCAAATGGATGTGGAACAGATAGCTATTGGCACTTTCAGTCCGATAGAAGGATTCATGAACCAGGATGACTTTGCCGGCGTGCTGAATAATATGCGACTGGCCAGCGGCGAGGTTTGGACAATTCCCATAATCCTTGATATGTCGGAGGAACAGGCTGAGGGCATCGCCGTTGGCAATGATGTCGCTTTAACAGATCAAAGCGGGGAACCGGTAGCCATTTTACATGTGGAAGATAAATATTATTTTGATAAAAATGATACCTGCCTAAAGCTTTACGGCACTGCTGACGTGGCACATCCGGGAGTGCGCTGGATTTACGGCCTGCAGTCGGTTCTTTTGGGAGGAAAAATCAGCCTAATAAAAAGGAGAACGACCGAATATAAAGAATATGAGCTTACTCCCAGACAGGTCAGAAAGCTTTTTGTTGAACGGGGGTGGTCAAAGATAACGGGGTTTCATACCCGCAATGTTATCCATCGCAGCCACGAATTCATTCAGCTAGAAACAATGCGCCGGTATCATTGCGACGGCCTTTTCATTCATCCGGTTATAGGGAAAAAGAAACTAGGAGATTTTCAGGCTAAGTTTATCATTAAGGGATATGAAAAAATGATGAAAGATTTTTATCCGCCCGACCGGGTTGTGTTAGCCGCTTTTTCCACCTTTTCCCGTTATGCCGGACCGCGGGAAGCGGTTTTCACCGCGCTCTGCCGGAAAAATTTTGGCTGCAGCCATTTTATTGTCGGGCGGGATCATACCGGAGTGGGAGATTTTTATCATCCCAAAGCTTCTCATGAAATTTTTGACCAGCTGCCAGATTTAGGGATTAGGCCGGTAAAATTCGATAAAGTATTTTTTTCCCAAAAGCAAAACAGGCATATTCATGAGTCGGAGTCTCCTGAAGTTCCGGAAGAAGACAAACTCCATATCAGCGGAACTCAGGCAAGGGAAATATTGGAGAAAGGCGAGTATCCTCCCGAATGGTTCATGCGCCCGGAAATCGCTAAAATAATAATAGATGCGGTTAACAATAACGAGGAGGTTTTTGTAAAAGGAGAAACTAAAAATAAGGGGAAAATAATTTGGTTTACCGGTTTAAGCGGCTCCGGTAAGACGACCATCGCTCTGGGATTAAAGAAGAAGCTGGAGTTTTTAAATAAGAGCGTCAAAATAATTGACGGCGACGATGTGCGCAGCGATCAGCATAAGCACTTAGGTTTCTCCCGAGAGGATGTGAAAGAAAATAACAGATTGGTTGCTGAACTGGCAAAAGAAGAGGCGGAAAAATTTGATTTTGTATTAGTGCCAATAATTTCCCCCTATCAGGATGACAGAAAAATGGTTAGGGAAATTAACGGAGAAAATTTTATTGAATTATTCATTGACGCGCCGCTTGAGGTATGTGTTAAAAGGGATGTGAAGGGGCTGTACAAGAAAGCGCTGGCCGGAGAAATAGATGATTTTATCGGCTTAAGCGAAACGAGCCCTTATGAAGTCCCGCAAAATCCAGACATAAGACTAAAAACCAACGAGTTAAGCATAGCAGACGGCGTGGATGCAATAGTAAATTATCTGAAAATAACGAATACATTATGAAAAAAAATAAACAGCAAAACCTCCTCGGTCGGCGGAGGCCTCTCGTAAAAAATCTATTGCTCGTAGACGGTATTTCCCGCGCCGGAAAATTTTTGCTGACCAATATATTAAGCGGTTTGGACGGCATTGAACCGGTGCAATATAATGCGGTTTTGGAGCATGTTGTCCGTTTACGCAGATTCAATCTTATTACCATCCCGGCCGCTAGCGAGTTATTGCATACGGAGGTGGATATGGCCTGCTACGGGATGTTAATCGGCAGGAATATGAATTACCGGCGGTCGGATAAATCGTCGATTTTCAATAATGCCAAATATAAAAGTTATCTGTCGCGGTTAAAAGAAAAAGACGGCTCGGGCGTTTTAGATAATTTTTATGGAAGCGGTTTATATAGTTTATTTATTATCCATGAATCACTGCCTAATATAAAAATATTTTTAGATACATTTCCTCAGGTTAAAATTATCGTGATTCAAAGAAGTCCGGCCGATCTTGTTTATTCCTGGTATAAGAGAAAACTGGGGCAGAGAATTGGCAAAGACCCACTAATGGGCGAGATTCCGCTCAAAGGGAAAAAGGGACCGTTGCCCTGGTATATTTATGACCATCAAGAAGAATACTACTCTCTTTCGGGAATCAACCGGGTTATATTTTCTATCAGCACTTTATTTAAATTATACGAAGCGGCTTATAATGTATTATCACCGAAAAACAAAAAGAATATCCTTTTTGTCCGCTATGAGGATATTCTCTCTGAACCAGAAGCGGTAATAAAAACTTTAGCCCGATTTTTAGGTAAGAAAATTTTACCAGTAATGAAACAGGTAATAAAAAAAGAAAAATTGCCGAACAAAAAGCACTTTGCTCTTAAGGCCGCTAAAATGGAAAAAATAAAAGGTCTGGCGGCGGAGAAATATTATAAAATTATTATGTCTTTGGAGAAACGGTATTTCGGCACTAACTAATATATAAATATATGGAGATGGAAAAGCCAAAAACTTTAGACAAACAACTGGCCAATCAGCCAACTGAAGTAAGATTCTGCAAAAAGTGCGTGGTTTCCAACCAGCGTCCGCGGACTGCTTTTAACGAGGCCGGCGTTTGTTCGGCCTGCCAGTATGCCGAACACAAAAATACCATCATCAACTGGGATGAACGGGAAAGACAATTACGTGAGCTTTTAAACAAACACCGTTCAAAAGACGGCAGTTTTGACGTGATTGTGCCAGCGAGTGGCGGCAAAGACAGTGCACTGGTCGCACATCAGCTTAAACATAAATACGGCATGCATCCGTTGACCGTCACTTGGGTTCCTTTTTTATACACCGATATCGGCTGGCAGAACTATCAGAACTTTGTTAAGGCCGGTTTTGATAATATTTTAGCTAATCCCGACGGGCAGTTGCACCGCAAGCTCGCCAGAGTCGCTTTTGAACTGAAAGGTGATCACTGGGAGCCGTTTACTTTTGGGCAAAAAGCGTACCCATTTCAGATGGCGGTAAAATTTAACATTCCTTTGATCTTTTACGGTGAAAACGGCGAAGTGGAATATGGCGGCTCCATGAAGAATGCCGACCAGCCTTTTGAATCACCGGCAGATTGGGAAGAGCTATATTTCAAAGGAGCCGGTGTAGATAAACTCGTTTCCGAAGGATTACAAATGGGAATATTTTTGCCGGCGGAAATAATGCTAAAAAGTTTTGCACTATACAAAGCGCCGCCAATGGCAGAAGTTGAAAAACTCGGTTTGCAAATGCACTGGTGGTCTTATTATCATAAGTGGGTGCCACAAGAAAATTTTTATTATGCGGCCAAGCATGTTGGTTTTATCGGCAATCCAGACGGCCGTTCCGAGAGCACTTATTCAAAGTACGCGAGTTTGGACGATAAGACCGACGGTTTTCACTGGTATTTAGGTTATATAAAATTCGGCTTAGGTCGGGCATCGCGCGACGCGCAGATGGAGATTCGTTCCGGCCATATTACGCGCGAGGAAGCGGTTGCCCTGGTGCGCCGTTATGACCACGAATTCCCTCAAAAATATTTTAAAGAGTTTTTAGAATATTTGGATATAAGCGAGGAGCATTTTTGGCAAGTGGTGGATTCTTACCGCCCGCCACATCTCTGGGAAAAGGTTGGCGGAGAATGGAAGTTAAAACATATTGTGAGTTAGATTTATGAAGAATGATAAAATATTAGCTATTATTCCGGCCCGTTCAGGGTCAAAAAGGATTGCTAATAAAAACATTAAGAATTTTTTAGGCCAGCCCTTGATCGTTTATGCGATTAAGCAGGCTTTAGCGTGTAAATTAATTGATAGGGTAGTAGTTGATACTGACTCTAAAAAAATTGCTAAAATTGCCAAAAAATACGGGGCAATAGTTCCCTGGCTCCGGCCGAAAGAATTAGCCGGCGACAAAGCCAAAGTTGTTGACAGCATAATTTATAATTTGAAAAAAATAAAACAAGAAGAGGGGTATGAGCCTGGCTATGTGATAATTTTACAGACAACTTCGCCTTTGCGCGAAGTTAGCGACATTAGGGACTGCTGGCGGGCAATGAAAGCAGGCGGAGCGACTACTGTTTTAACAGTTTGCCCAACCCATCCGAAACTGTATCACCTCACAAAAGACAATTTTCTGAAGCTGGTAAATGGGTCTGAGGGGAAATCTAACAACACCCAGACTTGGCCGGCCGGATACATATTGAATGGATGTTTTGTATATATTATAAAGACAAAGGCGCTACTAAAGGAAAAGCGGGTGATTACTAAGAAGACTAGGGCGGTAATCTGCCCGAAATGGCGTTCGGTAGATTTAGACACTCCTGAAGAATGGGCAATGGCAGAGGTGCTCTATAAAAATAAAGCAAGAATAACTAAACGCATAAAACAAATAAACAAAAATTAAATATATGAATAAAGAAGACTTAAAATTTTTGCAAATCGGCCTAGGGTCCATGGGCAAGAGGCGCATCCGCAATTTGCTCTTTAACGGCATTAAGCCGGGGCAGATTGTCGGCGTTGATATCCGCCCGGACCGCGAAAAAGAAGCGTTGAGCAAGTATGGGATTAAAACTTATCCTGATTTTCAGTATGCGTTAAAGGATTTCGAGCCAGATGCCGTTCTTATCTCGCCGCCGCCGGACGCGCATCAGGAACATTTTTTATATGCCGCCAGGAATAAAAAGCATTTTTTCGTCGAGCATACTACGACCAATAACGGTTATCCGGAGTTATTTTCTTTGCTGGATGGCAACTTTGTGGCCGCCCCCTCCTGCAGCTGGCGTTTTTCTTCGGCAGTAAAAAAAATGAAGGAGCTGGTTGACAGCGGCTCAATCGGCAAAATTCTAAGCTTCCAGTATTATATGGGGCAGTACCTGCCTGATTGGCACCCCTGGGAGAATTACCGCGATGTTTATTTTTCCAAGAAAGAAACCGGCGCCTGCCGAGAGATGTTTACTTTTGAATTAATCTGGCTGTTAGACTTAATCCAGTCTTATCCAAAAGAGATTAGCGGCATTAATGCCAAGTTATCCGATTTAGACATGGACGCCGATGATTTTTATTCCGCTAACATTAAATTCCAAAACGGAATAACGGGCGACATTGTCATTGAAGTTATCGCGCACGCTCCTTTAAGAACATTGCGTTTAATCGGTTCGGAAGGAATATTGCAGTGGGAGTGGCAGGAACACAAAATAAAATTATACCAGGCCGCCAATAAAGCCTGGCAGGATATTTCCTTTCCGGCCGGAAGCATAGAGCCGAATTATGTCGTCAGTGAGGAAATGTATCAGGAAGAGATTAAAATGTTTTTAGATGCCATTTTAGGCAAAGCCAAATATCCTTTCACTTTTCAGGAAAATCAGCGTATTTTAAATATTATTTTTGCCCTGGAAAAAAGCGTTCGGGAAGGGAAAGTTATCAATTTATAAAAGTTATGATAAAAATCGCCAACAAAATAATTTCCCGCAAGTCGCCGGTTTTCATAATCGCCGAGGCCGGAGTTAACCATAATAACAGCTTAAAAAATGCCTTGAAATTAGTAGACGCGGCCGCGGCGGCGGGGGCGGACGCTGTCAAGTTCCAGACTTTCAGGGCGGAAGATGTCGTGACGGTATCGGGGAAGATGGCCGCTTATCAAAAGAAAAATATCGGTCGAGAGGAAAGCCAGCTTGAGATGCTGAAAAAGTTAGAGTTAAAAGAGGAATTTTACCGGCCGATTATCCGGCGCTGCCAGGAGAAAAAAATAATTTTTCTCTCAACGCCGCACGGAGGCTTTGCCGCGGTTGATTTTTTACAGTCGCTTAAAGTATTGGCATTTAAATTCGGTTCCGGCGACTTAACTAATCTGCCGCTGTTGCAATATGCGGCCAGGCTGAAGAAGCCGATGATTCTCGGAACTGGCATGGCTACGCTCCCGGAGGTAAAAGAAGCGGTTAAATGCATAGAATTAGCCGGCAATAAGAAGATAATTGTTTTGCACTGCACTACTAACTACCCCTGTCCGGAGAGAGAGGTGAATCTGCGCGCCATGAGTACTCTGACGGAAGAACTGGACGTGCCCGTCGGCTACTCCGACCACACTCTCGGAATCCAGACTTCGGTTATGGCGACCGCTTTGGACGCGCGCGTTATTGAAAAACATTTTACTTTGGATAAAAATATGGCCGGGCCGGACCATAGGGCGTCTTTAGAGCCGGCGGAGCTTAAAGAAATGGTTAAGGGCGTCAGGCAGGCGGAAATTATTTTGGGATCAGGGGTTAAAAAACCAAATAAAAGCGAGATGCCGATGATAAAAACAGTGCGCAAAAGTTTAGTAGCGCTTAAAGACATTAAAAAGGGAGAAAAGTTTGATGAAAAAAATTTAGGAATAAAAAGGCCCGGCACCGGGCTCTCGCCCAAAATTTATAATGAGATTTTAAATAAACGGGCGAAAAGCGATATTAAAGCCGACAGTTTAATTAAAGAAAAGCATTATGCCTAAAAATAAAAAAATAATTTTAGTGGTTACCGGAACCCGCGCCGAATATGGCCTGCTGGAATCAACAATCAAAGAGATAATGAAGAGTAAAAAGCTGGAATTAAGGTTGCTGGTCACCGGGATGCACACGCTTAAGAGATATGGTCTAACCATAAATGAGATTAAAAAAGACAAACTGCCTATTACTAAAGTAGTGAAGATAAAAGAGAGAAGCGATATGCTGGACGCGCTGGCGCAGGAAATTATCGGAATTAAAAAATATTGCGAGAAGAACCGTCCGGATTTGATTTTAGTTTTAGGGGACAGGGACGAGCCTTTTGCCGCCGCGATTACTGGCGGGCATTTAGGCATCCCCGTCGGTCATATTCATGGCGGAGACGTTTCCGGCGCGGTAGTCGATGATTATATTAGGCATGCCATAACTAAATTTTCCCATTTGCATTTTACAGCCAGTAAATACAGCCGCCAAAGAGTATTAAAATTAGGAGAAGAAAAGTGGCGGGTATTTAACGTGGGCGCGCCCGGCTGGGATAATTTAAAGGAGGAGAAGTATTTAAACAGGCAGGAGCTGGCTGATAAGTTTAAGTTAGATAAAAATAAAAAATGGTTTTTAGTACTGCAGCACCCCGCGCCGCTCGAAAACATAAGCGTTATAAGGCAGATTACCCCTACTTTAAAGGCCATTGCCCGTCATGACGCGGAAAAAATAATCATTTATCCGAACTCCGATACCGGTAGCGATATAATAGCGCGGACGATAAATAATTACAGAGGCAGGAAAAATTACCACATTAACAAGAGTCTGGAGCGGAAAGTATATTTAAGTTTTTTAAAGCATGGCGATCTGCTGATCGGAAATTCAAGTTCTGGTATAATTGAGTCGGGGTTCTTTAAGTTGCCGACAGTTAATATCGGCAACCGGCAGTCAGGCAGGGAAACCGGCCGCAATGTCATCCATGCCGGCTATGAAGAAAAAGGTATTACGCGCGCCATTAGCCGGGCGCTATCAGCCGATTTTCGCGAGAATATTAAAATGGAAAATAATATTTACGGCAGCGGCGCCGCCGGCAAGAAGATTGTTAAAATATTGGAAAGAGTTGCCTACGATCATAAATTATTAGCAAAGAAATTTACTTATGCCAAAATCAAATAAGATAAAAAATGTTATCTTTCTGGGCCGCAAGCCTCTGGCAACCGAAGCGGTAAAGCACCTGCTGGGAAAAGGAATAAAGGTGAAAGCCATAGTAGCTCCGGAACAGGAAGAATACCGTCCGAAACTGCGGGATTTAGCCGTAGAAGAAGACATTCCTTTTTTAAGCGACGAAGAGATTTATAAAATGATTGCTGAAGAAGACAAGTTATTATCAGATGTTGATCTGGTTATCTCTTATCTATTTTGGAAAAAGATAAAAGAGCCGTTGATAAAATTAGGGAAGTCAGGATGCATTAATTTTCATCCGGCGCCTTTGCCGGACTATAAAAACAGGGCCGGGTATAATACCGCTATCTTAGATCGAAGAAAGAGTTACGGCGCAAGCGCCCATTTTATTGATTCGGAAAATTTTGACAGCGGGCCGATTATTAAAGTAAATAATTTTCCCATTAACCCCGATAAAGAAACAGCCATGTCGCTAGAGCAAAAGACCCAAAAGTTAATGCTGGAATTATTCAAAGAGGTAGTAGATATTTTTTTGGCCGGCGATAAGATTAAAACTTATGAAAATAAAGGAGGCTTATGTTTGAGTCCCAAGCAGTTGGAAAAATTGAAGGAAATTGATTTGAAAAGTGATTCGTCGGAAGAAATTAATAGAAAAATAAGAGCCTTTTTCTTTCCACCGTACACCGGAGCGAAGGTAAGCATTAAGGGGCAGGATTTTACTTTAATTAATAACGATATTTTAAGCTATATCCATAAATTAATAAATGATAAAAAATGAAAAAATATCCCTTAGCCAAACCATACATCACTAAAGCAGAAGAAAAGGGAGTATTAGAAGTTTTACGCTCCGGCAGTTTAAGTTTGGGCCCGAAATACGAGGAGTTTGAAAAAAGATTCGCTAAAAAAGTCGGCGCAAAATACGCGGCTGCTGTTTCCAGCGGCACGGCCGGTCTGCATTTAGCGATTATAGCCGCCGGTATTGGTCCGGGAGATGAAGTAATTACCAGCCCCTTTTCTTTTATCGCCTCGGCCAACTGCATTTTATATGTAGGAGCCAAACCTGTTTTCGTTGATATTGACCCGCTTATTTATAATATTGACTCGCAAAAAATAGAAGCCAGAATAACCAAGAGAACTAAAGCGATTTTAGTAGTGCATATATTTGGTCAAACTGCCGACATGATTCCGATTATGAAGTTGGCAAAAAAATACAAATTAAAGATTATTGAAGATGCCTGTGAGTCAATCGGTGCGACTTATTGTGATTGCTCTGCCGGCACGTTCGGCGAATCGGCCGTATTCGCTTTTTATCCCAATAAGCAGATGACCACCGGCGAGGGCGGCATGCTCGTAACGGATAAAAAGAATATCTATAATCTATGCTGCAGTTTGCGCAATCAGGGCCGGTCGGAAAATATGCGATGGCTGGACCATAAGTATTTAGGGTATAACTACCGGATGGACGAGATGAGCGCCGCTCTGGGGTTAGCTCAGCTTAAGAAGCTCGATTTTATGATTAAAGAGAGGCGAAAGATAGCCGGCTGGTATAATAAGCATCTGGCCGCTTATGCCGATATTATCCGGACGCCGGATACGGCCGCGGTAAATACGCATACCTGGTTTGTCTATGTTGTACAGTTATTGTCAGACAAGATAAGGAGAGACAGAGTTATAAATTTATTAAGGTTGGAAGGAATTGCCACAAAGCCGTACTTGCCGCCCATTCACCTGTTTGATTTTTATAAAAAAAGATTCAATTATAAAAAAGGGGATTTTCCCATAGCCGAAGATGTTGGCAGCCGGTCTTTAGCCCTGCCAATTTATATTGGATTGAAAGAGAAAGATATAAAATACATAGTTAACAAATTAATTAAGCTATTGTAAGTCTGTTCCGACAATAATTTATATTTTTACTTTACTAATTATGAATCACATACGAATATACTAGTAATGCTGTATAAATAGGAAAGTATAATAATATCAGTTAAAGTAATCAAATTATATTTGTATATTAGTAAAAAATTAGTAGGAGGAAAAGTTTGTTTATATAATTTAATGTTATTAAAATTTTATGGAAAATGAATTTAAAAACAAAAGAATATTAGTAACCGGCGGGACCGGCTCGATTGGGTCGGCGATTGTTAAAAAATTGCTGGATTATAATCCGCGGCAGATAAGGGTATACAGCCGCGATGAAACGAAGCAGTTTGAGCTTGAGCATGATTTAAACGCCGGCGCAAAATTAAGATTTTTAGTCGGCGACATTAGAGATAAGGAAAGGCTTAATATGGCGATGGAGAATATAGATATTGTTTTTCACGCTGCCGCCCTAAAGCATGTAATATCCTGCGAGAATAACCCTTTTGAGGCGGTAAAGACGAATGTTCAGGGAACGCAAAACGTTATTGACTGCGCTTTCGCCAATAAAGTGGACAAGGTAATCGGCATCTCCACTGATAAGGCGACCGACCCGACCAATGTCATGGGCTGTACCAAATTATTAGCTGAAAAAATAATGCTGGCGAGTTACTTTTATAAAGGCATGCACAAGACTAAATTTTGTTTCGTCCGTTTCGGCAATGTGCTGGGTTCGCGCGGTTCAGTGGTGCCGCTGTTTCTGAAACAAATCCATAACGGCGGGCCGGTGACGGTCACTGACCGGAACATGACCAGATTTTTTATGACTATTCAGGACGCGGTTAGTTTAGTGTTAAAGGCGACCGCGTTGATGCAGGACCGGGAAATTTTTATTCTTAAAATGCCGGTGGTAAAAATTATAGATTTGGCCAAGGCGCTGGTGGCATTAGATAAAGAAGAAAAAAGTGAAGAAGTAAAAATAAAAATTATCGGCAAAAAGAACGGCGAGCGCATGCACGAAAAACTTTTAACTATGGAGGAGGCGGAAAGCGCCCTGGAAACGAAGGAGATGTTTATTATTATTCCGGGAGAGAAGTTAGAACTGCATCAGAGCAAGAAAATATATCTTGATACCAAAGCCGTCGGAGCGAAAGAGTATAATTCAGAGAGCCAGAAAAAATTAAGCGTCAAAGAAATAAAAACAATGTTGAAAAGGATGGAGTCTGAAAATTAATTAGATATGAAAAATATCCGCATTATTCCGCAACTGAATATTAAGGGGCCTAATGTCGTAAAGCCGGTTAATACCGAGGGGCTAAAAGTCGTTGGCAATCCTCGGGACTTGGCCATGCGCTATTACCAAGAGGGAGCGGATGAAATAATCTATTTGGACGTAGTCGCCAGCCTTTACCAGAGGAACCTTGATTTTGACCAGCTGAAAAAAGTGTGCGCGGGAATTTTTATTCCTTTTACGGTCGGGGGCGGAATACGTTCTTTGGACGATATTAATAACGCTTTGCGCGCCGGAGCGGATAAAATAGCAATTAATACCTATGCCGTTAATAATCCAAATTTTATTTCCCGGGCGATAAAAATATTCGGTTCCCAATGCATCGTATTGTTTGTAGAGGCGAAAAGAACCGGCAATAAAAAATGGGAGGCGTATACTGACGGCGGCAGGGAAAAAACCGGAGTTGACGCGATAGAATGGATAAAAAAAGCGATTAAACTGGGCGTGGGGGAAATATTGATTACCTCTGTTGACCATGATGGCCGGCGGCAGGGATACGAAATTGATTTAATGAAAGAGATAGCTTCATTTTCCCCGGTGCCGGTTATCGCCCATGGCGGAGCCGGAACTCCGGAGATGATAAAAGAGGTGATTTTAGAGGGGCGGGCGGACGCGGTTTCCGCTTCCTCCATTCTCCATTACGGCGAATATTCCCTTAAAGAAATAAAGCGGCATCTGGCCGGCAATAACATTAACGTGCGGTTAATATGAGGAAGAATAGCAACAAAATTATTATTATAGATTATGGGCTGGGCAATCTGCACAGCATAAAAAAAGCAGTGGATTATTTTACCAAAGACTGGACAGTAAGCGGGGACCCGGCAGCCGTTAGTTCCGCCCGGGCCGTTATTCTTCCGGGCGTGGGCGCTTTCGCCGCCGGCATGAAAGGGCTGGCCGAACGCGGTTTAATCGGGGCACTAAGAGAATTTGCCGGGAAAGGCAAACCGATTTTGGGGGTATGCTTAGGGGCGCAGATGCTTTTAAGCGAAGGTCATGAATTCGGCGCGCATCAGGGGCTTAATATTATAAAAGGAAAAGTGGTTAAATTTCCGGAGCTGGCAAAAGGAGTAAAAATTCCTCATATCGGCTGGAATAAAATTTATCCCGCTAAAGATAGCTGGCAAGGCACGATACTTCAGGATGTCCCGGCGAAGTCAGATATGTATTTTGTCCATTCTTATATTTTACAGCCGGAAGATAAAAAAAATATTTTTACCCTGACAAACTATGAAGGATATGAATTTTGTTCGGCGGTCAGGGAAGAAAATGTTTACGGCTGCCAGTTTCATCCGGAAAAAAGCGGCGAGATTGGATTAAGAATTATTAAAAATTTTATTTATAACTGTCATTGCGAGCGCAGTAACAAAGAACTTTATTAATAAAAGGGATAAAAAATTATATGAATAAAGTAGAGGTAAAATATGGCCTCCCGGCCGAAGTAAAATTTTGCAAAAAGTGCGTTATCTCTAACCAGCGGCCCAATTCAGTGATAGAGCATCTGCATACCAAAGATGCAAAAAAACCAACCATGCATTTTAACGAGGAGGGGGTTTGCGAAGCCTGCCACATAAATGAAATGACGGCCGTTATGACTGCGTTTTGCCCGGTTCGGGCGGGAAAGACAGCTTTTATGCCTCGCACTTGTTAAAGACAAAATACAATATGCACCCCCTGACCGTAACCTGTGCCCCCATTTATATACCGATTGGGGCTGGAAAAATATGCAGGGATAGATTCACGCCGGTTTTGACAATATAACCTTTACGCCCAACGGACGCGTGCATCGCCTGCTGACCCGGCTGGCGGTCGAGAATTTATTTCATCCTTTCCAGCCTTTTATCTTCGGGCAAAAATCGCTTGCGCCTAAATTTGCGATAAAATATAAAATTCCGCTGGTAATGTACGGCCAGGCCGAAGCTTCAATGGCTGACTATAAAAGATGCACGCAAAGGGAGGAATATTATACTATCGCGGATAAATCGAAAATTTCCCTGGGAGGAGTATCAATTAAATATTTAGTAAAAGAATACGGGTTAGACGAGTATGAATTGTTGCCTTATATTCCCTCGGTGCTGGAGGAGATTGAAAAAAATAAAATCAAGGTGCATTTATTGGGTTATTACGTCGATTGGTATCCGCAGAAGCATTATTATTACGCCGTTAAACACGGAAAGTTTCAGGCATCTCCCGAGAGAACACCGGGTACTTACAGTAAGTACAACAGCATTGACGATAAAATAGACGATTTTCATTACCAGACGACCTATACGAAATTTGGCATCGGCCGCGCGACTTATGAGGCTTCGTATGAAATCCGCGAGGGCGTAATTACCCGCGCCGAGGGAGTAAATTTAGTTAAACGCTATGACGCTGAGTTTCCTGAACGCTTTGCGGAGGAATTTTATAAATACCTGTCCGTGGAAAAAGATAAGATGCCCAAAGCTTACCGGCGGTTTAAACATCCCAAAATGGACCATGATTATTATATGTCGCTAACCGATAAATTCCGTTCGCCTCATCTCTGGGAGAAGGTGGGCGGAAAATGGAAATTACGCTATCAAGTAAGTTAATTGTATGACAATTTTTATTACAATTTCCCGCGGCTCTATTGTTCGCAACTTGTTGCAGAATGAATTTTTTAATCTTCTCAAAGAGAAGTTTGACAAGGTTGTTATTTTGTCATTTGCCGCCAGCAATGAAGAGTTTCTCCGGCAGTTTCAAAAAGACAACGTGGAAATAATTCCCCTGCTTGAGTCGCAGAGTAGCCGCTTTGACCAGCTCGTTTGCAATATTAATAAGTATTTAGCGTACAATAGCAGTGTTTCCAGCCGCAGCCGCTGGGGATTTTACCCCGGCCAGAATGAACTGTCTCCGGCTTTAAGATATTTAAAATACATCGCGCTTAAGATTATTTTTCAGCCCCTGACTAAAGTTACCGCCGTGAGGAAATTTTGGCAGTGCTTGGATTATCTTTTTTTTCAGCGAGATATCGTTCAGGAATACCAAAAAATAATTAAGGAGTATAAGCCGAATCTGGTCTTCGTCAGCAGTATTTTAGACGAAACGGAAGTGGCCTTATTAAAAGCGGCAAAGAAAGAGCGCGTATATACCGTGGCGATGCCTAAAAGCTGGGATAACCCTTCTAAGAGATATTTTAGATTTAAGCCCGATAAACTGGTAGTCTGGAGCCCTTTCATGAAAAAACAGGTAAAAAAACTGCAAGACTATAAGTCAGATGAAGTAGAAGTAATTGGTATTCCCCAGTTTGATTATTATATAGATAAAACTAGAATTTCTTCACGGGAGAATTTTTGCAAAAGTTTAGGTCTTAATCCGCAGCGCCGAATACTTCTTTATGGCTCTGAAGGCAGAATAACGCCTGATGATCCCAGAGTTGTTGAAATTATCAAAGATATGATAAAAGGAGGGGAGCTCATTAAGGATTGTCAGATTTTAGTCAGGCCGCATTACGGTTATGCTAATGACGAATTAAAATTTAAAGAATATTTTAATGATAATAAAGATGTATTTGTTGATTTAAATTTTAAAAAATCAAATTTTTCTGATAATTGGGACTATTCAACTAACCAGATGAACCATTTTTTAAATAGTTTATACCACTGCGATGTATTATTAAATGTAGCTTCAACTTTAACTATTGATACCGCGGCTGTTGATAAGCCGGTAATATTAATTTATTTTGATGGTTATGAAGAAAAAGATTATCGTCATAGCGTAAAACGCTTATATGAAAGTGATTATCTTCAGGAATTAGTAAGTTATAATGCGGCGCTTAAGGTGAGCAATCCGGAGGAGTTAAAGAGAGCGATCAACACCTTTTTAGTAGATCCGAAGTATTTAAATAATGAGAGAATTAAGTTGCGGGAACATTTTTGTTATAAGTTGGATGGTATGGCCGGAGAAAGATTATTTCAGTTTATTTATAAAATAGTCAAAAATAGATAATAATATGTTGGCTAATAAAAAAAGAAAAATTTGCGTTTTTTCCGGCAAGCGGGGAGGCTTTGGCGCTTATGTGCCTTTAATGAAGTTAATTGAAAATGACCCAAAATTGCAATTGCAAATTTTATTGGGGGATATGCACGTTGCCAAAAAATTTGGCAATACGATTAAGGAGGTGCGCCGGTTATTTCCCAAAGCGAACATAAAAGTGATAGAAATGGGCACCGGCCGCGGCGACAGTCCGGTTATCAGAACGGAAAATTTAGGCGTTTGCCTGCAAAAATCAGCTAAAATTCTGCAGGCATTAAAGCCGGATATTGTCATGATTCATGCCGACCGGGGAGAGCATTTAATCATCGCGCTGGCCGCGCTTAATTTAGGCATTCCCGTTACGCATTCGCAGGGCGGCGACATTTCTGGAAATATTGACGATATTCAGCGCCATGCCATAACCAAGCTTTCCCATATTCATTTTCTAGAAACTAAAGAGGCGGCGGGACGCCTTAAAAAAATGGGCGAAGAAAGCTGGCGCGTCCATAATGTCGGTTCGTTATATATCGATCGGATCGCGCGGAAGATGTACACGCCTTTCCCCAGGGTGCGAAAAAAATACGGCCTGAAAAAAAATGAAGATTATTTCATTATTATTTTTCATCCCGACACCTTCGAAAGCAGGCAGACAAATTACGAGCACGCCAGAAATTTATTTAAAGCAATAAAGCTGTCGTGCCGGCGTTCATTTGTAATTTATCCCTGTTCCGATCCCGGCTACGAGGGAGTTCTTAAAGCGATAAAAGAAATTGAAAAGGATGAACAATTTTTGGTCTACAAAAATATTGATAATCTAGACTTCTTAAGTTTAATGAGCTGCGCCCGGATACTTCTCGGCAACTCATCAAGCGCCCTGGTTGAGGCGCCGTATTTTAAGCTGCCAGCGATTAATATCGGCCGGCGCCAGCAGGGCAGGGACCGGGAAGCTAACGTAGTGGACGCCCGTCCGGCCGCTAAAAATATTAAAAACAAGATCGATTTCGTTTTAACTAATAAGAGTTTTAGAAGCCAATTAAGAAGAGGCGGCTATCGGTTGGGCGACGGCCGGGCCGCGGAAAAGATAATAAAAATTTTAAAAACAGTTTCGTTGGATGAAAAATTATTAAGAAAAAAAATAACCTACTAATTAACGCGATTATGTCTACCAATAACTTTGAAAAACAGACCGGACGGGATAAATTTTTTGATCAGATTGACGGGGAGCTGAAGAAAATTACCAATCCTGCCACGGGAGAGGTTTATAGTAATTTAACGGCCGCGATTGATTGCCCGTTATGCGGGGTACGAAAAGACGAGCCGCTCTTTACTAAACAGGGTTTTAGATTCGTGCGCTGTCAGGATTGCGGCATTATTTACGTTAATCCGCAAATGCTTCCCGGGAAGCTGGTAGATGAATATCGCGAAGATTCGGCCGCGAACCGCTCCTGGAAAGATATTTTACTTTCTCCAGCCCAGGTTGAATTTAATAATAAGAATTACGGGATAATTTTGGATGTTGTTGAGCGGTATCAGCGCAAAGGGAGAGTCTTGGATATCGGCTGTTCATTCGGACATTTCTTAGACTTGGCGCGCCGTCGCGGCTTTACAGTTGAAGGGATGGAGTTGGAAAACGAGGCGGTTAAGTACGCCCGCAAAGAATTAAATTTGACGATTCATCAGAAAGTTTTGGTGGAAGCTGGTTTTGCCGGAGGAGAATTTGATATTGCCGCGGCCCTCGGTGTTTTAGAGCATGTTTCCGACCCTTTGAATTTCCTGAAAGATATTAACCGTATTTTAAAACCGGAGGGGGTGTTGGTCTTAACGCTGCCTAATGTAGTTAGCCTGGTCTGTATGGTTTTAAAGGAAAAGGCGCGTTGTTTTACCGGACGAAATCATTTAACCTATTTTTCCCTGCCCACCTTAGATAAGATGTTAAATAAAGCGGGGTTTAAAATAGTATATCAGGAGAGTTATGTCTCCGGAATTAACAGCATTACCAACGAACTCCAATCCCTTAATCCGTTCGCCGATCTGGAGTTTAAATACCTGCCGGCCGAATTTTCCGGTCTGTTGCAGGACAGAAATAAAAAACAGCAGCTGGAAGATTTAATCTGTCGGCTGGGGCTCGGCTATAAATTAAGAGCAGTCGCTAAGAAAATAACTTAAAATTTATGAATATCGTTGCTATTATTCCGGCCCGCGGAGGCAGTAAAAGGTTCCCGGGTAAAAACATTTATCCCTTGAATGGCAAACCTTTAATTAGCTATCCGATTGAAAGTGCCAAAAAAGCAAAATTGGTAGATAGGGTAATTGTTTCGACAGATGATAAGGAGATCGCGTCCCTGGCGGAAAAATACGGCGCGGAAGTTTTTATGCGTCCGGCTGAACTGGCTACGGACCAAAGTCCGGTTATAGACACAATCGTTTATACCGCGGAGAAACTGGCGGAGGAGGGCGATCGTCCCGACTATATATTATTATTGCAGGCGGCCTCTCCCTTAATTGAACCAAAACAGGTTGACCGGGCGATTAAGCTGGCTCTGGGAAAAAAAGCCGATTCGGTGGTGGCCGTGTCGGAAGTGGGAAATTTAAACCATCCCTATAATATCAGGGAGATTATGCCTGATGGCATGGTGCGTTTTTGGCAATACGATTTGCACTATAAGGATTTAGGCAAGCCGAAGCCGCTGTTTTACAAAGCGGCTAACATCTGGCTTTCCAGCTATGAAACACTGGTAAAGGAACATAAACTGGAAGGCAAAAGAAATTACCCAATAATCATTGATGAATTCTATTCCCTGGATATTGATTACAAAGAAGACTTAGATTTTATGGAGGTTTTAATGCAGCATAAAAGTATTGACAAAAGTAAAAAAAGTTGATAAAATTTAGAGCTATTTTTTATGAAATTAAGCGAAAAAATAGAATTAAGCAAGATAATAATGCGGTATGCTGTTGATAAATACAGCCATATTTTCGCGGCCTGTTCATTTGGAAAAGACTCTCGCGTTATCGTTGATTTAGCCATACAGGTTAAACCGGAACTGGAGTTTATCGGCATAGATACCGGATACGAATTTCCGGAGACCTTGTCGTTTGCCAGCCAGTTAGTTAAAGAGACCGGAATGAATTTTCACTGGGTTAGGCCGTCCCGCAAAGAGGCGGCGAAGATTGACGCCGCCTACGGCGCTGATTTTATAAAAAACGACCAGTATA
>Ga0066639_10001780_pt1 | contig 19074 bp, 14 predicted proteins | sample CryGeyCG2114_010_2_FD_59504 | JGI IMG/M metagenome (GOLD analysis project Ga0066639, IMG submission 59504) | Groundwater microbial communities from aquifer - Crystal Geyser CG10_big_fil_rev_8/21/14_0.10 | ecosystem: Environmental > Aquatic > Deep subsurface > Groundwater | place: USA: Utah...
AAAAGGGCGGCATGCAGAGAGACGGCAAGATGGTCCTCTATGATGGTCGCTCCGGTGAATCCTTCGATCAACCGATAGCGGTGGGGGTGATGTACATGCTCAAACTGCATCATATGGTAGAGGACAAGATTCACATGCGCTCTATCGGGCCGTACTCCCTCATCACCCAGCAACCCTTGGGCGGTAAAGCCCAAGGCGGTGGTCAGCGATTTGGTGAAATGGAAGTGTGGGCGCTTGAAGGTTATGGTGCAGCCCACATGTTGCGGGAAATGCTTACGGTGAAATCGGATGATATTGTCGGACGTTCCGCCACCTTTGATGCGATTGTGAAGGGCGAACGGCTAAGAGAACCCAACCTGCCGGCATCATTTACGGTTTTGCTCAACGAGCTTCGCGGTCTGGCCCTCGATGTAGAGTTGCTAACAGACAAGAAGCCGCAAACCTGAAAAGTAACAGAGTCTGAATGCGAAAATGATTGCCACCAAAAGAGATAGACTTTATAGCCAAGAATCTCAAACATAAACGATTACTCAATATGCAAAAAGGTAAAGTAGTTCAAGTGAGCAACAACTTTGATTCTATCTCGCTAAAGCTGGCGAGTCCGGAGCGTATCCACGAGTGGTCGTTCGGGGAAGTAACAAAGCCGGAAACAATCAACTATCGAACTCAGCGCTCTGAACGGGGTGGACTTTTTGACGAGCGAATTTTTGGTCCAGAGAAAGACTACGAGTGTTATTGTGGCAAGTATAGACGAATACGATACAAGGATATTATCTGTGAGAAGTGCGGGGTTGAGGTTACCCGTTCTATTGTTCGAAGAGAGCGCATGGGTCATATCGATTTGGCTGCGCCTGTGGCGCACATCTGGTTTGTGCGCGGAATACCCAGTCGAATGGGGCTTTTGATGGGTCTTTCCGCAACCGATTTGGAGAAAGTAATCTATTTTGCCGGCTACATAATAACAAAAACAAGCGAGGAAGAGCGTAAGAATATCCTCGATGCTCTTGATACCGAGTTCAAAACAAAGACGAAAGCAGCGACCACCGATGAAGAGCGCGAGAGGATAAAGGCCTCTTTGGATGAGGTGAAAAAAGAAATACGCTCGCTTGCGCAAGGGCGAGTTTTGGACGAGGTCAGTTATCACAAGTTCTCACTCAAGTACAGCGGTATATTTGAAGCCGCGATAGGCGCCGAAGCCATTTACAAGATTTTCAAAAATCTCGACCTCGCTCAAATGCAGATTGATTTGGAGGGCAGAATTGATGAAGCGGGCGCAGCCGAGAGAACAAAGCTCCTAAAGCGCCTAAACCTGGTACGCTCAATGCAGAAATCCGGCATTCGTCCGGAGTGGATGTTCCTAAAGACCATTCCCGTTATACCGCCTGCCATAAGGCCGATGGTCGCGCTTGATGGTGGGCGTCATGCTACGTCTGACCTGAACGATCTCTATCGGCGCGTCATTAATCGTAACAATCGACTGAAAAAGCTCAAGGAAATTGGGGCGCCCGAGGTTATTCAAAGAAACGAAAAGCGAATCCTGCAGGAAGCGGTTGACGCCCTCATCGATAATTCGATTAGGCGGGGATCAGATGCTTCAGCCATGAATCAGACAGGACGCAGACCACTTAAGTCTCTAGCCGACATCATGAAGGGCAAGCAAGGTCGCTTCCGTCAAAACCTGCTGGGAAAGCGTGTAGATTATTCCGGACGTTCGGTTATTGTGGTTGGTCCGGAATTGGGACTCCATCAGTGCGGGCTCCCAAAGCATATGGCCTTGGAGCTATTTAGGCCGTTTGTGATCAGCAAACTTCTGGACAGAGAACTTGCATACAACATAAGGGGCGCTGGCAAGCTTATTGAGGAAGGAGTACCGGAGGTGTGGGAGATTCTGGAGGACGTGATTTGCAGCAAGTGGGTGCTCCTAAACCGTGCTCCGACTTTGCACCGGCTTGGTATTCAAGCATTTCAGCCGGTTCTCATCGAGGGCAATGCTATCCAGATACACCCGCTCGTCTGTTCGGCTTTCAATGCAGACTTTGACGGGGACCAGATGGCGGTCCACGTGCCACTTTCCTGGCAAGCACAAGAGGAGGCGGCTCGTTACATGGCTGCTCCCAAAAATCTTCTCAAACCGGGCACGGGCGACCCTATCGTCACACCAAAACAAGACATTGTATTGGGTTGCTACTGGATGACAAAAATGGTGGATGGTGAGGAGGGCGAGGGTGGTGTCTATGCTAGCCCGAATGCGGCGATTCTTGCCTACGACTTTAGGCAGCTCGCGTTTAGAGCACGTATCAGAGTTCGCGGTACGGATAAATCAAAGTATGACGAGTATAAAGGTGAATTGTTTGAGACATCTGTCGGACGCATTCTCTTCAACTCGGTGCTGCCGGACGACTTCCCATTCATAAATGAGCCACTCACCGCCAAAGAGCTCTCTAAGCTCGTCGAGGATCTCATCGCTCAATACGGAACAGATGCCATTGCTCGCATCCTCGATAAGATCAAGTCTTTTGGATATAAGTATGTAACGAGGTCAGGGATTACCATGAGTATCGCCGACCTGCATATACCAAAGGAGAAAGAGGGTCTGGTCAAAGAGGCAAGAGAGAGGGTGGCGGAAATTGAGGACCACTTCAACGATGGATATATCTCATCTCTTGAGCGCTACAGGATGATCATTGGCATATGGCAGGGAGTAAATGATAAGCTGTTTGAACTTGCGCCAACCTATCTCGATCCAAATGGAAGCATGAGTGACATGTTGACATCTAGGGCAAGAGGGACAACCTCGAACTTGGCACAGATGGCCGGAATGAAGGGACTCATTGTAAACCCACGAGGCGAAGTTATTGATTTTCCAATCATACCATCTCACAAGGAGGGCTTATCGCCGCTTGAGTATTTCGTGACATCCCACGGTTCCAGAAAGGGGCTCACCGATATTGCGCTCAATACTGCTAAGTCAGGTTACTTGGCGAGAAAGCTAGTGGATGTTGCTCAATATGTCGTCATTAGGGAGGAAGACTGTGGCGACACAAAAGGAAAAAAGGTACTGAGGGATCAACTCTTTGGTTTCGACACCATGACAAGTGCTTTGCGTGGACGCATCTTGTCAGCCCCAATCAAGAGTCCAGAGACAGGTGGAACCTTGTACAAGCGCGGGGATCTTCTCATGAAAACAGATGCAGAGAAGCTCGATCTCATGGGGGTCATGGAAGTGATCATTCGCTCGCCATTGTCTTGTCTCACACGTCATGGCGTTTGTCAGACGTGCTATGGATTAGATATGGGCCGGGACAGACTTGTCGCCCTGGGCGAGGCGGTCGGAGTCATTGCCGCACAATCGATTGGAGAACCGGCAACACAACTAACGATGAGAACTTTCCACTCTGGTGGTATTGCTTCGGAGTCGGGGGACATCACTATGGGGTTGCCACGCGTGGAAGAAATATTTGAGAGACGCAACCCCAAGGCAGAGGCAATATTGTCAGCCACCTCGGGTATCGTCAGCGACATAATAGTTGATGGCAAGGACAAGAAAATTGTAGTGCTATCGGACAAGGAGGGGAAAGCGCCAAAGAGAGTCAAGAAAATATCGGCAATAAAGAGTGAGAAGGGTGAGTCCATCGAATATGAAATTGCCTACGTGCGGCAGATTTGCGTCAAAGTAGGGGACAGGGTTGCCGCTGGAGACTTCCTCACCGACGGCTCCGCTAACTTGCGTGAGTTGTTCGGCTATTCCGGTCGAGCACGTGTAGAGGATTACATTCTCGCCGAAGTGAATAAGATATATGCCCTTCAAGGGGCCGCCATTTCGCGCAAGCACATTGAGGTGATCATCCGACAAATGTTCTCTAGGGTCAAGATTTTGGAGGGTGGAGATTCGGGATTGGTGGCCGGAAGCATAATGGAGTCATCGAAGGTAGATGGAATCAACGACAAACTGAGAGAGGATGGCAAAGAAGAGGCGAGCGTACAGTCACTAATCTTGGGGATAACCGAGGCGGCCCTTACAACGGATAGCTTTTTGTCGGCGGCTTCATTCCAACACACCTCAAGAGTGCTTATAGATTCGGCAATCAAGGGCAGTGTTGATCATCTCCGTGGCCTTAAAGAAAATGTTATCGTGGGCCGCCTAGTGCCGGCTGGAACTGGCTATCGAGAGGACTTCAAGAACATGAATGACGCTGTCGATATGGAGGAGTAGGTCTTACAATGAGTACAATCAGGTCAAACTTCAAGACTCCGGCACAAAAAAGTTTTCTCCTTAGAGGGGATGCATGGTGCACAGGGGCAGAAGGAAGAGCGCACTGTATAGAGCGTCTTTTTCGTATTTTTTCATTCAAAAAACAGATGTCATCGAATGTTGAACAATTGAAGTCACGTCTCTCGATCACCGACGTCGTTTCTTCGTACGTGAAGATTGAGCGCGCCGGAGTAAATTGGAAAGCAAGATGCCCTTTTCATTCCGAGAAAACCGCCTCGTTCTACGTCTCTCCCTCCAGAGAGAGCTTTCATTGTTTTGGCTGTGATATTGGTGGAGACATGATAAGCTTTGTTCAGGAGTTCGAAGGGGTTGATTTTCTTGGAGCCATCAAAATATTGGCTGATAAGGCCGGAATCACGCTAAGTTTTGATGGTGTAGAAGAGAAGGGTAAAGCAGAAAAGTTGCGACGCATTCTCTCGCTCGCTCGCGCTTACTACGAAGCCGCGCTCACGAAGAAGACCATAGCTCTTGGCTACCTAAGGGAAAGGGGTCTAACCGATGAAAGCATTACCGCGTTCGGGATCGGCTATGCTCCTCACGGTTGGCACTATCTCTACGACGCTCTTTTGGGTAAGGGTCAAAGTGCGATTGATATGGAGGAAGCGGGGTTACTAGTGAAGGGACGTGAGATAAAAAATAATCGCACACATTATGATCGTTTTCGCGGGCGCATAATGTTCCCATTGAATGACGCAGCCGGTAATCCGGTTGGATTTACAGGCAGACTGGCACCGGACAATGATGCCGACAAAGATATGGGAAAGTACATCAATACACCGGAGACCATCCTCTATCACAAGAGTAAGTTTTTATATGGTTTTGACAGGGCGAAAACTTCAATCAGAAAGGAAGGTGCGGTCATACTGGTGGAAGGTCAGTTTGATGTCATAATGGCTCATCAGGTAGGATTTACAAACACGGTGGCCGTTTCCGGTACTGCGCTCACTGAAGATCACCTTACCCTCTTGTCTCGTCTCACGAATACTATATTGGTCGCTTTTGATGGTGACATTGCCGGCCAAAAGGCGTCCGGCAAGGCAAATACCTTGGCCTTGTCGATGGGGCTTGTAGTCAAGGCAATTTCTATGGAGAAAGGTGAGGATCCGGCAGATTGCATAAGGCGAGATAAGGAAGAATGGGGGACACGCGTTAGGGGAGCAGAACCGATCATAGATGCTCTTTTTAGAAAACTGACCGATGAGTGCAAAGACAAAGTTACGCTGCGTACAAGAGTAGAAAATGAAATTTTGCCTTACGTGGCATCTCTAAAGAGCAGTATTGAGCGGGCTCAATATGCGCAACGTGCCGCTGACGTACTCGTTGTCCCTCTCGATGCAGTTATGAATACACTGGCAAGCACTAAACCTCTGTATCAGATTGGAACAGAGAACACCGACAGGCCCAAGGCGAGTAGCTCTTCGATGATGACGAGAGACAAAGAATCCAGAAAACATGAACTTGAGGATCGTATTGCAGGTATTATGATGTGGCAGAGAGAAGAAAGAATCGAGAATTTTCCCTATGATGAATTGTATGCCAAGTTTTGCGAACTGACAGAAAATCGGGCACTCGAGCTAACCACGGATGATGACACAAAAAAGGCCTTTATCGCAAGCGTTATGCACGCTGGTGGGGGAGAGGGAGGTTTGGAAAGAAGCACTCGCGAACTACTTAGTTTGCTCGAGGATGAAATTGTAGGATTGAAGATGCAGAAGCTCCTAGGAGAAATAAAGTGGCACATGGAGGAAAACGAGGCACAAGATGAACTCGGCTCAGCAGAGCAAAAAGTGGACCAGAAAATAGGGGATAGACTTGAAGAAATGCAGCGAAGGTATGAAGAATTGTCGAGGAGAAGGCATGAGCTTCGGCACGAAAGAACCACTTAGTTTTCTAAACAGGACAAACTTCAATATGAATAAAAAAAATCAGAAGACGAAGAGGGGGAGTGCTAAAACGCAAACGAGGAGCTCCGGCTCAAGCTCAATATCAAGCAAACAGTTCTTGCCTAAAGGCAAGAATAGCACGAGTGCCGGCGGCAGACGGACTGCTCCAAAGCTGACGAAGCCCGTCGTAAAGAGTAAAAAAGGGAAGATGACACCTAGCTTTGTAAAAAAAGGAATCACTGGAAATATCAAAGCCAAAGAGTCGCCAGCAAAACAGGCAAAACCGAGTACAAGCGTTGCCACATCTTCAAAGCGAGATGCCTTGTTGCGTCGAGCCGATGCACTTTTGGTACGCGGCAAGTCAAGAGGGTTTGTTACCTATGGAGAGATTCTGCGCGAGTTTCCAAATGTCGAAAATGATTTGGTTTTTCTCGATGAGCTTTATCAAAAGTTTTCGGAGGCCGGTGTAGATGTTCTGGAAGAAGGAGGATTACTGGACACAAGCGCTCCTGAAAAGCCCACGGTGGATGGTCGGCGCACTATTCACTCAAGTGATGGCCAGCTTGATTCAGTGCAGATGTACCTGAGGGAGATTGGTAAGTTTCGTCTCATTACGGCCGCTGAGGAACGAGATCTGGCGCAGAGAATTGAAGCGGGAGACCAGGAGGCCTCCAGTCTTCTCATCAAGGCAAACCTTCGGCTCGTTGTTTCTATCGCCAAGAAGTATGTCGGCAAGTCAACCGATCTGACTCTTCTGGATTTGATTCAAGAGGGCAATCTCGGTCTCTTCAAAGCGGTAGAAAAGTTTGACTGGACGAAAGGATATAAGTTTTCTACTTATGCTACATGGTGGATTCGACAGGCCGTAACCCGTGCCATTGCTGATCAATCGCGTACCATTCGCATTCCCGTCCACATGGTAGAGACTATCGCAAAGTATAAGCAGGTAGTGAGACGTCTCTCCCAAGACTTGGGGCGAGACCCACTTCCTATAGAAATTGCAACCGAAATGGGGGTGGATGTGGACAAGGTCCATCACATAGAACAGATTGATCAGAGCACCGTTTCTCTGGAGAAGCCGATCGGGGACGATTCAGATGCCTCTGTCTTGTCAGAATTTATCAAGGACGAGCAAATTCCCAGTCCATCAGAAGATTCATCGCGGCGCATTCTAGGTGACCAGGTTCGACAAATAATGGATGACCTGTCACCCAAAGAGCGCAAGATTCTAGAGATGCGTCATGGGCTGATTGATGGGGTTATGCACACACTGGAAGAAGTCGGCCGTGAGTTCGGCGTGACCCGCGAACGTATCCGCCAGATAGAAGCTAAGGCCCATGAGAAGATAAGGTACCATGATAAGGCCAAGCAATTACTATCGTACTAGGGTTCGACCCCGTGCTATCAATCTATGATCATCGGCATTTGTGGTACACAGGGGGCGGGGAAGGACGCGGTGGCACTATATCTCGAGGAGCGTTACGGATTTGCGAACTTCTCGACCTCTGATGAAATAAGGTATGTTGCTCGCGAGCGTGGTCTCTCCACCGAAAGGCCTGTACTTTTCGAGATCGCAAACGAGATTAGGATGTCCCACGGACTCGGCGAGTGGGCGCGCCGTGCTCTTGTGCGAGCGAAAAAGAGTGGCAAAGAGAACACTGCCATAACCGCTATCCGTCATCCATGCGAGATCGAAGCATTGCGCGAGGAGGACAGGGATTTCATCATGCTTGCCGTTGACGCCGAGCGCGAACGACGCTATGAGCGTCTTTCCGGTCGTGGACGGCCGGGCGACAATATTAATTACGACGAATTCGTTCGCCAGGAGGAAGCGGAGCTCACACACCCAGATCCAGCTGGCCAACAGATACGGGCGTGTATCGAAGCGAGCGATCACCGCATCATGAACGATGGCACGCTCGAGGAGCTCGATGTGCTGGTAGACCGGCTTATGAGCATACTACACTTAAGGTAAGCGAAGAGTACAGGTCATCTCGAGGCCGCCTTGCTGGCTCACGCTAAAAATAATTTTACCACTTTCATGCACGTGCATGAAAGTGGTAAAATTATTGTGCGACATTTAGTGGGTGAGAAGGCTAGGAGGGGAGGGGGTTGCCTTGCTTCCGGGGTCGTCTCCTTACGCGGTGTGGTGTCGGATCCCGACCAGTATCATGGATCGCTTCGCTCGGGTCGTGCGTCGTGCGGTGAACATGTGTACTTTACAGAAGTGGGGAGGCGTGAGAGTGTAATGCCTTGAGACAACTGTGGATAACTTGTAGGGGAGTAACAGTGTACTCTTCCATATAGGTCGCACAATCTATATTTTCTGTCCTATATCAAAAAAGTCCACCTTAGTCTGATGTAGACATGCGCTCGTAGCTGCAGTTATAACGGCTGTTGTCATTCAAGCCCTGTGTGGCCTATTCTACAGCCCTCCCTTGTTTTCCTCTTGGTGCATTCTTTGATGATGTCGCCTAGTCGTCGTCCGTCTCCGTTTCCTCTGTAGTTCATCAGTTCATCTAAAATCAGATGGCTCCTGCATCATCACTGATGCTTACAAGCCCCCAGGAGCTCACAAGCCGGTTAGTCTTGATGGTCTACCACACACCAAGGGGGCTTGTAGCGACATCTTTCTCGAACGGGTGCGACAGCTCATCTCGTTCCGTTCCGGGGTCCGACCCCTCATGTGGAGAGAAAACACAAGTGGATATGGCGAGTGATTGTGCCAACTGAGGGGTCGGACCCTAATGGGATTTATTTTGGATTGTTCACCTTAGTTTGTAACACCAAACCTCTAAGCAAGAGTATAATGTGGCCATTCGGACAGTTACAATATAGGTCGCACAATATTTTACAGAAAGCTTGCCTTTCGTAAAATATCATGGTATCATGGTAATATAATCGAGCACAGAAGCTTCATATGTCCCACCGTAGAGCCACCATTGGTCATTTTTATAATAACAAACTAAGTAAGGATATGAAAACTAGAATAAAAATCACACTACTATTAGCCGCCATCACCGTTCTCGTGATCTCAGCGTTTCGGGGTTCTACTGCCAGCGCATACACTATATACTCAGTCGACAGCGCGTATGGCTATGGATACGGCACCCTGTACGGCCGATCGTTCGATCAGGCCAGAAGTCCTTACTCTTATGGATACTACGGAGAAAATATGGCGGTTCCGGTTGGGACTACCTACGCAGCAGATGGTGCCTATTACGGCAGCCCTCTCTTGAACTACGGCTACCCTAACATTCAATATACATACAACAACGGGTATCCGATGAATTATGGTGCCAATTCCTACGGCTCCGGCTTTGCTGGCTCTAGCTACGCATTGACCCCAAACTCGTACAACTACGGGTTCACTAGCTATGCCCCCGGCTCGAATGGTTTGTCCCAATACGACTACAGGAACAACGTCTCCTATCTGCAACCAGACCACGGGACTGTAAGTGGTTATTATGGCAATTCGGTAGGTGCAAATTTTTTGGGTTCGCGATACACAACTGGCACTGCTATTAGAACAGGATACTATCCATACGTTGTAGGTTCTCCCCTCTTTACCTACTAATCTAATCCAGAAGCGACAAAAAAACTCGCGGCCGTTCAGATCATCGAACGGTGGCTTTCGCTTTGTCTATCTGGCAAAAAATCTGGATACAATCTCGGCCAGCCATGAGTATATGGGCTCTATATACTTAATCCATATCTCAAATAACCACCCTGAAACATCAGAAGCACCAAAACCGAAATACGTCAGTATGACGATGATGCCAATAATCGCCAATACAAGTTTGAGGAATCCACGCTTATTGTTATTGTCCATCAATACATTGTACCAAAGCCGCATGGGTTGACAAGGCCACTGCTTTTCAGCGCCTCAGTCTCCGCGTTGATGGCGATGTCGCCTACTTGCTTATGGAAAACCTTGGGAGGCCGAAGTCCACTTCATGGTTTGTAGTTCGGCCCATCCTACAAAAAATCAAGCGGGTTCATGTAGCTATTGAGAGCGGCGCGCGGCAGCGTGTACGTGCCGCAGCGAGGATTCTTGCTCGCCAGGCTACCGACAGAAACGCCCTTACTGGCAAAGACGGAAAAATGCAGATGCGGGCCCGTGGTATATCCTGTATTTCCGCTATAGCCGATAACGTCCGCACTCGCAACCCTCTGTCCGGCGGCGACCCCGATGCTGGAAAGGTGGGCATAAAGTGTAGAAAGGCCGTTGTCGTGTTCGATGAGTACCCACTTTCCGTACGAAGCGCCCTTGCATACCGTGTCCGTATCACCTGCCCCGACAACAATACCGCCGGCGGCCGAGAGGAGCTCTGTGCCTACGCTCGCGGCCAGATCTACACCATTATGTCCCTTGCCATTGTAGACAGCGGCATTTTTTTGCGCAAAAATTGTATTACCAAAGTATTGAGTAATGCGCACATCTCGCAGGGGCCAAATTAGAGCCCTTGAGCCGCGAGACGGAATACTTAGCGGGTCAATGGCTATTTGGAGTTGCGACTCGAACGCCAACAGGTCTTCCTGGAATTGCTCAAAAAGTTTACGTTTTTCCTCGAGAAGCGATTTGAAACCAGCCTCTTCGCCCTTTGTCTCCTCAAGCAAGCTGTTTTGGGCAAGTCTTTGGCGATCTGCTATAGATTTTTGTTGCTCAACTTTACTCGTGAAGTCTAACAGGTTTTGCCTCTCCAAGGAGCTTGCCACCAAGCTGTCCTCCAGCATAGACTTGTCCGCAGCAAGAGTCTCCAGGAAAATATTTACCTCTTTCTGAAGCTGCCCAAGAGTATTTGCTTCGCTCATTACGATGCCGAAAGAATCTCCTCCCAGGAGTATCTCCAAGGTTGATCTGTCATCAAGCTCTCGCATTGTACGCACCGACTCGCCTATGGCCGCCTTGCTTCTCTCAATACTCTCTTCCTTGATGTTTATTTCAATAAGCAGGCGATTCAAATTAAGATTAGTTCTCTCTATCTTTATTTCTGTGAGCTGAATATCTGTCGACAACTTTTTTCTTGTAGTGTCTATCTCCCGAAGTTTACTCTCGAGAGTTACTTTCTCCTTTCCTATCTCTGATAAATCACCCTCGATCTTCTTTATCTCTTCAGCGAGAACCGTTATACCTTGCTCCCGTTCTCCTATCTTTTCTTTGAGTTCCTCCACTTCGCTCCCGAAAACAGTGGGAGCAGAAACAAAGACAAATAGCCACATCATAGGAAAAGCTATTTTGCCAAGCGTTCCCATTATGGAAGTTCTTTCTTTCATATTATCAGTATAACACCCTTGTTCAGATATTATTCTTTCATCAAGTTAGTTATTTGATTGGGCAGCCATGTCGAATCGTGGCTCTATGGAGAGAGTTATGGGTTGCGGTTATCTAAGCACCCCCTGAAGTCGTCTAAGCGTGGCCTCTTTACCGATGATCGCCGCGATTGTAAAAGGATCTGGAGATTTGGGGCGACCGGAGAGGGCCATTCTCATGGGCGCTAGTACATCTTTTCGTCCAACCAAGGTGGCAAACTCCCAGATTGAAACCTTGACAAGCTCTGATTCCCATGGCTCTGGCAATTGCGTGAGAATCTCAATAATTTTTGGGATGTGGGCTGTTGTCTCGAGTAGGTCGGCAGGTAAGGGGGCAGGATCGGTGCGGAAACAGTCAAACTCTCCGCTAGATACAAGTAAATCAAGTTCTCCTTTGTTGTGTACGCGCTCTAATATAACACCCGAGAGTCGCTGAATGAGGTCTCGTGACCATTCTGCGCCGAAGGAGGGTTTGAAGTAGTCGACAAGCGCTTCTTTATCCAAGCGACGGAGGTATTCCCTATTCATCCAGTCCAACTTGAGGGGATCCCAGGCAGCCGAACTCTTTTGCACTCTCTCCAGATCAAAGCTCTCAATCAACTGCTCGAGTGAAAAAAGCTCCTCGTCCCCTTCCGGGTGCCATCCAAGAAGGGCGAGAAAGTTTACCAGTGTTCCCTTCAAGTAGCCAAGATCGCGATAATGAATGACGGACGTGGCGGAATGTCGTTTAGAAAGTTTCTTGCGGTCTTCGCCCACAATTAGTGGTAAATGCGCATATACCGGCCTCGGAAAACCCAGGGCCTCCTGAATGAGCAATTGGCGAGGGGTGTTCGAAAGCAGATCTTCACCCCGAATTACGTGGGTAACATGCATGTCGGCATCATCCACCACGACGGCCAAATGATGCAGTGGCGTGTCTAGGTCCTTGGCGATTATGAAATCCCCAAGATCTGTAGTGTCGACTATAACATTCCCACGTATAACATCATCAAAAGATGTTATCTGACCAGGGTTTCTGAATCTGATGACGCTCCTCCTCTCGCCCTCTTCTTCCTTAGAAACATAAGCGTGATTAGATGAGATCAGCTTCTGTAAGTAGCTCCTGTGTATCGCGACTCTCTCACTTTGGCGGGCCGTCCTTTCGTATGAAAGCCCGATCCAGTTGAGCGAGTCAAAAATTATGGGCTCGAACTCGCGCTTGGAACGCACCTTGTCCGTATCCTCGATCCTCACCAAGAAGCGACCCCCGTGCTGTCGTGCAAATAGGTAATTGAAAATAGCGACCCGAAGTGTTCCTACATGCAAAATGCCCGTCGGTGATGGTGCAATGCGAGTAACAACATTTTGACTTGTGGCGGTATTCATATATTGAGTATTGAGATTATTTTTTTCTACTCGTGCTCCAATGCAATCTTGATCAACTCCTCGGCTACCTGATGGCTAGCGTTTGGGGTGGCACTAAGACGAGCACTTTCCCCCATCTTCTTAGCCAGTTCGGGGTTTGTTAGAATCCTATCAATCTCTGAACGCAGAATTGTAGGGTGCAGGTTCTTGTCCTCAATTACCACGGCCCCGCCGCCACGGGCATAGCTGTATGCATTCTTACGCTGGTGATCACCAACAGAATAGTCCTCGTCCATGGGGACTATAATCGATGGAACTCCCCAGCCCGCGATCTCAAATATGGAGGTGTTACCTCCTCTTGTTACAACTAGATTTGCAACGCCTGCGCTCATACGCAAGGCCGTTACATTGAGATACTCAAAAACGCGGTATCTGTTTTTGAGTGGGTGTTGCTCCAGTACAAAATCAGCGCGTAGTTTTGTGTCTGCAATTTTTCCAGCTCCAGTCTGATGAATAACCTGGTAGCTATTCAACAAATACGGTAAAACATCAACGACTACATTATTCATGTTCAGGGCTCCCTGGGATCCACCCAAGATAAGTATCGTTGGTGTACCCTTTTCCAGCTTTAGAAACTCGTAGGCGCCTTCGGACAGCGGTTCCCTGATTACTCGACGAACAGGTATACCGACAAGAGCGGTCCTGTCTTTTGGAAAGTATTGGGCCGCCTCCGGTGCCGCGATAGCTATTCGCCTTGCAAACTTTCCAGCCCATTGATTGACCCGTCCCGGATAGGTATCTGACTCATGAATAAATACAGGTATTCTCAACAAGCGAGCCGCCATCAAAGTAGTGAGACTCGCTCCCCCACCCTTACCGAAAACGACATCTGGATAAATCAAGAATAGACGCCAGCTTGCGATCATGGCTCCGAACATAATCTTGATTGAGTCCACAAAGTTTCTGATAGAGAAGCCCGGTCGCTTTTTTCCCGAGGGTACAAACCTGTAAGTAATTCCAAGCTCAAATAGCGCCCTCCTGTCATAGGGCTTGTTAGACATGTAGTACATCTTTATTTCTACCAACTTTCGAACATCCTGAATCTCTTGTATGGCCTCGGCTACCGCGATTATAGGCGTAAAGTGTCCTCCTGAATCTCCACCTGTGAATAGTATTTTCATATCAACCCGAAAGTAGCTAGAACTAAAAGAAATAGGACTAAATGAGTGTAAAACAATGTCTGGAACCCCCTAGCTGCATTTAGCTATATTCTCGTTCACCACACACCACTCACATTATTACAGTCTATAGCGAGATATATTGAGTATGATGCCGACCTCGATCAACGCAAATAGAAGAGCCGTACCTCCATGGGAAATAAACAAGAGTGGCATGCCTGAAAGGGGCATAATGCCTAATATGGCTGCTATATTGAAGAACGACTGGGCAGCTATTAGTATAACAAGTCCGGTGGTTGCGAGTCGAGCGAAGGCGTCAGGGGCTCTCGCCGCAAGCCATAGGCCGCGCAGAGTGAAGGCGACAAAAAGGAGTACAATGGAACCGGATCCAAGAAAGCCAAACTCCTCGGCCGCAACGGCAAAAATTGAGTCTGATGTCGGCTCCGGCAGATAATTGAACTTTTGGACGCTCTGACCGAAGCCGCGCCCTGTCATGCCTCCCGATCCCACTGCGATAAGCGCTTGTCGCATCTGGTAGCTGGCCCCTTGAGGATCACTCTCTGGATTTATGAATGTTGTAATTCTTTGCATAATGTAAGGTTGCTTATAGGCAACAATAGAACCTAACATCAAGATCATAATGAAGAGTATGAACAGATGAGCATAGCGGCCGCCGGCAACCGCAAACATTATCGCGGCGGTGCTGATGAGAACCAATATGGTACCGTTGTCGGGCTGGAAGGCAAGAGTTAGCGAGGCCAAGAGGACGATGCAGGTGAGAGGTGCAAATCCATAGGATATCGTTCTAACCTTGCTGCCAACAGATGCAAACCAGGCAGCAATATAAAGCACCATTCCCAGTTTCAGCAATTCAGCCGGCTGAAAAGAAAGGTTGCCCAATGACAGCCATCGCGATGCCCCCCCCGAAGTAAGTGAGAGCGCGTCTACATAAGTGAGAGCCGTGAGCAGAAGAGACAAAAGAAAAAGGTGCATGGCATAGGGTCGCCATTTTTTATAATAAATGCGGGAAACGAGCAACATGCACGGGATACCCAGAATAATTCCGATGACCATCTGCTTTATTGCCACCCGGCTAAAGATGCTGCCATCTTGAGCCAAGAGACCAAGTGAGGCGGAGAGGAATATGAAGAAACCCAAGGCCAAGAGAATAAGCGTTAGGGAGAGAAATGTTCGGTCAACGGGGCGGTTGGTGGCCATATTTACCTTCATTATATCGTCTCGACATCGACATGGACAAGGGATAAACTGTATGGTGATATGGCGAAAGTGGTGGTCTTTGCGGAACAAGAATAATAGTTATCAATAATAGTTATCCACAGAAGGGGTCTGACCCCTTCTGTGGATAAGTCCTCTAATTTATTGCTCGAGGATCTTGAGTATGCGACGGTATACGTTTTCCACCTTGACCATTGCTTCTTTACTCGTGTTGGCGAAGTGCTGGGTTCCAGGCATTTCGGCATTGAGCTCGAGGATGACTGCCTCTTTGTGTATGGGCTCCTCTATGGCACCAGGCGTGAGTAGGTCGACCCCGCAAAAGCGGAAGTTGAACTCACGAGAAACGGCGATGGCGAGGGCGTTGTAGCTCTGGTGCGCCGTCTCGGTGACGTCTCTGGCTTCACCGCCGGCCGATAGGTTGGCGTTTGGAAGGATCTGGACGCGGTGCCCTAGATGTGGCTTCCACGAGAGCGCGCCACCTGCCTTTTCTCCCTCCTTGCGCTCAACATATCTCGCGATACGCTGCCAATCTTCGTCATAGTGTACCTCTCTCCCCTTTTCCTGTAGCGATAGTTCGTGGGCCAATACAAGATCGCGCAAGATCGTTTTGCCATCACCTGTGACTGTAGCCGGGGTGCGTTCGTAAGCGAGAACCACATCATCATCCAGAACCAGAAATCTGTAGTCTCGACCAGATCGGTACTCTTCAAGGAGCACCATGTTGTCAAGAGAAAATACGCCATCGAGGGCCGCGCCAAGCTCTTCCTCGTCGTGCACCAGATGTACCTGCTTGCCGGCACCTTGGCCGTTTGGTTTTGCGATGAGGGGATAAGGTACGCTATGTGCGTATTCGTAAATAGCGGCTTCATCATAGGGCACGCCAATAGCACTCGCCCACTTGGGACTTGGAAATGCCTTGCCCGATGGTGCAGGAAAACCCGCAAGGAGCATCAGTTGCGAGGTATAGGCCTTGTCCTTGGCAATGGCCACCGAGCCCATCATGTTGAGATCGAAGCTGTTGCCTTTCCAGTAGCGCGTCTTGCCGCTCTTGAATGTAATCTTGCCCATTACGCGCCAGACTGGCTCTACCCAGACACTCGCTTCTATTTCCGGAGCAAGTTTTTCAAAAAGTTTGCTTGAAAAATTAGGAATCATAACCATTTTTCTAAGCAAACATAATAGTTTTAGTTCGCGGCTTACAGGGCCAGTTTGCCCAAGATTGTGAGGACGAAGCCCAAGACAGCACAAACAAGGCCAACAATCCAGTATCTCATAGTAACCTGATGGGCGGGCCATCCCAGAGCTTCGAAATGGTGGTGCATGGGTGCAGACAGGAAGACTTTCCTTCCAAGAAATTTCTTTGATGATAACTGAATGATGTTTGAGGCGGTGGTGGCGACCAGGGGGAGTGCGATCAAAGGCAAAAATATGACAGCGTCCGTTAGAAATGCAACTACGGTTAGAGTCGTAGTTAGGCCTAATATGCCCGTCTCTGTCATGTAAAAACGGGCGGGTGGCACGTTGTACCACAAGAAAGCCAAAATGCCTCCCAGAATTACGGCGTTGAAGGTGGCGAGGTCGATCTGTTGTTGATAAAAAGCGATACCGGTATAGGCGGCGAAAATTCCTATCATGACACCACCAGACAATCCATCCAGACCATCAATTACTCCTCCTGAAAAAAGGCCGAGCATTACGAGCATGAATAAGGGGATAAACAACAAGCCCAGAGAACCCGGACCGAAAAAAGGAATAAAGATCGTTGATATTCCCAACTTGAAATAGAACCACCAGGCACCAACCGCCCCAAGACCTAGAACTACGATTATGCGATGTCTAAGCGATAGGCCGCTACCGCGAACAGTAAGATAATCATCAAACAGGCCGACGATAGAAGCGGCTACCAGCGTAAATAATGGTAACCATGTCTGATTTCGTGAGAGAAAGTTCAGTTTACTGGTGACTGGTCCGGGAAAAAACTCCGCCAGGAGCCAAACAATACCAATGGTGAATAACACCGATAACCAAATGACAACGCCACCCATTCGAGGCGTGTTGGTATCCTTTTCCTTATGCAGGGCATTGAAAACAGGGGTATCTTTCCCCGAGAGGTCCACCTTGCCCGATATCTTTTTCCACATTTTGTGACGATACAGATAAACTAAGAGAATGGGTGCGACCACAACAAGACCTACGACAAATGATATCGTGAGCGGTATAGTTACTTTTATGATGTCAATAATCATGGTGATAAAGATGTCCTCATATACTTGAAACCCTAGAAACTCTGTTCTTGCAGAGAACCAACATCAAACGCGGGGCTCAAGAGCTCATACCTTCGTTGTGTTGCAACTATCAATTGTTCAACATCTCGCTCTCTCCCGGCCACAGTGGCACCGAGAACTACCACAGCCACAGGATGGTTTATGCCGACATCAAACACGACGGCCAGGTTGCCACCGGCGAGGTCAGTATACCCCGTTTTGCTCCCTAAGAGGCCGACCATCCTTCCGGCGCTTTCGTTGGTGTTGTTGACAGAGAGAGAGTGACTGTTCACTGCGCTTCTGGTTATGCTTCCCGCTACTGTCGCCATGAGGATATTGGGCTTTGTTTTGAGAGTCGTATCTAGGAGGGTGGCTACGTCTCGTGCCGAGGCGTACGCGCCCGCCATCGACTTTCCGGTATCCAAACCGGTTTCATTCAGAAAGTAAGTCTGATGCATACCAAGTTCTTCTGCGTATCGGTTCATCCTGTCTACCAACGATAAGTCGGGGGCGTTTGTAGCGAGCGCAATAGCAGCAGCTCCGTCGTTAGATGATCCAACCAGCATGTGGTCAATGAGAGCGTCTAGATTCCATCTTTCACCTAAGGATAATCCCGAGCTACCCTCAGTAGCTAACGCCTCTTGAGTTATATCGATCTTGGCTTCTGCAGGCAGCAAATCGCTAGCCGCTAACGCGGTCATCAGTTTAGTGATCGAGGCGATTGGCAGTTGGGCGTCTGGCAACCTATCAAAAAGAACTTCATCTGATACAAGATCGATTACGATGATGCTGTTACCCTCTAGTCGAAGATCTTCGTAATGGTTGTGTCCCTCATTGGTAAATATAGTCTTTGTGGCGAGTCCTGAATCTAAAGGGTCTGCCTGAAGGCTAGTCACCAACAAGGCGATTATTGCCGCAAGTGCCAGCACCAAGGCGAGCACTCTTCTCCAGTCAACCTGTTTCCAGAGTTTGTTCATACTTACATTTTAGCAGAGGAGTTTTCCTGTAAAGACGCTTGCTCGACTCCTGAGCTCAAAGTGGCTGTCTCATCTTGGACATGGGATAATTCGCTACCTATTTCATCATATGATGGCAGATCTTCTTTCTTGGTAAGGCCGATTTGACGCAGCAGATCAGTTGTTGCGCTGTACGTAAATTGCCGAGCAGAGTTTGCTTCCTCGGCTCTATCAACAAGGCCCCTGATCAAAAGCGTGCGCAGCATTGTCGAAGAGTTCACTCCCCTAATGTAGTCAATATCTGGCTTCCCGATTGGACCACGATACAAGATGATAGCCAGGGTCTCCAGCGCTTGCTTTGACAGTGGTCTCTGGAGTTCTTCCTTGCGTATCTCCTTTATTAGCTCGCTTGCTTCTGGTGAGGTTGAGAGCGTTAAAGTTTCGTCTGCTTGAACGAGAACCACACCCCTATCCACGAGTAAGGCGTCTAAAGATGCCACTACCTCGGACAGCTCCTCTTCAGAGATTTGCAGCGAACGGGCCGCATCTTTTTTTCTGATTGGACCGCCCTCATAAAAAAGAAGTGCCTCCAGTTGTCTTGTCATGTTGCTCATAATGAATGCACCA
>Ga0066639_10001783_pt1 | contig 19065 bp, 17 predicted proteins | sample CryGeyCG2114_010_2_FD_59504 | JGI IMG/M metagenome (GOLD analysis project Ga0066639, IMG submission 59504) | Groundwater microbial communities from aquifer - Crystal Geyser CG10_big_fil_rev_8/21/14_0.10 | ecosystem: Environmental > Aquatic > Deep subsurface > Groundwater | place: USA: Utah...
TTGAGAGCAACTATCCGACTGAAAAATTCATAGTTGCGCTCGGCGTTGAGGAAGGGGATAAGGAAAACGGGCTTCGGATCGCCGAGCTCATCCGCAAAAAGTACGGGCATACGTTTTTTAGGTTCTGGGTCACGGTACACCCCTTTGGGCTTCCGGGCGAACAGCCGGGCAAAGGCTCCAATGACGTATGGGCGGCCACGCGCGCGAAAGAGGAAATCGATGCGCTCGGCATCCCTTCTGAGCGCATTATTGCCTCAGCTTTTGACATTGACACCATTGTACACAAAGAGTACTTCGGCCACCTTACGTATAAATTTTTGACGCACGAGAAGCCCCACAACACAAGCTACCAGCCGGTCGCGCTTTTTAACAACAACATTTGGCAGTCAAACCCCATCACGCGGACTATCGCGAACGGCACCACGTTTTGGCTTTTAACCGACCTGTCGCGACCAGACCGCTTGTTTACGTTTTCTTCGCACAGCATGAGCTGGAAGACGCTCGTTGCCGTAGGGTTCTGGGAGCCGGATTTGGTCACCGAAGACTCGCGCATTTTTTTGCAGTGCTTTCTGCACTACCACGGGGACTATACCGTGACTCCCATGTACGTGCCTATTTCCATGGACACCGTGGACACGGGATCGTTCTGGGGATCGCTTGCCGCCGTATACCGCCAGCAGCGCCGGTGGGCATGGGGCATTGAGCACTTCCCCTACATGGTGTGGCATTTCTGGGGCAATAGAAAAATTCGTTTCGCAAAAAAGTTCAAATATTTTTTTAACGTAGCCGAGGGCATGTATTCGTGGGCCACGGCTCCGATTATCATCATCATACTCGGGCGCTTGCCCCTCTACTTTGCGGATCGCGCCATCCAAGAGACGGTCATCGCACAGAACGCGCCCTTTGTGCTGGACTGGCTTCTGACCACCGCGCTCGTGGGCTTATTCGCGACTGCTATCCTTTCCGTTGTTCTTTTGCCACCCGCGCCCAAAGGGGAAAAACACCGCTATCCACTGATGCTCCTGCAGTGGGTTTTATTCCCGGTTAACATGATTTTGTTCGGGTCTATCCCTGCAATAGACGCCCAGACCAGGCTCGCAATCGGCGCGTACCTAGGATTTAACGTGACCAAAAAAAATAGGTAAAAAAGTGCCCGGCGCTTCGGACCCAACTGCGGCAGTGGAAGTCGTATCAAGCAGCCAGCCCTTTGCCATTAATAATTGATCAGTAACGGTTAATTGATCAGTAACTTTTTGTATGTTATGATAAATTCTGCACCATAATCAATATCAGCAATCTGACTATTAACAAGTAACTAACGCCTATGCAAAAGTACATTAATATCGCGTTTATAGCGGCCCTGGCCGCGCTCGGATTCTACGTTGTGCGCGTGCAGGTCTTCAGCGAGATGCAGACCGTCCAACTCGAGCTCAACAACCAGGCCGCGCGCATCCAGAGCATGCGCACGAACATCCAGACCATTGCGGACTTTCTCAACAACCAGTCCGCGGCAAACGCAGAGAGCCAAAATTAACCAACGTACGCGAAAGATTATATGAAAAAACATCTTAACATCATCTACGTCATTATTATTGCAGGCCTCGCGCTGTTTGCGACGCGCATCCAGATCGGGAGCCAGATGAAAGCCGTAAACCAAGCGCTCGAAAACCAGGACGCGGCAGTGCAATCGCTCCGGTCGGACATCAACACCATTGCCTCATTCCTCAACGAGCGCACCAATGTGCGCGTGCAGGTCAGCGCCCAAGAAGCGCAGGAAGGGACGGACGGCGCAGAAGGGACCGGGGAATAAGAGCGTTTCCATTAACCAGATTACACGCATATGCAAAAATACTTCAATATCATCTATACCATTCTGCTTGTGGCGCTCATCGCTTTTGTGGTTAAAGTCCAACTTTTTGACGGCGTGAACGACGTCCAAAAATCACTGGATCGCCAGGCCGAAACCATGGACCAGCTCCAGGGGGATATCCAAAACATTGTCGGAGCCATCAACCAGGAACTTCAGTCCTCCGCGGCCGGGCAGGGCCAGACGCCTTCTCGGGCGCTTGAAACCACGAGCGGAGAATAGGAATAATCAACTCATTCTAACTGCAGTCTGCGATTGCGAAATCCGGGTGGCCGCGTTTAAACTCGCCAAAGCTCATACGTTTTTTTGCTTGGAGCTGGATCTCTTCGGGAGTGCCGTCTTTTGCGGTTGACCAGATGATGAGCTTTTTTCCGCCTGCCCGCCGATGAGGCGGCCGCCACTCAGTCCAAGCCCCGGGCCAAGGATTCATAGCGCGCGCGTGGGCGCGGATTTCCTCGGCCGATTTTGACCAGTCAATTTTGCCGTCGTCTTTGGAAAGTTTTTTGGTGTAGGTTGCCGCCTTCTCGTCCTGCGGTTTTAGCGTGATGCGCCCGGCAATATAGTCAGGCAGAGTTTTAACGAGAAGCTCGGCGCCGATGCGGGCGAGTGTGTCGTGCAATTCTCCGGCGGTTTCGGTTTGGTTCAGGCGAACGCGCTCTTGGGCGGCAATAGGGCCATGGTCCATTTTTCCGTCCAACTGCATAATGGTCACGCCGGTTTCCTTATCTTGATTCAAAATAGCCGCTTGAATAGGGGATGAGCCGCGGTACTTAGGCAAAAGCGAAGGATGGATATTCAGGATGCCGAGCGGGAACGCGTCGATAAGTTTTTTTGGAATAATGGCGCCATAGGCAACAAGAATGCCGAGAATTCCCCCTCCTGTATTCAGGAGGGGGTTAGGGGGTGGTTGCGTGACTACAGGAATTCCGTGCTCCTCTGCGATTTTTTTTACCGGCGAGGAGACTGGGGTTGAGTGGTGCCGCCCCACGGGTTTATCCGGTTGAGTGACCACTAGTTTCACATCGCAAAATCGCGCGAGACAAAGCGCTTCCAGCGTGGGGACCGCAAACTCCGGGGTGCCAAAAAACGTAATGCCTATTTTCATATTTACAGTTTCATGGCATCCAGATCTTTGGCGCCCTTGGTAATTTTGGATGCGCGGTCAATGAAAAGAATGCCGTCCATATGGTCAATTTCGTGCTGGAGCACGCGCGCAAATAAGCCGGTTGCCTTTATCTTCTGTTCGCGGCCCTCCGGGTCCGTAAACCGCACCTTGATTTTTTTGTGGCGCAGCACCTGGCCGAATACCCCCGGAATGGAGAGGCATCCCTCTTCGCCATTTTCCATGTGCGTTGACGCGGAAAAAATTTTCGGGTTGATGATGGCCAGGTGGCACGGAAGTTCTTTGTCCGCGTCTTTATGGATGATTGCCACGCGCACCGGTTCGCCGACCTGCACCCCGGATATGCCAATGCCGTTTTCCGCCTCCATGGTATCTGCTAAATCCGAACACAATTTTTGTAGACCCAAAACATCGCCGGCTTTTTTTGACGGTTCATTCAGGCGGGAATCGGGATAGTATACTAAAGGAATCTTCATACTATGTTTTCGGGGTCCCGGTCAATAATCCAGTCAGAACCAAGGCCTGAAAAATCCGGGAGCCTGGCACTGTGGGGAAGTTTAATGAGGAGCGACTGGCGCCCGTTCGCGTCCATAAACGGGCCGCTCGCATTCGGCAGGCGGCGCTTTAATTCGTCGACTGCATCCCTGCTCTCGGCACGATACGAGAGCTTGATCAGCGCGGAGAATGGGGGATAGTTCAATTCTTTCCGGTTGGCACGCTCCGCAGCCGCGAATGCTTCAAATTCGCCGTAGGCAAACGCCCTGATTGCGAGCGAGTCCGGAGAATACGACTGCAGGATGATACGGCCGAATCCCAGCTCCCGGCCAAGCATGGCCCAGTGCGAAAGCCGGCAATAGGCACGCTCTGATGAGCGGTAGTCCGGAATGGCAAGCATCGGTTCAATAGAGCTTACTACCAGTAATCCGAGATTTCCCTTTTTAGAGCTCAATTTTAAGCCTTCCAGGGCCTGTGGCGTTGCCACCAGCACATCAAACTGCTCCAAAGATGCACTCACTTTACAATTTTTAAGCTCACGCGTCAATATCTCTAAAATGCCCTTAACCGACACTCCTTTTTCGGATTCTTCGCGCAACGCAATCACCGCAACTTTCTTGTTCCGGCCCGCTGTTTCACGTATGGCCTCCAGCGTCTGCCCTGCAATAACGGAAAAATCTTTGCGCTGCATTTCGTTTTTCATGTCAACGAGCGTTACGGGCGCACCTATGCCGCGCGACGGGGGAAGCTGAAAAAAATGGGTCATGTCCCCATTTCCAGTGATCATTTCGGATGATGACGCGAACAGCAGTTTTGATTTGGTTATGGTTGCAAGCCATTCTCCAACAATCCTCGCGTCGTACCGGGGATGCTGATCATACTGTTTGAAATCTTCACTGGTTGAATCAAAAAAAATAATCTGTGAATGTTCCCGGATGGGCAAAAACACACCCTGCCGTGTGGAGAGGATGACGCGCGCTCCTCCGGAGAGAATTTTTTGGTACTCATGCCAGTACTGGCCTTTGGATAATCCGCTGTGCACCACTGCGAGTTTGGTTGAACACACTTTGTGTACGCTTCCCGCGATTGCCTCTATCATTTCAATGGTCGGGATCAAAATCAGAATCTGGGATTGTTTTGTATGTTTGGCGAGATGCAAGATCAACCACACGAATGAGGATACATCCCACATGCGCATAAAACGATTTTGGGAAGCGCACTCTGCGGCTTCTCTCAATTCAGGGAGCCGCGCAGGAGATACGGTGAATCGGATATTTTTAAAATTGCGGAGTTTGGCGCGGGACGCGCGCTCCGGGCGGTCCGGCGCCATTAATCGCGCAACACTGCCCGCGGTGACAACATAGTATGCGCTGAATTTTTTAACCAAGGCAAGCTGGCATACGGTCAGTATTGGCTCAGGCTCTATAAGTGAATCAACAGGACGCGCCCTGAATGTTTTTGGTTCCTGGCGCTCGGCCAATTCCAATACAATGCCGAGGGCTTTGGAAGCGCGGAACGGAATGCGCACCAAAGACCCGGGCTGGATTGCGCGAGCTAAGTCGTCCGGAACAAAATAGTCAAACACGTCCGCGCGAGCGGGCAGGCGAATCAAAGGCGCGATTTGAGCGATCATATGAATCGGGCGGCCATCATCCCAACGCCGTACTTCTGCTCATAGTTCAGCATGTCAGTTTCGTGCTTGACTCCGTCCAGGAGCCCTTTGGCTATGGCAAGCGGAGAGAGCGCCCCCAGGGAAAACCGCGCAATCTCGTTTACGCTTCGGGAGCAAAGAGATGCGATATTGTTTCCGCGAAGATCGGCGATAATGGACTGATCAAGCGTTCTGCCTCCTTCGCGGTTTCGGTGCGCGGTTCGGGACATGTCTCCGAGCGAAACCACTCCTATCTTGCCGCTCGCAAGCTCCAAAACATCCCGCAATTTTTTACCAAACTCATAGAGCTGCACCAAAGGATGCGCTCTGGCCGCGTACACGGGAAGCAGGCGGTACGGCGCATCCAGAGACGAGAGCAGCATGGCCGCGGAAGCGCTCGCGGCATCAAGTTCAGGCCGGGTGATGGACGCAATCTGGTACTGGGTTCCCAAATGCGAACGTATGCGATAGGCCACTCCCAAATCGCCCGGAAAATCGGCGGCAGCGCTGAAATTTCCGTATGCTTCAAAAGAAGCGGAAAACCGGGGGCTTACGTTCAGGAGATGCGCTTGGTGCGGACTTGCGTAGGGGGACAAAAGGATCAGCGTATCGCAGCCCCGAGCATACAAATCATGCTTGATCTGGCTGACCGCCTGGTGCATTTTTTTGAACTGCCGGAATTTTCCCCGGCTTATCTGGGGCAGGAGGAGCGGGGAATGGGGAATGTGCGCGATGTATGAAATCATAGGTAGGAAAATGGGGACATGACCCATTTTTTTATTTTTTTCAAAAATGGGTCATGTCCCCATTTTCACCCGTCACTTCTCCCTCTCCGTACGTGACGATCAAATCAAGCGGATCTCCCAACGGGTGCAAATCAACAACCGATTGCGGAACCTCTACCACGTCTTCCCAGTTGAACCCGAGCTTTTCAAACGCTTCGCCGGAGATAACGGGCCTACGCAATCCATCCGAAATAATGTACACGGCGCTTGATTCCGGCGAGGTGATGGTGGTGCCGTCCGTGAGCTTGAGCCGACCCGCGTAGGGGTATGCGGCAAGCTCATCCGTGTGCACGGGCGAGGGCAAAACGTGCGAAAAATTATTCGCGAGGATTGAGCGGTCAATGATGCCCTGCTTTTTACCATCCTGCACCCAGAACACTGCCCCGGTTTTTTTGTCCTGCAAAAGCGCGCCGGTCGGGTATGCCGAAGTGAGTGTTATGTGCTCGCCGACCGTGTACAGGGCAAGGTCAACTTCCGCAACATCAATAATTTCTTCGGGGTTAAATCCAATGGTCCGGAACACCTCCTGCGAAGCTATGCCGCGGATAGTGTCGTCAACCAACAGATACACTGTGCCGTGCGGCGTGCGGAGCAGGGAATAGTTCGCAAACTGGATGGAGGGGCCGATTTCGTATTTTTCAAGCTCATTCTTTGAAACAGGTATGATTCGATCCGGATTATACCGCGAATACAAAGCAGCGCGCGTTTTGAACGGCCGGCGCTTGCCGTGCTGTAAAAGCCACACCCCAGGCTCTCCCTCTGCCTGCAGGAGCGTGCCATCCGGGTAGTTGCGCACAAAATACCTCTGCCAGATGCGCCAGAAGTTAAAGTTCGCGCCGATTCCGGATTCGCTTCCGCGGTAGGGGTTGTAGGTGTAGAGCGCTGCGGTCGCGTTATTGGCCGGAGTCACCTCAACGCCGTCCAGCGTTGTTTTGGTTCTGCCCGGGCCCCAGCCCGTGAGCGTCCTGCCCAATGACTTTAGATCACGCAAGTAATTAGAGCGCACCTTTTCCACGAACAAAGAAATTTGGCTGTAAAAGCCCCTGAATGAGATGACGGACGGATCATTTTTGGAACAGGAATCGCAGATGCCAAATCCGGTTGCCCAGTCCAATTGGTCCTGGCTCGGGGAGCTTGCAGTGATGAGGGACTGTTCTTTTTGCAGCATGGCTAAAATCACCTTTGGGCTGATTTGGTAGAGTTGGGCTTCCTCGTAGATGATGCGGCTCGCGGGCTTGCGGATGCCGTTTATCACTTCCGTGTAGTGGGCGAGAAAACTGCCCTTGCTTTCCAAAAAGCGCTGAATGGCATCCTGCGAAAGGGAATTCGCATCCGTAAGCTCAAAATCGGAAATAATAAAATTGGGATTAAACGAAGCCCCAAGCGCGCGATCAAGCGGGGCGAGGAGCAATGATGCAGTGATGACGATGGCGCACAGTCGCTTCATATCATCTTATTGTATCACATGCGCTTCCTCCTCCTCAAATAAGGAGGGGGCTAGGGGGTGGTTTGCGGACAAAAAAAGCGGGCCCCGCCAGAACCTAAACAGGGCCACATAGTCAACTGGTTTTATCCACAAAAACGTGATATCCTTGGCCTATGAAATCAGTCAATATCATGGGCGTGCACGTGTCGGACATAAGCCGTTCCGAGGCTCTGGCACAGGCAAAAAACTTCCTTGAGGATGCAAACCAGCACTATATCGTGACTCCAAATCCGGAGATTGTGCTCGCGGCAAACCAGGACTCGAAACTGCGGCGCATTTTAAACATGGCCGACCTGTCGCTTCCGGACGGATTCGGACTCAAAATCGCGGCCGCGATCCTCGGGCAAACACTGCGCCACCGCGTGGCGGGCGCGGATTTTACCGAGGCCCTTGCCGCGCTTGCCGAAGCCGAACAGTGGCCCATGTTTCTGCTCGGCGGCTTGAACGAAAAAATTTCCGAGCAAGCTGCCTGGCGCTTGCGCTACCGCTACAAACAGCTTAAAATTGTTGGCGCGGCAAGCGGTGGTGTGGTAGAATTCAGGCACGGAAGATGGGAAACGAGCGATGTAAAGCTGATGAGCCGCATCAACGCGTCCCGCGCGAAAATCGTGCTTGTCGGATTCGGATGCCCCAAGCAGGAAAAATGGATTTTCCAGAACTTGGACAAGCTGCCGAACGTCAAGCTTGCCATGACTTGCGGCGGAACGCTGGATTTTATCGCCGGAGAGCGCAAGCGCGCCCAGTACGTCCTGCGCGCGATAGGTCTTGAGTGGCTCTGGCGCTTGCTCATTGAGCCGTCGCGCTTTAAGCGAATTTGGAACGCAACCGCGGTGTTTGTATGGAAAGCGGCCGCGTGGAGCATCCGTATGCGCTTTTCGTACCGCGCCAATGTGGCTGCCGCCATTATCAATGAACACGGCAAGCTCCTGCTCATCAAACGGTCCGACACCAAGGAGGAGCACTGGCAGTTTCCGCAGGGAGGAATCGACCAAGGGGAAACCGCGGAAAACGCGGTCCTGCGCGAAATCCGCGAAGAAACAGGCATCGCAAACCATATTGCCATACTCGGCACGCACCCGCGCCAACGCAGGTATGACTACCCGAGCGAATGGCACCGGCATGTCAACGGATACAAAGGCCAGAATCAGACTATTTTTTATCTCAAGTACACGGGCCCGGACAACGCCATTTCCCTGGAAGCGCACGAAGCATCCGAATACGCGTGGGTTGCTCCGGAACAGATTGTTGCAACCGTATTCCACCGCCGGAAGCACATGGCGGAAATGGTGATTGAAGGCTTGCGCCAATATGCCGAAAACAAATAAACAAATCAGGACGCGGTTCGCGCCCTCTCCGACCGGAGAGCCGCACGTGGGCAATATCCGCACCGCGCTGTTCGCGTGGCTCTTTGCGCGCCACAGTAAAGGGACATTTATCCTGCGTGTGGAAGACACGGACCAGGCACGCAGCCAGGAGGGGAGCCTCGCTTCGATTTTAAAATCTCTTGAGTGGCTTGGCATTAGTATTGATGAAGGCGTTGTATCTGCCGATGGAAGCGAAACAGGGGATAAGGGGCCATACACGCAATCAAAACGCCTGGAAACTTACCTTTACCATGCAAAACAACTTATTGATCGGGGCAAGGCGTTTTACTGCTTTTGCTCCCAGGAACGGCTGGCCGTCATCCGCGAACTGCAAGTTCAGAAAAAAGAGCCTCCGCGCTACGACGGCACGTGCCTGCGCCTTGAGCCAGATCAGGTTGAAAAGCTCCTGGCCGAAAACACGCCGCGCGTAATCCGCATGAAGGTTCCCGCCGGAGGAGAGACTGTTTTCCGTGACGCGGTCAAAGGCGAAGTTGCCTTCAAGAACCAATCCATTGACTACCAGGTGCTTTTGAAGTCGGACGGCTTCCCCACGTACCATCTGGCAAGCGTGGTTGACGACCATCTCATGGAAATCACGCATGTCATCCGCGCGGATGAATGGCTGCCCTCGACTCCAAAGCACGCGCTCTTGTACCAGTACTTTGGCTGGGAAGAACCCGTATGGGTCCACTTGCCCATTATCCTCGGCACCGACCGGAGCAAGCTCTCCAAGCGGCACGGCGCGGTTTCGGTCCTTGAGTACCAAAAAGATTTTCTGCCCCAAGCGCTCGTCAACTACCTTGCGCTCTTGGGTTGGAATCCGAAAACTGAACAAGAAGTGCTCTCGAGCGAAGAACTTATCGCGCAGTTTGAAATCGCAAAAATCAACAAAAATAATCCTATTTTTGATATTAAAAAACTTGAATGGCTCAACAACGAATACATAAAAGCAACGGCTCCGGAAAAACTGGCGGACATGGTTCAGGCCGGCCCGGAAATTCCGCGGGATACACTGGCAAAAGCGGCAGGCCTGGTACAAGACCGCATGCAAAAACTTTCTGACTTCGGGCCCATGACTGAATTCTTATGGAAAGACGAGCTTCGCTACGACACGTCAATCCTTATCCCCAAAAAAGGGGATGCACATACAGCCAAAAATATGCTTGCCGCGGCCATAGAGCTTATTCAGAAGGCCCGGGACTGGGATGATGAGCACCTTCGCCAAACCTTTTTTAACTACTGCGAGCAAAACAATATCGGAAAAGGGGATTTACTTTGGCCTTTGCGCGTGGCAGTGACAGGCATGGAGCGCTCGCCGGATGTTTTCGGAGTAATGGAAGCGCTGGGCAAGGAAAAAACATTGGCTCGTGCGGCTTTCGCGCACAGTAAACTGGCCTAACTCGGCTGATCCAAAGCGCGCATTGTCCGTGCGGCTGTTTTGTGGTATACTACCCTTAGTATTTTATGATTGATATGCAAAATAAACAAAAAGTTGCGCACCGCATACTTACCGCGTGCATCGCGCTCTTTGGCGCCGCTTTTTTATTAAGCGCCGCCGGAGTCACTTTTGCCCAGGACCAGGGCGCAACCGGCAAGGATCCGGAAATCCAGGACATCGCGCAGCAGCTTAAAGATCAGCGCAAGGCAATTGAAGAAATCCAAAAAAGGGTTGATGAGTACGAGGGCCGCATCCAGGCAAAGCGCAATGAATCCCTCACCATCCGCAACCAGCTGGATGGGCTCGGAGACCAGATTGACCAGACTAAGCTCAGGCTTGAGCTTAGTCGCCGGGAAATCGCTGAAACCAATCTGGAAATCGCGGAGAATGAAAACCGAATCAAGGACAAGGAAGCTGAAATTGGCGGACAGCAAGAGCGTTTATCCGAATTTGTGCGCCTTCTTTACCAGCACGGGCAAAAGACGCCCGTGGAAATCCTGCTCGCCAACAACGCGTTCAGTGAATTTTTTGACGAAACCCAATACCTAGAAGCTATTGAGGGAGACGTATCCATCATCCTCAAAAAACTCAAAGCAGTGCGCGAAAAGCTTGAGCAGGAAAAGCGGGATTTAGAAGCAAAGCGTATGGAACTGCAAGAATTGCAATCCCAGCTTGAAAGCAACCAAGTTGTCCTGGAAGAGCAGGTAACCGTCAAGAACGTAATCCTTTCGGCAACGCAGGCCGACGAAGAAAAGTTCCAGGCCTTGCTTTCGCAGGTCAGAGCGGAGCAAGCCCAGATCAACAATGACATCATCTCCTTGGAACGCGCCCTGCGGGAGCGGCTTGCGGCGAGCGGCGACAAAACCCTGTCAGAACTTTCAGGCCAAGGATTTATCTGGCCCGTGGCAAGCCGCACCGTCACCGCGCAGTTTCATGATCCGGATTACCCGTTCCGCAGGTACTTTGAGCACCCGGCCATTGACATACGCGCAAAACAAGGGACTCCGGTTGCGGCAATCGGATCAGGCTATGTTTCGCGCGCGTTTGACGGAGGATTGGGGTACAGCTATATTTCCATAATCCACGCGGACGGCTTGTCCAGTGTATACGGCCACGTGAGCTGTATTCTGGTCCAGGAAGACGAATATGTGGTGCAAGGCCAGGTCATTGGCTGTTCGGGCGCGACTCCCGGGACTCCTGGAGCGGGGAGACTGACAACCGGGCCGCACTTGCATCTGGAAATCCGCCTCAATGGGATTCCGGTGAACCCGGTAAACTATCTGCCGTAGCGCGCCCGCGCAGTATGGCATTATGCGCGCAGCCCGGCTCCGCCGTGGAATTTCTCGTGCACATCCTTAAGCCGCGTATTGGTGACGTGGGTGTACACCTGTGTGGTTGCCACATTTTTGTGGCCCAAAAATTCCTGCACGCTCCGCAAGTCAGCGCCATGAGAAAGCAAGTCAGTCGCATAGGTATGCCGGAGCGTGTGCGGGGTGACTTTTTTCGCGATGCCCGCGCGCTTGGCGCACCGGGAAATCATGATCTGGATGGCTCGCGGCGACAGGCGCCGCGCTTCGGGATTTTTTGAGTGCGCATTGACAAAAAGCGGAGAACTAAAATCATCCTTGCGGGCATGCAAATATTTTTTAACCCACCCTGCCGCGCGGGGAGAAATGTACACCGTGCGCACGCGTTTCCCTTTGCCGACGATGGAGAGCTCAATAGTCCGATCCGCGGACCCGGCAACCAAAAATGAAACATGGTCCTTGTCCAACGCGGTCAGTTCGGAAATCCGCATGCCTGTGGAAAAAAAAACTTCCAAGATAGCGCGATCGCGAATGCCGGCAAAAGTTTTTGTGTCCGGGACAGCGAGCATTTTTTGCATATCCGGAAGCTCTAAAAAAGAGACCTGGCCCGCAGCCTGCTCTTTAGCCAGCTTTATTTTTGACGAAGGGAGCGCGGCAATATCCCGATCAGACAGAAAATCCAATAACGCCCGCACCGCTATCAAATAATAATTCTGCGATTTTTTTGAGAGCTGCGTACCGCGCGGAGTTTTGTACGCGCGCGCAAGCCACAGCCGGTATTCCCAAATATTTTCAGGTGAAAGATAGCGGGGGAGCAGGGAACTCCGATGTGTGGAATCCAGCCATCGAGTAAAAAGCCGCAGATACTGGTTGTAGTTCTTTTGAGTATTATTGGATAAACCTTTTTCAACTTCGCAATAATCCAAAAAAGGGATGATGTATGTTTTAATGGGTTTTTGCGTTTCCATAAAACCTCGGCTGTATGAGGGAATATATGCGCTGTATGGGAGACTATACCTATGTTAGCATACAAGGCTCATTCGCACAATATATGTAAAACGAATATAAAGGCGCCATGTTCTCGCGGCGCTCTATTTAAAGTAGACCCGATCTTTAATCCGCAAATCAACATACTGTAGGCTTGCTCGGTTTTCTTTAATTCTCTCCGAAAGCGCCAGCTCAAGCTTCTGTATTTGCGTTTCAAGGGGTATCTGCGTGCTTAAAAACACTTCCCAGCCCTCCTGGGCTGTAAATGCAAGCTCACGATCGTTTTCAAGGTCATAGGATACGTGCAAAAGCGCTATGCCTTGCGGTGACGCGCGAACCAGCTCATAGAGCTTAAAAATCAATTCCACGATTTCGCGATTCAGCACGTTTGCACCCGGATTGATTTCGGTTTGACTCGGTTGGATAATCTCTATAACAGGCAGTTCTGCAAGATTATATTCCGAGACAGAGCCGCTTGAAACCACAATGCCGTTTACATCCAAAAGGTGGTAGGATTCGGCGTATTGCACTTCCCTCTCCGCGGGTTCAGCTGTTTCGGTAACATTATTGTGCGACACTTCAGTAAGAAGCGCTTCTTCCCCGCCATTTTCCGTTTCTTCGGGCACTGGAATAATTTCAATGGGGGTTTTAACGCGGAGCACCACGCGAGATAATTTTTCCTCCACCGCAACTTTCAGCGTGTATGGGAGCGTGCGCCGGATCGCGATCTCATCAACAAAGTACTGTTCGCGTATGGCTTCCCGAATTCCCTCTTTCGAAACGAGCAGGATGCTGCTCCCGGGCACGAACAAAAAAACTTTTTTGTCCAGCTCGCGACGGATGATAGCCGAGAGTTCCTGGCTTGGAATGTTCCGGTTCCCGGAAATGGCTATGGTTTTGATTGTAAAATTGTCAGATACAAAAAAAAAGTATCCAAACCACCCAAGTACTGCTACGGCAAAAATCAAGCCAACAATTTTTTTTGCCTGGCTCGTTGCCGTCCGGCGGCCCGGGTGTTCATGCGGCGCGTGTTTTGATTTTTGGACGCGGCCGCGCTTTGGTTTGTAGTAGCGATGTCTCCTCAACACATGGTTTACACCTAGTCCTAACCCGCGTACCACTCGCTTTTGGGCTTGTACGAAACCGCGAGCCGCTGCTTCTCCTCGGCGCGGGCAAGAGCAAGTCGGATCAGTTCATCCAGTAAGTCCTCGTACGAAAGCCCGGACGCTTCCCAGAGCTTGGGATACATGCTGATCGCGGTGAACCCGGGAATGGTATTTACCTCGTTTACGTATGCAGTGCCGTCTTCGGCGAGCAAAAAATCAACCCGCGCCATGCCCTCGCAGTCCAAGGCTTTATACGCTCGCACCGCGCTCTCCATGATCTCGGCTGTTTTTTCTTTTGAAAGCTCTGCCGGAATAATCGCCCGCGATGCGCCGTCCACGTACTTCGCGTCGTAGTCGTAGAATTCGTTTGACGAGATGATTTCTCCGGGCACGCTCGCCCGCGGCTCTTGGTTCCCGAGCACAGCCACCTCTATTTCGCGCGCGTTTGCAATCCCCTGCTCAACGATGATTTTCCGGTCATAGCGCAAAGCTTCGGCAACCGCGGCAATGCATTCTTCCGAGTTATGCGCTTTTGAAACACCCACGCTTGAGCCCATGTTCGCGGGTTTTACAAACAACGGATATGCCAGGCTGAATTCATCCAGTATGCCGCGCTTGCGGCTCTCCCATTCCGAAGCCCAGAACCATGCATACGCGGCCTGCGCAAAACCTTCCGCGCTAAGCACTTTTTTTTGCATCACCTTGTCCATGCATACAGCCGAACCAAGCACCCCGCATCCCACATAAGGAACACTCGCAAGCTCCAACAAGCCCTGGACCGTGCCGTCTTCTCCACATGGCCCGTGCAGCACCGGAAACACCACATCAATCTTTCCTCCGCCGCCCTCGCCCCGCATAATTCCCGCAGGCTCGGGCGCAACAAGCGTATTGCTTTCCAAAGGCGCATGGCCGGATTTTAAAAGCTTCATGCAATCCGGACCCGCAATCCACCTGCCCTCTTTGGTGATGCCGATTGGGATGATCTCGTATTTTTCCGGATTCAGGCGATCCATGACTGAAGAAGCAGAAACCAGCGAGACTTCATGCTCGCCGGATCTTCCTCCGAATACTACTGCGATGCGTAATTTTGGCATGTTATTCAACAACTACTCGTTTGATAAGCGGATTTATTCTTGCCACCACCTCGTAATGCACTGTTCCCAATGCTTCGGCAATTTCATCTGCCGTGATTTCATCATCTTTTTGCCGTCCGATAAGCACTGCTTCATCGCCCCGCTTGACATGCGCGACTCCAGTCACGTCAAGCATGGTCATATTCATGCATACATTGCCGAGAACTTTGCACCGATTCCCGTGCACCAGCATTTCGCCGGTATTGGACAATCCCCTGCCATACCCCTCGTAATACCCAACCGGAATGATGGCAATCTTGGTTTTGCGCTTGGTTTTATGCGTGCACCCATATCCGATGTACGATCCTTCGGGACAGTCTTTAATTTGCAGGATGCGCGCTTTCCAGGATAACACTGGTTCAAGCGCAAATTCAGGATGCGCTCGAGCTACACGATCAGGAAGTTTTTTATCGGGCCACAAGCCGTACAATCCAATGCCGAGCCGCACCGCGTCCAGATGCGATTCAGAAAAATCCAGAATTGCCTCTGTCTTCGCCATGTGCCAGAGCGGAGGTTCGATTTTTGCGCGGAACAGCTGATATTTGATTTCTTCCAGCGCGTGGAGCTGCTTTTGGGCGTACTCGCGATGGTTGGTTGCGTCCGCGAAGTGGCTTTCAACGCCCTTCAGGTACAATCGCGGCAGCTCGTTGATCTGCGTGATATAAGAAACCGCGTTCTCGGGCATGATTCCCATTCTGCCCAAGCCCGTATCAATTTTAACGTGCACGCGCAGCGTGTCAGCCCTGCTGCCGGACGCCATAAGCTCTGAAAGCCGCTTTGCGTGGCTTAAGCTGTTTACCGTGAGTTCCACGCGCTCGCGCGCGGCCCAGCACACATCCTCGCGCGTCTCCTCTATGTACCCAAGCACAATAATGGGCGCATGGACGCCCGCGGCGCGGAGCGCGCGCGCTTCATCCAAATTGATGACGGCAAGATACTCAACATGATCCTGAATCACGGCACCAGCTTCAATGAGCCCGTGGCCGTATGCGTTTGCCTTTACCACGGCAATGAGTTTTGCCCCGCGAATAATGGATTTCACCTGCGCGGCGTTGCGGATAAGCGCGCGCTTCGAAATTTCAACCCAGGCATGCATAGCGATCAGTCGTTCTCTTTCGGGCGGAGCGTGGGGAACAAAATCACCTCTTTGATATTGGAAGCTCCGGTTAAAAGCATGGCCATGCGGTCAACGCCGATGCCAAATCCGCACGCCGGAGGCATGCCGTGCTCAATGGCTTCCAAGTAATCGTAATCAGTCTGGTGCGCTTCCTCGAAACCCGCTTCTTCTTTCTTTTTTTCGGCCACAAACCGTTCGCGCAAATCTTCGGGATCATTGAGTTCGGAGTAATTGTTCCCCACCTCAAGCCCCAATACAAATCCCTCAAACCGTTCGGTAAAGCCCGGGTTATCCGCGCATTTTTTAGCGAGCGGCGAAACTTCCACCGGATAATCGTGGATAATGGTCGGCAGAATGAGCTTTTCTTCCACAAGCTCTTCAAACGCGAACGCGAGCACCTCGCCGATTGAGCGCAGGGAATCAAGTTCCCCGAGGCTTGCACTGCTTTTCATTTTTGCTTTGACCGCTTTTTTCGCGTCAGCCGCGCTCTTCCATGCCGAAGCGTCCAGGCCCGCGACTTTTTTGACTGCTTGGACAACAGTCATGCGCTTCCATGGCCGCGCAAACGAAATTGTCTTTTCGCCGTGCGCAACCTGTGCGGGGCCCCACAAGGACAGTGCCGCGTTCTCAAAAATTTCTTCAAACACATCCATGCCCCAGGTATAATCCTTGTACGCGGCCTGCGCTTCGAACATGGTAAATTCCGGGTTGTGGTCGTGGTCAATGCCCTCGTTGCGGAATACTTTGGTGATTTCGTACACCCGTTCAAAGCCGCCCACAATCAGGCGCTTGAGGTACATCTCATCCGAAATCCGCAGATAAAAATCCGCGCCCAGCGCGTTGTGGCGTGTTTTGAACGGCCGCGCGAACCCGCCGCCGTACGTCGGCTGCAGCGTGGGAGTTTCCACTTCCAGGAAATCATATTTTTTCATAGTATCCCGGATGCTCTCAATAATCGCCGAACGCTGTACCATGCGCTCACGCACGCCCTGGTTCGCGATTAAATCCAAATACCGCTTCCTGAACCTGCTCTCCACGTCCTGCAGGCCATGCCATTTTTCCGGCAAGGGGCGCAGGGCTTTGGCAAGCATGCTCCAGTTGGCTACCAAGAGCGTTGCTTCTCCGCGCTTGGTGGTGAACACGCTGCCGCTTGCCTCTATGAAATCTCCCACATCAGCCGTATCCGCAAACAAGGAATACTTCTTTTTGAGCTCATCTTCTTTAAGATAAATCTGAAATGTGCCCGTACCGTCTTCCAGGTGCGCGAACGTTGAGCCGCCGTGCGCCCGCAAGGACCTGATTCTGCCGGCAATGGTTGCGGTTTTGTTTCCTTTGGGAGGCTTTTCCCGCAATTCCTTTATAGTGTGGTCCCTGTCCGTTTGCGAGGGATACGGATTAATGCCTTTTTTCCGAAGCGCGGCAAGCCGCTCTTTGCGGGTCAAGGATTCATCTTGGTGTTGCTGTTTTTCTTGCATAATGGAATGCGTCTATTATACGGCAAAAAACGCGTTCACGCAACAAAAAAATCAGCCCCACTACTCCTCTTGGCCCGCACAACGCCTACGGGCGCGCAGCCACGGCCTCTGGATTCCCCTGAATCATCAAACCTATTCAGTGCTCAATATTTTCCACGATGCCACGCCTTTGGGCGTTTTTACCTCAACCACATCCCCTTTTTTGCGATTTAAAAGGGCGCGGCCAATGGGGGACTCGTTGGAAATCTTGCCCGAAGCCGGATCAGCTTCTTTGGAGCCCACAATGGTAAATGTCATGCGTTCGGCGCCGTCCCGCTCCACGGTGATGGTATCTCCGATATTAACAATATCAGGAGCAGAATCTCCGGTGTCCACCACAGTGACGTTTTTGAGGGCGTTCTCAAGCTCTAGGATTCTGCCCTCAACAAACGACTGCTCCTCGCGCGCGTCCGCATACTCCGCGTTTTCTGAGAGGTCGCCGTAGTCTTTTGCCTGCTTAATGCGCTCGGAGATTTCCGGCCGCTTGAACTTTTTGAGATGCTCAAGCTCTTCTTTGAGCTTTTTATGCCCGGCACGAGTTAAATAGGTGTGATTTTCAATCATACTAATTAGGAATACTAGCGTACCCTGTGTAAATGTCAAGGCGTACCCTGTGTAAAATACCACTCAAAAATTTTTTTAGCAACCGGCGTTGCCGCGAGATCGCCTCCCTCGCCCTCTTCCACGAGCACGGTCACCACTAACTCCGGGTTTTGGTAGGGGGCGTATCCCGTGAACCAGGCATGCGGCTTTTTGCCCTCTGTCCACTCGGCGGTTCCTGTTTTTCCGGCCGCGTCAACCGAAAGCGACCCAAGCGAACGAGCGCTGCCATACGTGACTGCGGCGCGCAATCCCTCTTGAATAATGCTGATATTTTTTGGGGATGCAACTTCTGTATTGATGACGACCGGCGCAAACGGCTCGCTGGATTCATACGATCTGCCAATGCGGTCAACAAGCCGCGGAGCATACAGCACCCCGCCCGACGCGATTGCGGATGTGACATTCGCAATCTGCAGTGGCGTGACCACTACATAACCCTGCCCGATTGCCGCATGATAGGTGTCGCCCAAGTACCACTGCTCGCCCTGCGTCTCCTCTTTCCATTCTTTGCTGGGCAAAAATCCGGCCCGCTCCGAAGGCAAATCAATGCCCGTGGCAGCGGCAAGCCCGAATCGTTTCCCATAGACCGCTATACGATCAATACCCAAGCCCTCAATGGCTCCCCACCCTCCCCCAACCGCGTAAAAAAACGTATTCACCGAATCCGCGAGGCCATGAATAATGTTAGTCTCTCCATGCCCCCCGGCGCGCCAGTCCGGATACCAATAAATTCCCACGCGAATGCCTCCGCTTGAAACAACAGAGGTATTTCGCGTCACAATTCCTTCTTCGAGCGCGGCAGTGCCCACCACAAGCTTAAAGGTGGACCCCGAGGGGTATTCCCCGCTCGTTGCGCGGTTTAAAAGCGGGGTGCTTGGATCTGAAAGCAGGGACTGGTATGCGGAAGCGCTAATGCCCCGGACAAACTCCTCCGAAGAAAATGATGGATAGCTCACCAGCGCGCGGATCGCCCCGTTCCGCGGATCAAGCGCCACCACGCTTCCCCCGGGAGCATTGTGCGCAAGAACTGATTCTTTAAGCGCGGCCCATGCTATGTGCTGGAGCGAAGCATTCAGGTGCAGATACACG
>Ga0066639_10001785_pt1 | contig 19060 bp, 21 predicted proteins | sample CryGeyCG2114_010_2_FD_59504 | JGI IMG/M metagenome (GOLD analysis project Ga0066639, IMG submission 59504) | Groundwater microbial communities from aquifer - Crystal Geyser CG10_big_fil_rev_8/21/14_0.10 | ecosystem: Environmental > Aquatic > Deep subsurface > Groundwater | place: USA: Utah...
GGACTAATGCCATCTTTTTTTAAAAAGGAAATCTTGGAGATAATTTCTTTGGCGTAGAAAAATTTGTCACCGATAGGTTTTAGTTCAATAAAATTATTTTCATCCAGAATATTCCTAATAAGAAGAATGGCGGCAGCAGAATCAATATTTTTACCGCCGATTATTTCTGGAAAATATTCCGGATAATTTTTTATAATCTCTTCACAAAAACCATGAAAAGTAGAGATATTAACGTAATAGCCGCGACTGCCGATTAAGGAAGTAAGGCGGCGTTTCATATTAGTGGCGGCGGAGTCGGTAAAAGTAAGAGCTAAAATGCTATCTGGAGGAGTATCAATTTTTAGAAGAATATTAGCAATGCGGAGGGTGAGAATTTGTGTTTTACCAGTGCCGGGACCAGCGACAACCATAACCGGACCCTCAATAGCATCTACCGCCTCTTTCTGGCGTAGATTAAGTTTTTCGTATTCTTTATTGAATTTTTGGCGGTAGTTTTCCACAAAATAATTTTAGAGTTTGCTTTATTTTACAGCAAGTTAATGAAAACTGCACATTAAAGAAATCCTTTTATAAGGTTTATCTCAAAACGTTATTTTGGTGTAATTTTATAAATTAGGAATTTGCTTTAGTGATTTCTAGAGCTTCTTTAAGACAAACTTCTGCTTTTTCTTTTTTTATGCCAATACTGACAAGTTTTTCTATATTTTTTATATCTGTGCAAACAACTATGTTATTATCTAAAAGTAAGCGTTTTTCGTTTCTTGATAAGGAAGGCATAGCGGTTATAGGATAAAGATTAGAAGCGTCAATCATATCTTCTAATCCCCTCTCTTTCGGATAACCCCAACCGACAGCGTTAATGCCGGCGCATCTTGCATATTTTAAAGCGTCTTCAGAAAACTTGGTGTTGGTAATAAGCCAGCAAGAAGAAAAATTATTTTTAGGCACGGCAATAAGATCTTCAAATCTAGCTCGGACATAAAGAGCTACTTTTACATCAGTGCGAAATCCTGGCTGGTTGTGAAATTTTGCCTCAACCATTATTTTTTCTTTGCCGTTTTCAGCAATGACATCAATTTCATGACCAACACATTTTCCAAAAATAACATCAGGAAAACTTGTTTTGTAACCTTCTTTTTCTAGAATACGGCCAATAAGTTGTTCAAAGGGATAACCGGAAGGGCCAAGATCCATAATGGCATGTTTAAGAGAAAATCTGACCGCTAGCGGTTTTCCATAACGTCTTAAAAGAAAAAATGCTTGGCGATAAATGTCGGCGGTGGTATCGCCGTTCTTAATTTTTTTTTCAACTTCTTGGCTTATTTTTTCCGCTTCTATTTTACCGGCTCCGGCCCTCATAAGAGAATTAGCTACTTTTTCAGGCGAGAAAAAATCTTTGGCACCGTTGGATTTTATTATGGCAATTTTTTTCATTTTCCCGGCTATGTTTTTTAAAATTATTATAAAATACGGCTTAGAAAAAATAAGATAAGTCCAAAAGCGTTGAAGATGACGGCAATAATCCAAAAACGCATAGTAACCGTAGTTTCGTGCCAGCCTAAAGCTTCAAAATGGTGATGGATAGGAGAGGAAAGAAAAAATTTTTTTCCTCTTATTTTTTTACTAGTTACTTGAATAATAACTGATAAAGATTCTAAAATAAAAATAAAAACAAAAAATGGCAAGAGGAGGACAGTGTTAGTAAGCATAGAGATGACGCCGATAGTAATACCTAAAGCCATTGAGCCAGTGTCGCCCATAAATAATTTAGCGGGATAGATATTAAACCAAAGAAACGCTAGAAGTGCGCCAGCGACAGCTCCGCTAAAAGCAGAAAGATCATATCTCCCAAGAGAAAAAGCAACAGCCGAAAGAGAGAAAAAAGCAAAAAGTGAAATACCACCTAAAAGGCCGTCTAATCCGTCAGTTTCATTTGCAGAAAAAGCAGAAGCGATAATGATAAAAATAAAAATCGGAATATACCAAAATCCGATGTTGTAATCGCCAATAAAAGGAATTCTTAAAATATCCCAATTAAGACGAAAATAAAACCACCAGGCACCGATTAAAGCTACGAGAGAGTAAAGAATAAATTTATGACGAATTTTAAAACCACCGCCGTTAACTCCAATCTTTAAAACGCCCAGGATGTCATCAAAAAGGCCAAAGACGGCGGCAATAAGCATAGCGGTAAGAGGAAGATAAGTTTCCGAGCGATTAATAAAGTTTAGCTTTCCCCAAAAGCCATCAAAAAAAACAGACATTAGAAAGAAAAAAACTGCTAGAAAAAGAACTGTGCCCCAAATAATTACACCTCCCATAGTGGGAGTTCCTTCTTTGTTTTTATGAAGACTGTAAAAAATTGGAGTTTTTTCCGATGTCCTAATTTGTTTACCAACGTTTATTTTTTTTAGAAATCCGATTAAAAACGGGGTAAAAATTAAGGAAATAGAGAAAGATGCCGCGGAAATTGTTAAAATTCTTATTACTTGAAAAACCATCGTTTTTTATAAACCCAGCCGGCGTTTTTTTAAAAAAATAATTTATAAATTTAATAAACTTAATGAATCAAGAATTTTTTCTGTATCACTAAAACGATCTTTTGAACCGAGTATAATAATAAGTATGGTCTCATTTTTTACAGAAAACAAGGAAATTAAATTTTCCTGGGCAATGTCGGTATAACCGGTTTTTCCGCCAATAAAATCGTTTCTTGTTGAAAATTTATTAATGCTTATATATTTTTTTATATTGCCAAAACGTTGATCTTTTATCTCTGCCTCTTTTTGCCGGCTTAAGAAAAGAAGTTCCGGCCTTTCTTTTACAGTGTAAGCGACTAATTTTAAAAGGTCATTCCCAGTAGAAACGCTTACGATGCTTAATCCGGCCGGGTCGGCGAAATGAGTATTAGACATTTCTAATTCTTTTGCTTTATTATTCATTTCCGCAATAAAATTTTCTTGGCCGTATTCATTAGCAATAGCAAAAGCGGCATCATTGCTTGAAACAAGAAAAATAGAAAGTAAGAGATCTCTAATTTTAAAAACTTCACCAGCTTGAAAATTGCCGGCTTCGTTTTCAATTGCAATTGCTTCGGGAGTAATTTTTACTTCTTTTTCAAATCCTATTTTTTCAACAGCAATAATAGCGGTCATTAATTTTGCCAGAGAAGCCGTCGGCCAAATATTTTTTTCTTGAGAAGAAAGAAGATTTTTGTTTGAGTTAAGATTATAAGCTAAAACCTTATCAGTGCTTAAAACACTTAAAAGAGAATTTTTAATATTTTCATTTTTAATTTCAATTTTGTTTTTTTCCGCAGTAATCGGATTTAAAATGGAACTTTGTTCAAGATCTTTTAAGTGAGCAAATATTTTTTTATCCAGAGTATCTTTGGCAAAAGCTAAGATAGACGAAGGTTTATAAATAGGATCGGGATAAAGAGAAAGGGCGGGTGTTTCTTTTAAAGGGTAAGTAAAGAAAGGATTATTTTCATTTAAAACAACTATTTTATTTTCTGTTTTGCTAGCGGAGTAACCGAAAAAAGCGATAAGGACCATTACTCCTGTAAAAAATAAACTTAAAAAGTTTGTATTTTTACTCATCTTGTTTTGATTTTTTTTCTTTTTCATTATTTTCTTTTTCTTGATAGGTTTTTAGAAGATTATGATATTTTTCGTAATTAGGAAGATCTTTTACGGAGCTTATACCAAGAAATTTAAGCAGATTAAAAGTTGGCTCATAAAGATAAATGTAAGATCTTTTTGGGTCCGGCTTTCTTGAAATAAGGCCCCTTAGAAGCAAGGAGCGAAGCATAAAACTGGAATTTACTCCCCTAATATAATCAATTTCGGCACGTGAAATAGGGGCAAGATAAGAAATTATTGTTAAGGCCTCCAAAGAAGCCGGAGAAAGATTACTTTCAAAATCATCTTTAATAAGGTCCTCTATAAAAGAAGAAAATTCAGGTTTTGTGGAAAGTTCAAGAGAATCGTCATTTTCTAGTAAAAAAAGACCAGAGTTTTCATCTTTTAAAGAGGCGGTTAAAAAAGTAGCTGACTCTTTTATTTCATTTTCGCTTTTTTTTGTAAGCTTGGCGAGTTTAGAAAAAGAAAGTGGCTCGCCGTGAATAAAAAGCAGGGCCTCTATAATAGCTGAAAGATTTTTCATAAATAAAATTTAAGTGGATTTTTTCTTCTCTTTTATTTCAATATCGCTAAAATTTTCGCCTTGATTTACGAAAACAAAATGGTCGCGAATTAAGTGTAAAACAGCAAGAAAAAGAGCAATGATTTCCCCTTTTTTCTTATTTTCTATTATATCACGAAAACGGACGGAGGAAACTGATTTTATTCTTTCTAAAAGCTCAACTATTTTTTCTTGAATAGAAAAAGCTTTTGGGCGCGGCATATTTTCTTCTTTAATTTCATTAAAAGTAGTTTCGGAAAGATTTTTTACAGAGGCAAGAAGATCAAGAATGGTTATTTTTTCTGGAGGGAAAAAAAGAGGCGGACGATTTTGAAAAAGTTCACGAGAGAAGCTTCTATTACTACTATTCCAAACAGAGAGAAAAGAAACGGCAGAAGTTTTAAATTCTTGATATATTTTTAGACGGATTTCTAAATCTTTAATTTCTATTTCTTCTTCTTTAGATAAGGGAAGTTCCGGTAGAAGATATTTAGATTTCACTAGAAGAAGTTTAGCGGCAACAACAACAAAATCAGCGATGGTTCTAGAAATTTCTCCGCCTTTTTCGCGTGGTAAAGTTTCTAAATAACGAGTGTAATCTAAAAAATCAGTTGTTACTTCGGCAAGATTCAAAGCGGTAATATCCATTTTACGTTCTTCTACTAGTTCAAGAAGCTTTTCCATTGGTCCAGAAAAATTTTCAGTTTTAACTAAAAAAGATTGCATAAAAATTAAAAAAGGACGTTTTTTATTTCTTCTATAATTTCAGCCGGAATGGGATCGCGTTTTGGGCTTTTGCCGGGGTACCGCCAAGCAGTAATAACAACTATTTTATTTCCTCTTGATAAATGTGAGAAGAAAGCCGGTTTTTTTGCTAGAGAATTACGCTTTAAGCCGTGGGAATGATTTACTAAACAATACATTACCCAGATTTCTTCTTTTTTCTTTTCAGAATCCGTTCGCCGCATTACCGCAACAGTATTTTCCGCAATACCTTCTTCCACCCGATCTGGAAAACGAATAATTCTTCTTATTAAAGATTCTGAAATGCGGTACTGCATCATTTTCAGGAAAACGTGGTTAGTCCAGGAGTAGCGACTGTCGTTTTTCGGTTTTTTGATAAGCATACGGCCGGTACAATAATAGAGACCAAAAATACAAAAAACTATTTTCCCGAAATAGTAATTTTATTTATATAAACTTTTTCAAGCGGAAGAGATTCTTCTCCGCTACCGTTATTTACCACAGGAACAGAAGCAATATTATCTAAAACATCTAAGCCTTCTGTTATTTTACCGAAGATGACGTAATTTTTCTGCAAGTCATTTTTTTCATGCATAATGAAAAATTGGCTACCATTAGTGTTGGCGCCGGAATTTGCCATTGCTATTACTCCCCTTTCGTAATCTCTGGTTATTGGTTCGTCGTTAAATTTATATCCTGGACTGCCAGTGCCGTCACCTTTTGGATCCCCTCCCTGAATCATAAAACTTTTAATGACGCGATGAAAAAAAGTGTTTTCATAAAATCCTTCTTTGGCAAGAAAGACAAAATTATTAACAGTTTTTGGAGTTTCTTTGGAAAAGAGCTCAAATTTCATTACGCCTTTCGTGGTATCAATTTCAGCCTCGTAGCTTTTTTCAGAATTAATAATCATAGTTGGTGGTTTTTCAAAAGAAAATTCTTTGACAACACGATCGGGAGAATCGGCACCAGCAGTGCCATCACTGCCAAATTTAAGGTTAATTTGCCGGCTGTTTATAAACCAAACAGCACCAGCTAAAAATAAAAAAGTAACAAGGAAAGACAAAATTTTTCTAGTCATAAAGGAAGTATAGAGGAAAAGAAGGTGAAAAATCAAGAAAAAAAGTTATAATTATACCAATGAAAGTAGCCTTAGTGCATGATTATCTAAATCAATACGGCGGAGCAGAAAGAGTGTTACAAAATCTTTTGGAAATATTTCCGGAAGCGGATGTTTATACTTTAATTTATGATAAAAAGCTGACATACGGAATTTTTTCGGAAGAGATTATAAAAGGAACAAGTTTTTTAGATTACGGTTTTGTGGCAAGACATCATTATTGGTTTATTCCTTTAATGCCACTCGCGGCAGAAAGCATAAATTTAGGTGAAAAATACGATTTAATAATTTCAGATACTTGGGGATATGCAAAAGGAATAAATTATAAGAGAGGGGTGCATATTTCTTATTGTCATACACCGCTACGCTACGCTTGGGATACAGATAGTCATTTAAAAACAAGACTTAATAACTCTTTTTATAAAATTATTAGGCCGGTAACTAATAGATTGGCAACATATTTAAGAAATTGGGATAAAAAAACGGCGGTCAAGCCGGATTTATTTTTTGCTAATTCCGAGTTTATCGCGGCAAAAATGAGAAAATATTATGAGAGAGATCCGGACGGTGTGATTTATCCACCGGTAGATGAAAAAATGTTTTTTAATATAATCCCCTATAAAAAGAGATCTTATTATCTTGCCGCTGGAAGATTGGTGCATTATAAAAGATTTGATGTAGTGGTAGAGGCTTTTAATCAACTTAAATTACCTCTAAAAATAGTAGGGAGAGGGCCAGAGCTTGAATATTTAAAAAAAATAAATGAGTCCCCTTTTACTTCTTTTATTTCCGCGCCAATGACAGACGAGGAGATGAGTGATATTTATAATAACGCTAAAGCGCTTATTTTCCCGCAAGTGGAGGATTTTGGATTGGTAGCGGCAGAAGCGGTAGCTTGCGGAACGCCAGTAGTGGCTTATAACGAAGGCGGGGCGAAGGAAATAGTAGAAGAAGGACTAAGTGGATTTTTTATAAACGAACAAACAAAGGAAGCGGTTATAGGAGGAGTGGAAAAAATAACAGAAATAAATTTCAATTCGGAAATAATTAGCGAGATGGCAAGAAAATTTTCTAAAGAAAGATTTGTGGAAAAAATAAAAGAGGCGGCGGGACAAGGTTTAAGTTATGGTTTATAAAAAAAGCCCGCTAGATTTTCTAGCGGGACTAGATTTTTATAAACAGCAGGTAAAAAATATACTATGAAAAAATTTAGTTCAGTTTAGAGAATATGCCAGTAATACTTTTTTATTTGTTCTCCATGGTTTAATACCTTCCTTTTTAAAAAGGAAGATGGCATATTCAATATTCCCTTCAGGCTTGTAAATATCAAGACCGAGGTTTTCCGCCGTTTGGCGGTGGAATTTTTCGTGAATTTGAAATATTCCTACCACACGCGGGTTTCTTCTTCCGCGAAGAATTTTTCCTTTTTTATTATATTGTCTAAAATTGCTTTCGGAGGAAGCGATTTTAGACAATAATTCTACTTCGGATCTCTTTAATCCGTACCGTTCTGCTTTTTCTTTTAAAATAAGCTGGTAATTTACAGCTTCTTTAAAATAAAAAACGGGATCTAAAAGACTTTTTAAATCTACTTTTGACTTTACGACTGGAAGAATTTTTGATTCTGTTTTTTTCGCCTTCGTGTCATGCAACCACACCTCGTCTTTTTTAAGACTTAGTGGCTGCTCAAAAAAATAAAGACATGATGGTAAAAAATAGTAGTGAAGTTCGTTTGACGGATTTTCTTGCTTGTAAATAATTACATTAATTACATTTGCAAAAGTTTTTTGAAGATTAAGAGAAAATATGGTAAAGAAAAAAAGGAATGTTGCTAATAAAACAATAAAGAAAGATAATTTTTTCATTATCTTATACCTCCGTTTTTTATTTTTTCAAAAATCTAGCTTTGATAACGGAAAAACAGTAAGAAAGTTACGCATGAGTAAAAAGACTTGAATTTTCTATGTTTTAGTGTAGAGCGAATATTAGCACATTATTGTTTCCGTCTCTGGAGCGTGTTTTTTTAAAACAATGTCAGTGTAGGCTTTTATTAAAAGGCCAAAAAAACGAAGCGTTGATGGGATGCCTACAAGAACTTTTAAAAGTTTGGAGACTAATTCCCCTACTAGTACCAACCGCTAAAAACGGCTTTTTTGTTTTTATAAATCAAAAAAATCTATGGATGATTTATTAAAAATGCCACTTGAGTTTGGTAAAAAATCTTTTACTTCTGTCACAGCGTCAAGATTTAAAGGTCCGTAAATATGCGGATATATTTTTCCGCCTTTAGGATCAAGCTCATATTTTATTTCTGATTTAACTTTCGCGCTATCAATAATAAGTAAAACTAAATCTGAACGATCTTTCCAGTGAGAATTCGCTACTCCGATTATTGTATCCGCTTCTGAGCAGTGAATAAATCCTTGCGTGTCCAAACTACTTGTTTTGTATTCTTGTTCTTTTTGCGCTTTTTGCCAGTCTGTTTTTGCGCAGGCATGTAGTATTATTTTTTGGTTTTTCATTTTTATAAAAAATGGATCTCTAAGTGCTTTTTTCTTACTTTCTGTGATACCTCTTGATTTTATTTCTATGTCCGCAGAGATTTCTTTGCTTTTTTAACTATTTCTTTAATCAACTTCTCTTTCCTTGCGGTATAAATTTCTCTCTTATCTTGATATTTTTTAGCCAAACTTTCTTTTAAATCAGAATACTTTTTTGCTATACTTTTATGCTTGCAAAGATAATACCTGAATAGAATCATATCTTCAGCGTAGCCGCTATTGATTTCACCGACATGGAGATAATGTGTTTGTTTCTCTTCATGACTCTTAGTAAAAAATAATCTTTCTTTTCTAGTGTCGTTTTTCTTTATCTCGTAACCTATCTCCTTTAGCTTTTTCTCGTAGCGTTTCGTTTTTTGAAGTGATGGGACAATTAGAGCGATATCAATAATTGGTTTAGCCAGTATCCCTGGAATAGCCGTACTTCCGACGTGTTGAATTTCCAGTGCATCCCGACTAAAAACTTCACTAAGTTTCTTTTGTTCATGTCGGAAACTTTGTCGCCATTTCGGGTTATGCCTAACTAATTTAACTGTTCCTCGTTTTAATCCAATCATATATTTATTATTCCTACACCCCATGGCATTTTACATTCGCACTGTTGTGCTCAGTATTTCGTCGCCTTCGCTCCTTAATTACGCGTTATCATGCACCATGACAACGTTTATATTTTTTCCCACTGCCACAGGGGCAGGGGTCGTTGCGACCTGTTTTTGGAAATGCAGAAATATGTTGATTAGATACGGAAGAAGGTGAAAATTGTCCGGTATTATTTTGCGTTTTTTGTTCCCTGCTAGTTTGCGATAAGCGAAAAATGTTTTCAAAAACCCAAGAGTGAAAATTATGGAAAAGATTTTCAAAGAGAAGATGCCCTTCGCGGCGATATTCTATTAAGGGATCATGCTGGCCGTAGGCGCGTAGACGCACGGATTCGGCAAGCGCTTCCATATCTTCTAAGTGGTTCATCCAGAGCATATCAAAAATTGAAAGAAGGCGAAATTTAAGCATCGGATCTTTTATAATTTCTTTTGTCCCATTTTTAATTTCTTCAGTTAAAAATATTTCAAGAGAAAAAGAAATTTCTTCCGCTCCTGCGCCGATTTTTAATATTTCGTTTAATTTTTCTTCTTTTTTGGTTATCTTTGAGTTAAGAAAAAAATTTTTCAGCTCTTTTAAATTTTCATCTGAAACTTCGCCGCGGCTTCGGATAGAATAAATAACATTTTCCAAGCCTTTACTTAGAGACTCACTAAGTTTTTCTTCTATCTCTTCTGTTTTTTCTATTTCAAGAAGAGATGAACGGAAACGGTAAACGGATGTTCTTTGCTTATTTAAAACGTCATCATAATCTAAAAGATGCTTTCTGGAATCAAAATTAAATCCTTCAATGCGAGCTTGCGCTTGCCTGACAGATTTACTGACTATACCAAGAGAAATAGGTTCATCTTCCGGAAAATCAAATTTGTTCATTATATTTTTTATTTTATCGCCGCCGAAGACACGTAAAAGATCATCATCTAAAGAAAGATAAAACTGGCTTTCGCCTTGATCTCCCTGGCGGCCGGAACGGCCGCGGAGTTGGTTGTCAATGCGGCGAGCGTCGTGGCGTTCGGTGCCAATAACAAGAAGCCCGCCAGCTTGTTTAACTTTTTCCATTTCTTCTTTATCAGGCGGATTGCCACCCAAAATTATATCCACACCGCGGCCAGCCATATTAGTAGCAACAGTAACCCCGCCAAGTTTTCCAGCTTGAGCAATAATAGATCCTTCGCGTTCGTTATTTTTAGCATTTAACATTTCATATCTGATGCCTTCGCGACTTAAATATCTTGAGATAATTTCATTCTTTTCAATGGAAGTAGTGCCGATTAAAACCGGTTGGCCTTTTTGATTAGCTTCTTTTACTCTTTTTGCCACTGCGCGCATTTTTGCCTGAAAATTTTTATAGATTACATCCGGAAGGTCTTTTCTTATTAAAACTTTATCAGGAGGAACGGAAATAACTTCTAAGCCGTAAACTTTATCAAATTCTTCCGCTGAAGTTTCGGCAGTACCGGTCATACCGGAAAGTTTAGGATACATTTTGAAATAGTTTTGCAGGGAAATTTTAGCGTAAGTGCGCGATTCTTCTTTTACCAGCACATTCTCTTTTGCTTCAATAGCTTGATGTAGTCCTCCGGAATAGCGGCGACCGACCATAAGACGGCCGGTGAATTCGTCAACAATTATTATTTCTCCATCTTTAACAACGTAATCTTTATCTTTTTTAAACAGGGATTTAGCTTTTAAACTTTCTTCCAAATAATGCACAAGGCGCATATTTTCTGGAGCGTAAATATTATCACAAGACAAAGCTCTTTCAACTTTTTCAATACCAGATTCAGTGATGCTAATCGATCTCATTTTTTCGTCAACGATGTAGTCTTTTTCTGATTCAAGATTTTCCGCGATTCTAGCAAATCTTTTGTAAAGTTCGCTAGATTCGACATCGGGAGCGGAAATAATAAGAGGAGTTCTTGCTTCATCAATTAAAATACTATCCACTTCATCAATAATAGCAAAGAAAAATGGCCGTTGAACTTGATTTCTTAAATCTTGAGCAAGATTATCCCTTAAATAATCAAAACCGAATTCATGGTTTGTGCCGTAAGTAATATCAGCAAGATAGGCTTCGCCCCTAGAAGCAGGTTTTAAAAAATCTTCCTCCACTAAAAAGCTGCCAGTGGTGTCTCTTTTTTTGTCAGTTATTTCTGCGTTTTCCGGAGAGATTTTATATTCAGGGTCGTAAATAAAAGCGCCCTCGTGTACCAGGCAGGAAACCTTAAGACCAAGAGCGTGGTAAATCTGTCCCATCCAAACTGTGTCTCTTTTTGCCAGGTATTCATTAACAGTAACAACATGCACTCCTTTTTTCGAAAGGGCATTTAAATAAGCGGGAGCGGTAGCGGCAAGAGTTTTTCCTTCACCAGTCATCATTTCCGCTATGCCGCCACGGTGTAAAATAATCCCTCCTAAAAGCTGAACATCAAAATGGCGCTGTTTTAGAACACGTTTTGCGGTTTCCCTAACGAGAGCAAAAGCTTCAGGGAGAATATCATTAAGAGTCTCCCCATTTTCAAGACGAGAAATAAGTTTACTTGTCTCTTTCGGAAAATCATTTTGGTTAAGACTTTTTATCTGATCTTCTAAATAATTTATTTTAGAGACAATTTTTTTTAGCTCTTCTACGGGATTAAAAAATCTTTTTAAAAATCTGAATATCACTTGTTTTAGGCGAGTTTCTCGCGATATTTCTTTATCTCTATCTTAAGCTTGTCCTTAACCAAGTCAATAGCTTTTCTGATATTATCGTCTAAACTTTCAGCCCTTATATTTGTTCCTTCAATAAATAAATTAACTTCAGCATAAAAAACATCGCCTTTATGGTGGTGTTTGGTTATGCGAGCCACCTCAAAATTAATCTTAACAGCTCCTTTTTCCTCCCATTTTTTTACTAGTTGGCTGATAGAAGATATCTTTTCGTCTAAATAGTTTTTTAAAGAAGGAGTTATCTCTAAATTTTTTGTTTTAATATTTATACTCATGCTATTTTATACGATCGGACTTATAAAAAAATTACCCCGACTTGATAAATCGGGGTAATTGTGGGAAGATTATCTTTTCTTTCCCCTCTTGGCTGTCTTCTTTTTTTTCGTAGCTTTCTTTTTTGCCATTTTAAAAAATTATTAATAACAAAGACCAACTATAAATTACTGACGAGGTAACAACGTTGATCAAGACTTTAATTTAATTCTAGAACAAAAAAGTAATAAAATAACTGTGGAAAACTTTTTTAAGATAAAAAACAAAGAAAAAAATGCAAAAAATATTTTTATTTTATCCGCCTTCACATAAAAAATCACAAGCGTAAGTTTATTAATGAATACCTTTTTATTTCTACTTCAGTGAATTCCGCTAGACTGAAGTTTCTGAAAATACTGTAAGTGTAAGTTTATAAAGTTTCATTTTTTTACAGTTAAGGTTTAAGGTAAACTACCTCTTCTTCTAAGTAAATACTAAACTTAGAAAATATTTTCTTTTTTACGAAAGAAATAAGTTTTTTTACATCACTGCTTTTGGCACGACCAGAAAAATTGATAATAAAGTTTGGATGTTTTTCAGAAATTTTAGCGCCGCCGATTTTTTTTCCTTTTAATCCTGCTTCGCTAATTAAAAAGGCAGCTGGCACAACCGGAAAGGGATCTGTTTTTATTTCTTTTTTAGATAATTCTAAAGTAGCTTGAGGGACTTTTTCAATATTTACGTTTTTAAAAATACTGCCGATGTTTGGATAATTAAGAGGTTGCCTTAAATGACGGTAATTGATTTTTTCTAAAATGGAATTTTTTATATTTTCCCCATTCCTCTTTTTTAGAGCTAAGACTACTTCAATAATAAGTTCTTTATTTGAAAGCGCGTTATTTCCTTTTTTTTTAAAAATACTGTCGCGATAGTTAAAATCACATTCTTTGTTTTTTCTTTCAGTAATTTTTCCGTTTGTTAAATTAAAGCTAATAACTTTTATTACAGAGTCTTTCATTTCACCTTTAAAAGCGCCGGCGTTACCTCTTACCGCCCCGCCTAAGGTGCCGGGTAATCCTCCAGCCCACTCCAGCCCAGAAAGATTCTTTTCTACGCAAAAATTAAGAAGTTCTCCAAAAAGCAATCCAGAACCAGCTTTTACTTCAATATCATCTGGAGAAATTTCTGATGCTTCAATCTTATTAAAAACAGGTCTAATAACTAAGCCGCGGAAGCCTTTATCGTCAAAAAGCATATTAGCGCCACCACCAAGAATAAATATTTTTTTTATGCCTTCTTTTTTAGCTTTTTCTAAAACTTCTTTCAGCTCTTCAAGATTTTTTGGTTCGACAAAAAAATCAGCCTGCCCGCCAATTTTGAAGTGACTGTATTTTTTTAAAGAGACGTTTTTTACCAGTTTAATCATTATGAGCAATGAAGATTCTGGCTGTTAGAGCGACTACGATTGGTGACCTCCTCGTTGTTTATATTGAATGAGTGCTCAATACGTAGCCGCTCTAACAGCCCGATTATATTAATAATAACGCACAAGAAAAAATAGTAAACCCCGCGCTGTTTTTAGTAAAAAAACTAAAACCCCAACACAAGGTTGGGATTTAGCTAAACAACTGAGGTAGTTGATCTTTGGTCGAATGTCGCCAAAGACCGCCTTTCTCATTCAATGTGCTGAGTATAGCATAGGAAATGTTTTCTTGTCAAGGGGAAAACTTTATTGTAAGGTAAAAGTTAAAAAGTTTATCCCAAAAGAAATTCCACGGCTTGTTTGCCCTGCCTACTGGTAAGCAGAGATAAAACCTTAGTAAAATAAGAAGGCAGTTTCACGACCTGCCTACTGGTAGGCAGGAGTAAATTATTTTTTGAAGACAATAAGTTTGTACCCAAAAAAATTCCAAAACATAGAAGAAAAAGAAGCGGTAAGAGCGGCAATATTACCCCATATTTGAGCATTATTAAGAGTGATACCAGAAAAAGAAATAAGATAGTTGGCAGGCTTTAAAATAAACGAAATTGGACTGATAAAATTTACTACCAAAGAAGCCACGCCTATGTTGATAATAATCCCAATCACACTGACAAAAAGAAATTGACTAGCTTCGGCAACAGTTTTTTTATTACTATCTTTAAAAGTCCAGTATTTATTCATAAAATAACTATTAACAGTAGCGGCTAAAAATGAAGTGCCTTTAAAAACACTGAAAAAAATCCCCGCTGTTATGCCAGTAAAAGACATAAGAGTATTAAGAATTACTATATCAATAGCAGTATTAAAGACTCCAACAAAACCAAATCTAAAAAATTGTGCAAACATTTGTTTTTTATTTAATTAAAAAATATTTTTTAAAAAATTAACGATAGTTTCTGGAAGTGACGGCATTTCATCTGTTTTCAGCATATCAGTACCATGTCCGGCATGTTCATAGACGATAATTTCTTTTTCTACGTCTGCTGGAACAAGATTAAAAAGTTTTTGTGTTTCTTCGGCGTTATCGCTATTTTTTCTTTCGTCGTCGCGACTACTTACAAATAAAATACTACTTCCCGACTTTATTTTTTCAATAAATGGTTCCGTTTTAATGCCGTGATAATTTAAGCCCGCGGAAAGAAGAATCAGTGTTTTTAAATTCTGATATTCGCTGGTATATTTTAAAGCTAAATTAGCGCCAATAGAAGCTCCAATAATTGCTGTTTTTTCAAATTCCGCTCCTCCGCTTCTTAAAAACTCAAGAGCTTTTTTGACATCGTTGATGTTATCCTGATGCTCGTTATCGGAAAAACTTAAATAGCCTTCCGGTCCGCCGCTTGATTCGCCATGCCCCGCTAAATCTATGGCGAGCGTGGTAATTCCTTCCGCATTTAAAAGTCTAGAAAGATCATCCCAAGATTCTTTGACAGAAGGCATCATATGTAAAAGTAAAACCCAACCCTTTATGTTTTCCGGAGCGGAAAAAATTCCGGCAATTTTTTTACCGCCCGAGGAGGAAAGAGTAATATGTTTCAATTCAAACATCTCTGGAGAGTTTCATTATTTTTTTTATTTCATCAGGTCGCAAGCTAGCACCGCCGATTAGAGTGCCATTGATATTACGCAGTTTTAAAAAGGAAGCAATATTTTCCGAATTAATTGAACCACCATAAAGAATTTTTGGGGAAAAATTAAATTCTATTGAAAAGAATTTTTTTATAAATTGGGTAATGGTATCGGCGTATTCCGGAGAAGCATTTTCCCCTGTGTCGATAGCCCAAATCGGTTCATAGGCTATGATAATTTTAGATTTCCAATTTTCAGCTTTCACTTCTTTTAGAGAAGAAAGAGAAGATTTAAGCTGCTTTAAAATAAAAGATTCAACTTTTACTTGAGGCATTTTTTTATTTTCTCCAACGCAAAGAATGAATTTTAAGCTGGCGGCAAGAGAAGTATAAATTTTTTTAGAGATTATTTCATCTGTGTCGCCAAGCTTCCTTCTTTCAGAGTGGCCGATAATTACCCACTCCCCTTTTATGTTTTTTATCATAACAGGAGAGATTTCTCCGGTATAAGCTCCTTTTTCTTCCCAAAAAACATTTTGCGCTCCAAGTTCCGGATTATTTTTTACGCCGCGGAGTTTAGCGAGCTTACTTAAAAATATAGAAGGAGGAAAAATAAGAGTTTTCCCATCAAAAAAAGATATTCCTTTTTGGACCTCTTTAAAAATAGAAATTGCTTCTTTTTCCGAAGCCGGGTTCATTTTCCAATTGAATGCTAAAATCGGTTTTTCCATAAGATAATTTAATTATTATATCTTTTACGCATCTTTTTTAAAAGCTGTTCTTTTGTTAAAAAAATGGTGTTGAATCCAGAAGATAAAAACAAAAAATAAACCGAAAACAATAATTGTATCAAATTGGCGGAAGTATGTTTCAAGGACGCGCCAATTTTCGCCAAGCTTTAGGCCTAAAAAAGTTAAAAGCAAAGACCAAAGAAAAGATCCTAAAAAAGTAAAGAGGGAAAAAGGGACGAGCGAGACTTTAAAAAGACCAGCGGGAAAGGAAATAAAAGTTCTGATTACAGGAAAAATTCTTGAAAAGAAAGCGGTGGAAATGCCATATTTTTGAAAAAGATTGATGGAAAAATCAACTTCTTTTTTCCTTAGCAGGCGAAATTTAAGAAAGAAATTAAGAGCTTTATCGCTTAGATAAAAAGCAATAGCGTAAGAAATTAAAGAACCGACAAGATTACCAAGAGCTCCAAAAAAAACTAAAAGCCAAAAATTAAAAGCGCCTTGTGAAACAAGAAATCCGGAAAAAGGCATAATAATTTCGGAAGGAATAGGAATGTTAGCGCTTTCAAGAAGCATTAGAAAAAAAACACCGCCGTAGCCAAAATCTTTTATAGTGTTTAAAGTAAAAAGAGTTATCGGTTCAAGTAAGTTTCCAATCATTTGGATTTTATAAATTTAATAACGAAAGTGCATTTAGCGATAGACTTTAGATATTTTGACATAAAAAGAAAAAAATAAAAAGTAAAGCACCCCATTTTTCAAACGAGGCGCTTTAGATTGTCTTTATCGCGAAAGATTATTTTATTTCGTATCTTAAATTAACGCTGACGGAAACTTCTTCCGAGCCGGGTTCAATGGAAGGAGCGGGAGAGATGGATGAGGAAGCTTCCAAAGTAGCTCCACCCATACCATATTTATAGCTCGGTGCCGCCCAGCCTTCATCAACAGAAAGAAGGCGCCCAACACGGAAGCCGGCAGATTCTGCTATAATTTTCGCTTTAGCGCGAGCGTTTTCTATGGCTTTTGCTCGAGCTTCATTTTTAGTTTTTTCAGGATCATCTTTAGTAAAAGAAACATTAGAAACGCTATTAGCTCCATTTTTTACCACACCGGAAAGAATATCACTAATTTTAGAAAAGTCTCTTATTTTAACAGCGATGGAGTTAGTGATAGTGTAACCGATTATTTCCGGAGGAAGGCAGGTGCCGCCAGACCGGCAGGAATCATACTGATAACGTGGTTCTATATTATAACTTTCGGTTTTTATATCTTTACCATCAATGCCATTTGATTTTATAAAATCAATAGCTTTATTCATTTTACCAGAATTTTCTTTCTGCAAAACTCCGACATCACGGCCGCCTTGAGTAATTACTTTAAAAGTAACGGAAGCAATATCAGGCACAGCAACAACTTTCCCATCACCACTAACAGAAAAACTTCTAAATGTGGACGGCTCTATAGAATTTGCATAAGCACTTGCATATTTTACGGCGGCATAAGCAAAAATTAAAAGAGAAAAGATAATCGCCATCCCTAAGTAATTTTTTGTTTTTTCAGACATTTTTTATAAAAAATAATTAATAATAGGTTAATTATAAGCGGAAAATAAAAAAAATCCAGCTTTTTATATTTATAATAGAATCACTAATAAAAAATTGACATTTTATTACATAGTGTGTAATATGTAATTAACTTTTTTGATAACAAACTTTATCAGGAGGAATATATTATGGCAATTTTGGTTTACCCAAAAATAGGAGAAGTTTTTGAATTAACACTTACAAAAAAACAACTTGATGAATTCTACATGGCTAAGAATTTCAGCCGTAGTGGTCATTATACTTATTATGGTCGGAGGCTTGATAGTAAGCTAAGGGCAGGACAAACTGCAAAATTTAAGCTTGCACAAGTTAACTTTTGTGATAATTTACATGAAGTTAAAGAAAAGTTAAAAAAATATGGAGAAATTCCTGTTGGTTTGTGACTACAGACATTTAAAAAAATATCAAAATTATGATGGTAACGGTCTTGTAGGTGTTGCTGATGATTCATGATTATATTCGGGTGGCTCTAAAAGCTTTATTGTTTTTCCTTACGTAAATTCTATTGATGATACAGGTTTTTTTTGGGCTGAATTTTTTTTAGGGAATCTTGGCGTTGACTTGTTTTTTGTAAATAATAAGCGCCGGGAGTTAGAAAATTTACTTTTTAATTTTTTAGTTTTATTACTTTTAAGCTTTGTAGTGATACGAAGCTTTTTATTTTTATATAGTACCGCTAACCGGATTTGAACCGGTGTTCCTGCGCTGAGAACGCAGTGTCCTAGACCGGGCTAGACGATAGCGGCAAAAAGAACAACAGATAACTCGTATTTTACTTAAAAAACAGAAAGAAGGCAAGAAAAAGAGAAGATAATAATTTGACAAAAAACTATTTTATGTGATATTTTTATTTTAATAAATAAATCTTCGAAAATTAGGATTGGAGAAGTAGTATGAATAATAGCCAGAAGATAATAAAAGAATTAAAAAGAAAGTTAGAGGAAAAGGAAAAAGAGAATGAGAGGTTAGTCAAGGTTATAAAAGCTATGGCTGAAAAGACATTACCACAGAAGAGAGGTGCAGCAGCTGCAGCTATAGGAGGGGTGATATCTATATTTGACATACCTGCTTTAATTCCAAATTATCTTGAAGAGGTTGAAAAATTAAAAGAAATAATTAAACAACTTCAATTAGGAGTTGATTTAGATGAAGAAGTTAATAACTGGTTTAGTTCTTTATAATAGTAAATTAGAGCTTGGGAGTAATTCCAAGCTTTTTAATTTCTAATTAATTTAAAGTGTTAAAGAAAGGAGGAAAAGTTAAACATTGGAATTTGTTTTTTGTTTTATTTCCTCTACTACTTTTTCGGCATGAATTTCTTTGGAAGCTTTAATTAAAATCAAGTCCCCTTTTTTAATGATAGCTTGCACTTTTTTTCCAGCTTCTTCCGCCGAATCAAAAGAAAAAACTTTTGATTTTGGCATTTTTTTAATAGCGGCGGCGGCGATGAATTTTGAACAGGCACCGATAGTTATAAGAAAATTAACAGAGTTAGCGGCAAGATTT
>Ga0066639_10001786_pt1 | contig 19055 bp, 14 predicted proteins | sample CryGeyCG2114_010_2_FD_59504 | JGI IMG/M metagenome (GOLD analysis project Ga0066639, IMG submission 59504) | Groundwater microbial communities from aquifer - Crystal Geyser CG10_big_fil_rev_8/21/14_0.10 | ecosystem: Environmental > Aquatic > Deep subsurface > Groundwater | place: USA: Utah...
TACCTACACCTCCTTACTTAATCTTATTGGAAGTGTTCAATATGTTGTGTCACAGTACGTGTGGGTTAGGACATCTGCATAAATGTGCTAAAGTCCTATATAATATATTCACCAGCTAAGCAGTGGAGGTTAGTAATGTTTGAGTTACCATCTTTGGGTTATGACTATGCAGCACTTGAGCCATATATCGATACTAAAACCATGGAAATTCATCACGATAAGCACCACGCTGCGTACGTCGAGAAGTTAAATGCTGCCCTAAAGGGTAACCCGGATTTGCAATCTAAAACCATAGAACAACTCCTATCTGGGTTAGATAGCTTACCTGAGGATATCCGCACGGTAGTCAGAAATAACGGCGGCGGGCATCATAATCACACGCTTTTTTGGGAGAGCATGAAACCGGGCGGCGTCAAAGAACCAGATAGTAAGTTAGCCGAAGCAATATCTACAACCTTTGGTAGTTTTGAAGATTTTAAAGCAAAGCTAGGAGAGGCGGCCGTTGGGCGTTTTGGCTCCGGTTGGGCCTGGCTAGTGAAAAACGGTGATAAGCTCGAGATTTACTCTACGGCCAACCAAGACAGCCCGCTTACAGATGGGAAAACACCAATTTTAGGCCTGGATGTCTGGGAGCATGCCTACTATCTTAAATACCAAAACCGCCGTCCAGAATATATTGAGAATTGGTGGTCGGTTGTAAACTGGGACGTCGTAGCAAAACGTTTAACTAGTTAAGCGTTTTAGATTACGGGTTAGAGGTGACAGATGTTCTCAGTTTTTTTGCTGTAACCTACAACCTGTAAACCGTAACCTATCTTAGACGTTAGCCTAAGATATTTACGGCTCGGGCGGTGACCAGCACAACGGTTAAAAGAGATATAAAAGCTTGCAGGCCCATCAAGGCCTTGGTGTCGTGAGTTAGCGGCAACGCATCCGTGGGGCTAAAAGCCGCAGAGTTGGTAGTTGATAGGTATAAATAATCAAAATACGCTGGTTCCCAGCCTTTTGTTTCCTCAACCTTATACTGCATTTGCGGAAATAAAAATTTAGGTTTGGTGTCATGTTTGTAGACACCGGTTAAGCCTGGGCTGTCAATTTCCCAATACCAGAGGCTAAAGATAATTATATTGGTAACAAAAATCGCAAAAGCCGCGAATATTAGCTCCCGTCCTGCTACAGATGCGCCATGTATCAGGTCGTTTGCTACCAAGACCATCGAGGCACCGTTTGCCAAAGTGATTATGGCTATAAGCGCCAGTGAAAAATCGCGGCGCAGCCTGGCGCCTAAACTATGTTTTAGAGGAGTAGTTATCCCAATTCCAAATATAAGCAGCAGCTCCAAGACTATAAGCACATACTTTGGCCCAAGCACCAGACTTTTATCCAAAGTAAGCTGCAGCCCAATAGTAATAAGCAACACCGCTTGAGCCTGGGTTAACTCCCGTTTTCGCGCTAACGAAACCATAAGCACAAGTATAACCTCTGTTGGAGGTTTAGGGTAGCCTAAGCTATAATAATTCCGTTAAACTGCGGTTTTATTGGGGAGTCGCTATGCGGGAGAACTAAAGCACTGGGTGGTGCCTGCCCGGCACTTAAATAATTCGGGATCGTCTAACGGTAGGACACTGGGTTCTGGTCCCAGCAATCTAGGTTCGAATCCTAGTCCCGAAGCCAAATTGAATTAACCTATAGTACTGGGGTCCCAGGATCGTAGGTTCGAATCCTGCCATCCCTAGCAAGTGTTTTAGCGCTTGCTTCTAGACAAAATGAGCCATTAAGCGGCTACTAATTGCTGTTTACCAACGCTGGATTCCACAGCTGCCATTTCGCTCATTGTCCAAATCTTATCCGCCTCAGCTTCTACAAGCAAGTTTTTAAAGATACGCAACCACCTAACGACATTGGCGGTAGTCGTAAACTCGCGACTATTAAATGTCTCGGCCTGTTCTTTGGTACTGTCTGCCATAGCTTTATACACTTTAGGTTCCATCAGCAGCCCACTCATAAATTCTGCTCCCCGATCAAGATCATAGCTTTCTTTATCGTAGTCAAGGATAATTCCCGATTTCCCTTCGACAACTTGCGTTTTCATACCACCTCGGTTAGAAACTACCACTGGCTTGCCGTGCATTATTGCGTCACTGACACGAGTCTCCAGACCCTCGGCAATGGAGGTCTGCATTAATACGTGGCTACGTCTCATAAGGGCATTCATCGCGTCATAGTTATGCGTGAGGCGCATAATGATAATACCTTCCATTTCTTTGGGGTCTTGCTTACGCCTTACGCGTAACATTTCCTCAAATATCCCCGGGCCGTCTGGGTCGTCAACCGAACCATTTCCGACAATCACAACCTCAGGTAGTTGATCTTCTGGGACACCTGCAGCCCGCATTTTTTGCCTAGTAAGCACACCCATTTTCATGGCCTTGTCCATTCCCTTAGACGGGTCAAAGCGGGCAATCAATGTAATACGCTGCCTATCAGGGTCTAAGCTCAGGAGAGGTTGTATGTCATCTGTGCGTCCAGCAGCTAAAAGCTGTTTGTTTTTCTCTACGATTTCAGCATTTATAAATTCAATTCCGGCAATTATCTCTAACTCAGTAAGGTGTCTGTTCAAGTTGTCGAACGTTTCAAGTGTAGCCGGGCTAAAATACGTTTTGCCATTGAGGTCGGGGTGGACAAAGGCACGCACAGGGTGCGTAATGACGGCATCGACGCTGCGGACTTCACACTCGTCCAAGAGATACGAAGCCACTTGTCCCTGTGGCATTTTCGGGTCGGCCATTAAACTGCCATCGGTATCAATATGGTTGCGCCAGATGAATTTAGCTTCGGGGTTAGCCCTTCTAAGCCGGCCAATAAGTGGTGCTGGTTGCGGATCATCAATAACTATAAAGTCGGCATTACGTATTGTTTCCTGCCTCTCAAGCACCGGGCCATTTTCTTCGTCTGCCCATCGCCGGTGCAACGCTATGCCCTCTGGCGTAATTCGCTCGGCAGTCTTACGTTGTAATATGTTGTGCATCTGCTTGGTGAATACGAAAGGGTCGCCATCGGAGGGGTTTTGGGTATGCTCCATGACGTACCAATGTGCATTTACACCTAGCTGATTTAGCAGATGAACTACTGGAGGACGCATCATCGCTACGCCACCGCCTTCCATAGTCGGATTCAAAAATACTACTGTTTTACCCTCCAATGGCTTGGCCCACTCTGTCAAAAGAGCCCAGTCCTTCGGATGGGTTATCGTCTCATAGTCGCCGAGCGTAATATTACTTTCAACCGTAACCTCGCATGTGCCTGGGTCGCGTTTTAGTCTGAAGACTTCATGGTCGCGGGGGTTTGTAAGTAAGTCTGTCATAATTCATGAACCGTAACATAAATTTCATTATGGGTCAAGTGGTGCGACATATCATTCGGATACGATGATATAGCTATAGAGTAAACTATTTTAACAGGTCGGCCATTACGATTTCTAAGTATCATTTTTATCTTACCCGTGTTAAGTGTTTTGACCCACTAACAGCTACAAGTTTATTCTCTACCCGCAGAACACGTCTGTCAAGGGGTTTTAGGTAACTTATTCAAGACGTCGGCGTAGCTAGCAGAAATGCGTCAATACTGGCTTGATCTTTTAATCTCCAGGGACAGCTAGAGTTCCAGACCGGCATGCCCAGCCACTACTTGCACGAATAGCAGGATAGGCCGTATTGGGTGGGAAGAGTTAGTTAAGGCTTTGTTTTGTGTATGTAGTGCCGCTACTTAGCGTCGCTGTAAGCGTATATCCAGTACACTCACCCGCAGAGGCGCAACCCGAAGCTGTATAGCCATATTGGACGGCCGTTGCTGTTTTGCCGAGAGTTGTAGCTGTGCCTTCAGGATCTTTCAGTGCCTGCGCGTCAAGCCCCTGCATGTTCGCTGCCCGCCAAGAAGAATTATTGACATTATCTAGGGTTGGATAAAATCCGTTTTGCGCGAAGTATGCTTCGAGCTGGCTATAAAGCGCGTTTATATCAGTTTTGCGCTCCGTATCACGAGCTTTTTGCTGGATGCCGCCAGAAGGTGTATCGGTACCAGCGGTACTAGCAGCATCCCCCGTACCGAACAAAAGAGCAGGATCAATGCCGAGCTGTTTTAAAACCTCTTGGACAGGAATAGCGCCGGCCGGTTTATTGGTGTTAATCTCACCGTTATATGGCTTTGCATCAAGAGTGACCTTTATGTCGTATTTATTATCTAAATCACCACCACTAAATGTAAGCGTGCCTTTGGTAGTGCCTGCCTTAAGGTTAGTGTCAAGCGTAAACTTGCCATCACTCTTATCTTTTCCACTGTGATAGGCCGCAAAAAGTGAAACGCTGTCGCCGCCTTTATATACTTGGCCAACATCAGTATAGGTTTCTTTGTCTGTGGCATCTGGTATCCGAATTTTATATATAAGTTTGTACTTGGCGTCTACCCAAAGCTCATATGTCGTATCTGCCTTAATACCGTTGTATGAGGAATCACAATCTTTTGATGCCGCTTCCTTATCTTTATCTACGTTTTTTTCATCAACCCAGGGTAGTTTTTTATAGGCATCAGTTGAGTAAATTTTATCTATCATGGCTTTGCAGTACGCTTTAACGTGTTCTTTATTTAGACCGACTTTGTAGTGGTAGGCATTTGTATTGTCTACTTTTTCTTTTCCGACGTAGCTTTTCTTTTCAAACACTGCCTTATTAGGCTCTGTGCTAAAAACATAGTCTACGGTTACGCCGCTGGCGGCGCGGGCAAGCTCTGCTATATCATCGGAAGTCAGTTGTTTTTTGCTAGTTTCTTCGGCAGTTGGCACGGTGCCTAATGATTTGAGATAATCTGACAGTATGGCTATCCACTTACCGTCATACGCTGCAAAACCCGGTAGATAATCGTCGATTCCGAAGGTCTTAAGACCGGTTAACTGCACATAAATATTGGGGTACTGGCTTCCCGAAGGTAGCTCGCTTTGGAACTTGGCGCTAAATGTTTGATTTGGCTGGCTGGTTTGCTTTGATACAAAATTAATACCGCCATCGGCCTTTGATCCGTCAAACTTGGCGTTAAATGAGCCGGTATAGCTTATATCTTGATACTTAGCATCTACAGATAATGTGATATCTGACTTCTTAAAAGCCTCAAGTTTCGACTTTTCAGTCGCGGCGTTTATAAGTTTATCAAGCGCCTTTGCCGACCTATTTACCCCAGTTTTATATATATTATTGGGTTGGTTAGGCAAGTAATAGCCAAATACTATAGCCGTAGATAACACTAGGAAAAATGCAACTACTCCTCCCGCAAGCAAGAGTTTTTTCCTTTTTGGTTTGCCAGGTAGCGCGCCGCTGGCACTCATCGTCCCCATAACTGGAACTGGGTAATTTGGCTGGGGTACTTGTTGATACTGCTGCGAGGGCGGATTCGCTTCAACGAATGCTGTATTTGGCGTACTTGGCGTAAATGTTTGGTCTGGTGTTACTGCTTGCGGGGGCAGTTGAGTTTCGGGCTGCGCCGCCATAAAAGGTTGTTCAGGCGGCGTATCGGGAGGTGTATTTTGTACAAGTTGCTGATTGTCTATCGGAGCCGCTGCTTCATTACTGCCTAACTGTGGTGTTGGTACGGAAGTGAGTTGTACAGTTGGCTGAATAATGATCGGCTCATTCGTAACGGGTTGATTGCTATCTGGCGAGGGTGGTACGTTACTGGGTTGCGGATTTGGTTGGTCTGTATCCATTTTTGTTCTTTCGGAATTACAATCCTTATCTATTACTATTTTTTGAAGTATAGCGCACATTAAGCAAAAGCAGAAAGAACCTTGTTGAACAGAACCCGGAAAGGTTCCAGACCGGTATGCTCAGTCATCTTTCGCTAAAGCTACAGAATGGCTTTGTCAATGTATAGCCCTATAGGTGACGTTAATTCTTGCCCGCGGTGGTAAAATATATTTGAAGTAACAAGGAGATTGGAATGAATAGTATTGTACACATTACGGTAGAAGACTTTGACTCGTGGAAAGTTGCTTTTGATTCTATGGACCAAGTCCGTAAAACCGGCGGCGTGTTATCTGCCAAGGTTTACCGCAACGAAGATAACCCCAACGAGTTATTCCTGATTCTTGAGTGGTCAGACGGTGAAAAAGCTAGAAATTTTCATGGCTCTGACGCTTTTAAGCAGGCCTTGCAGCGCGGCGGTGTTATCGGCAGCCCCGATATCAGCTACGTTGACCAAGTTTAATAAGAGTGGTTGTACTGTTTCCTATGTTCCTGACTCGTATGCTCAGCCAAGCAGGGCGTTAACTGGGTTAGACCTACGCTTCCAAACACATTTTGTAGTTTTGTTAAACTTGGACATCTCGGTTGTTTGGTTCTAGACCTATCTAACAGGCTAAAAGTAGCTAAATAACAAGGATAACCCTTAGCTTTTTATGGCGTTAACAATTAGAATGTACTTCAGGTATGAATGATATGGGCACCGATTTTGACCAGTATTTACGAGCGGCCAACTATCTAACGGCTGCCCAAATTTTTTTGCAGGATAATTTTTTGCTGGAGCGGGAGCTAAACTTTGATGATATAAAGCCCCGGCTGCTGGGCCACTGGGGGTCAGGTCCGGGTGTTAATTTTGCCTATTCACACCTAGGCTACCTGGCGAAAAGCCGTAACCAGGAGATTATGTTCGTGCTGGGTCCCGGCCATGCTTTTCCGGCGCTGCAGGCTAATTTGTTTTTAGAGGGCACGCTGGAGCGGTTTTACCCTGAGGCTAAACAGACGTACGAGGGGATAGGTTATTTATGTCGCAATTTTAGTTGGCCATATGGTTTTCCCAGCCACAGCAACCCCAGCGCACCTGGCGTTATTTTAGAAGGTGGTGAGCTGGGATACAGCTTGTCAACTTCTTACGGCGCGGTCTTGGATAATCCAAATCTGATGGTCGCTTGTTTGATTGGTGATGGCGAGGCTGAAACCGGCCCAACGGCCGCGGCCTGGCATCTGAACAAGTTAGTAAACCCAAGAACCAACGGCGCGGTACTGCCAATCTTGCACCTCAACGGCTATAAAATATCGGCGCCGACAATTTTCGGCCGTATGAGCGACGAGGAACTAATGGCTTTATTCACTGGCTATGGATATCAGCCGAAGATCATTAGTGGCGATAATATCCACAACCAAATGCAAGCAACGCTGGAGTGGGCCTACAGTGAAATTCAAAAAATTAAACAATCCGACGTTTCTAGTTTCACCAGAATGCCAATGATTATCATGAGGACTCTCAAGGGCTGGACTGGCATACGTGAGCTTAACGGCCAAAAAATCGAAGGTAATTGCTTAAGCCACCAAGTCGTTTTAACCGAGGCGAAAACCAACCCAGAACAACTGCGAATGCTGGAACAATGGCTGCGTTCTTACAAGATTGAAGAGCTGTTTTCTAAGGACCAAGGTTTTGAAGGATTTATTAACTCCTTAATGCCGGAACCCGAAAAGCGAATGGGTTTAAGCAAGCATGCCATTGGAGGTGACCCAGTATATAAGCCGCTAGTTCTACCGCCGCTGGAGCAATATGCTGAGGACGCCACTAAACATGGTACCATCGGCAGCAGCAGCATGCGCCGGGCCGGCTTATATCTTAACGAGGTTTTTAGACTCAACAGTGAAACTAAAAACTTCAGGTTGATGTCGCCCGACGAGACCTATTCCAATAAATTGGACGGAATATTTAAAACTACAAAACGAGCCTGGACGCTGCCCATAGAAGCTTGGGATAAAGATCTTAGCCCTGATGGCAGAGTTATGGAAATGCTTAGCGAGCATAATTTACAAGGTCTGGCCCAAGGTTATATTTTGACCGGCCGGCACGCGGTGTTTGCTTCTTACGAAGCTTTTGTACCGGTGGTAACCAGCATGATGGACCAGTATGCTAAGTTTTTACGCCAATCCGAGGATGTACCATGGCGTGGTACGATTCCGTCTTTAAATTACATTCTGACATCTTCTGGTTGGCGCCAAGAACATAATGGTTTCTCGCATCAGAACCCTGGATTTATTGCCGATGCCCTGCGTCGCCAAGGTGATTTTGTTGATGTTTACTTTCCACCCGATGGCAATAGCACGCTGGCCTGCTTGGAACATTGTCTTACAACTACCAGGCACATTAACATAATCGTGGCTGGCAAAACCCTTGAGCCGCGTTGGCTGACACCAGAGCTAGCTAAAAAAGAGCTGGAGACGGGTTTGGCGACATGGAATTTTGCGTCCGATGACAATCCGGATGTTGTGCTGACAGCCGCTGGTGATTACCTGACTAAGGAGGCTTTGGCGGCAGTGAGCATCGTCAAGCAGGATTGTCCAAATATCCGAGTGCGTTTTGTGAATATTATGTCGTTGACCAGCTGCGGGCTTGGCCGAGGCGGTACGTGCCTGACGCACGAAGGCTTCAATATGTTGTTCACCCCGGATAAGCCGGTGATTGGTAATTTTCATGGCTACCCCGAGACCTTAAAAGCCATCATTTTTGATTACATCGGATCCTCGCCCCAGCGTTTTAGCATCCACGGTTACATTGAGAGCGGGTCAACCACCACGCCTTTTGATATGCACGTACGTAACCGTACCAGCCGCTACCATCTGGCTATCGAGGTATTTGAAAAGATGTCGACCACCGGGCGCATACCATACGAAGAGGCCCAGCATATCACCAAAAAATATGAGCAAAAAATCACCGACAACACCGCGTTCATAAAGAAAAATGGCGTTGATATGCCGGAGATAGACGCATGGCAATGGACCCGCTAACTCTTGTTGCTAATCCAGGCAGCGCTAGCCGCAAATACGCGCTTTACGACGGCGACAAATGCTTAATAAAAATTCACTTTGAGCAGCTTAATGATAAAATTATCTACAGATGCGAGATAAACGGCGAACAACACCAGCCAAAGTCTGCCGATATTGCCCATTTGACTTTTGCCGGCAGCAAAGTCTTTTCCACTTTGCGTGGTCATGACTTACTGCAAACAAAAGACCAAATCAAAACCATAGCTCTTCGCGTGATTGCTCCGTCTAGCTATTTTCAGGCAGACAGAATACTTGATAAACACTCTATAGGGAAGCTAACCGGCCTGGAGCCCAAGGCTTCGTTGCACATTAACGCTAGCCTGCAAGAAGCCCACCTGCTAAAGCAATCTTTTCCAGAGGCAACGCTTATAGGCATATCGGATAGCGCCTTTCATCATACGATGCCAGATCATGCCCGCAACTACGCCGTACCTTTTGGGGATGCTGATAGGCTGGATATCAGGCGGTTTGGCTATCACGGCCTGTCGGCAGAATCCGTTGTGAAAGTTCTTAAGTCCGAAGATAAGTTACCGTTGAGGCTCGTAGTTTGCCACTTGGGCAGCGGGGTTAGCGTGACAGCCGTGAGATCCGGTAAAAGCGTAGATACGACTATGGGCTATTCGCCACTCGAAGGATTAATGATGTCGACACGCAGCGGCAGTATTGATGTAACTGCAGCTCAGGTTTTGCAGGATGAGCTCAAACTGAGCAACCAAGGTTTGCAAGATTACTTAAACCATCAAAGCGGACTTTTAGGGGTGAGCGGCGCCTCGTCTGATATTAGAGTGCTTTTGAAGCTGGAGCGCGAGGGAAACGCCAGAGCCAAGTCGGCGCTTGATATGTATGTCTATCGAGTACAGCAAGCTGTCGGGCAGATGTCGGCTGCCTTAGGAGGAATTGACGCGCTGATTTTCACAGGCACGGTAGGGGAACGTTCGGCTTCGGTGCGCAGACGTATTACTGAACGTTTAATGTTCCTAGGCTTACAGCTGGATCCCAAAAAGAACCATGAGAGCACAGAGCCAACAGAAGTAGCACAAATCAGCCCGCCTTCTCACCCAGCCCGGATTTATATCATCCCGGCTGACGAGTACTCGATAATTGTCGAACATGCTAGTAAATTAAACTTGCAAGGCTAGTTCCAGCCAGTGCCGACTACAGACCGATGGTGGGTCCGTAAGCCCTAGGCTATAACAGATTCGAGCGCAGCTTCAAGGGAAGGAATAACAATATTGTTAACTGAGTTGGGAATGCTTGGTTAAAACAGTGAATATAGCGTCGCATGACCCTTGGCTCATAGAACTAAGCCAACTTTTAGTAGAGCGCACAATTTCAATGTGCTTATTTTCTTTTATCATACATATAACCGATTATCGAGCTTGGTATCAAGCCCGATTTTTTATTTGACGATAAGGATTACCGTTCTAATAGGATTTGCGGAAACTGCCGCCACCAGAACTTCGATCTTCTTGCGGGCGGGCCTGGTTGACCACAATGGAACGGCCGCTAAGTTCCTTGCCATCAAGTTCCTTGATAGCCTTCTGTCCATCAGCGTCTTCAGCCATTTCCACAAAGCCAAAGCCTTTTGACTGGCCGCTATCTCGATCTTTGATGACTACCGCGCTAACTACTTTGCCTTGCTGTGCAAAAAGTTCTTCAAGCTCTTTGTCGGTAACACTGTAGGCTAGACCGCCTACGTAAAGTTTCATTGCCATGTTAATTTATCCTTCCTTTAACTAATATCGCTTGCGTTTAATACTTACTGACCGCGACGATAGTTAAGTCTTTTGAGGGACTATTTATGACAACGGAGAGGTTATAGTAACCACTTGCTTATTTATATTATAGCATAGAAAGCCAAGTCCCGTACGCATGCCGGCAAATAGCCAGTGGACTATTTCCGATACGGTGGTACCTTTAGTAGGCGTCGTTTTTTGGCGTTTACACAAGACGGGCCATGTTAAGGCCGCTAACTCGACTAAAAGGGGAATGAACGGTGTTAAGGGTGAGTTAAGACTTCGCGCCACGACAGGATATTGTAGCTGCTGGTAACTGGGAAGCTAGGCGGCGGGTTGTACAGAAGGTTGTGGTCGTAATGAGTTGTATTGTACTTAAAGCCTGATATGTATTGCCCGGGGGTAGAAGGATCAGCTACCGCATCACCACAGGGACTACCCAATAGCCACGACCAAGTCCATATTTGTCTTACAGCGATGGAACCATAAAAGTTGAGTAGCTGGTTATTGTCTACATAGCCTCTCGTACACTTTTGGCTTGCGAACTTATAGCGTAAGGGGAACCATACATTACCATTCGCTGCAATCACTGCCGCGTCAACTTCCAGTGTAAATGTTCCGCTTGCCGGTGCTGCGTAAGGGGCAATGGCTACATTACCCTCAGCGATTAAACCAACTGCATCGCTGCCGTCTTTGGCGCTATAGGCTAAATCGTCGGCTACCGTGATATTGGCAGAAACGGATGTGGCCAAGCGGCCGGCGGCAATAGATACGCGCCCGTGGTAAGTCGGGTTGCTGCGAACCCATACATTATCCTCGACATAAATAACACCTGAGCTGGAAATGGAGACGTTGCTGGCTACTAGCGTTGGAGAAAGGGCACTGGTATAGCTGGCAAGGGTGTCTTTTTCGTTATTGAGTGTATATAGATTGTATGTGCCGTCGGTATTTAGTTCTATAAGATAACCCCTTGAACTATTAGCGCTTGAATCACGCTGAGGAATGTAGGCTGCAGTACGGGTAGTCGGGGTTAGGCTGCAGGCGTTTGCTTGGTCTGCAAGAGCCGAGGTAGCTGGATCGGCCGCGAAGGCAAGTTCTTTAATTTTGCACAATGTACCAGAAACCTGGTTAAAGTCGATAGCCGGAGCCGGGTAAATCCAGTTGTCTTTTGAACGTGTCGCGCAATCAACCGGTGATGTGACAGATAAGCTGCACCATACTCCAGGGTGGCTGCTACCATCTCCCCCTATCGCCGATGAAGGTGTATATGAAGCATTGGCGCTAGAAACTGTATCGTTATTAGCGCCATCCATCCGAACGCCCTGATTAGAAAATATCGGGCCGTCAGCGGTTTCTGTATTACCAAACCACAGGGCTGAGTCTGAAAGCACCGCATAACTTGCAAAAGATGGGGCACCCAGCTGGGCCTGGATGGTCCGGGTAATATTGCTGCCGGTTACTTGGCCGATCGAACGAAGGTCTACAAGAGTAGAGCCACCTCCCTGGGGCTTGATCCAAAGGGTATAAGTGCCTTCTACTTTAGCGTTATCATCCACGTAGCTATGAACGTAGGGGCCATAGCCAAGACTTGGGTCTGGCGTGGTTGGAGTTGCTTGGCCGTCTTTATAATCAGTAGCGTTATGGCTGAGGTGCCACAGATAATAGTTGACGCCGGCCTCGGCTATATTGAATGCCTTTTGGCTGTTGGCATTGTTACTAACTATGCTGCGGTTGCTGTCAATAAGTATAACCACGGCCATTGAGATAATAACCATAGCTATCATAAAACTTAACAGGCCTGGCAGGGCAAAGCCCTTTTGGTCTACCGCTTGGTTTTTTATTGATTTCATAAGTTTGCCTTCCTGTTCCTTAAGCTGACTTGCAGCGAAATGGTCTGGTTGCCGCTAGCTACCGGGGTGTCAGATGGTACGGCTAAGTTGACCTGGACGCCTTTGATTGTGTGCAGATCGGTAATCGGAGTCGGTATGGTAGCGCCGGCAGAGTCAAGATAGACAAAGGTTTTGACATTGGGGTCAGCATAGAAAGGATTCATAATGGTATAGGTTTTTTTACTGGCTGTAATCGGGGTGCCAATCGGAGGGTTAGCGGACATTGGTGTTACGTCGGCGAGCATCACAGTGTTGCCATTGGCTTTATAATAATGGATAAAAGACACATAGTTATCGTTTGGCGAAAAATAAGCGTAAACCGTAATACCGTCATCGGTGGCCTCGGTAATATCGGTTAAGCCTCTTAAAATGGAAGCAATTCTTTGTGACTGCAAAGCTAAATCTCCAAAGCGCATACTATCTTGTTGCAAACCAAAAAATTGATTAATCGAGGATACGAACAATGTATACGTGGTAGTACTGACTACACCAATCACAACAATAGTTATTAGCAGCTCTATTAACGTGAATCCCTTATTGTAAAACTTACGGTGTGACATCAAGACCTCCTAGCAAAGGACTTGCGGGCAAGGTAAGCGTGAAACCGTTAGCTGCGATAATCATCTGAGTACTGCCAGCGGATGCGCCAGTTAAGTCAACCGTGCAATCAAGCTGGATTCCGCTTGCTGTTCCAGTGCACGAGGCGGTAAAGGTTGAGGTTCCTTGTAAAAATTTAACTGTCGTTGAGCAACTGCCGGCGCTACCGCTGCAAGGCAGGTTTGCGCCCGTTATTTGAAAATCAAGCGCTGAAATCGCTCCTCCGGATAAACTGACATCATCTGGCGATAGGCTGACGATTCGCGGATAACTTGAACTTGTGCTCAACATCAATCGTACTTTCTGTAAATAATCACTACCACCGTAGGCGAATGTCGTGCTAGGCGGCGAAGCCGGATCGTAGGTGGGTACTGTAACGGGGTTAAAAGGATTGTTGCCAGAATACGGTACGGCAGCTGCTAAGTAGTAGGTTGTGCCACCCACCGAACAGCTGGTCGCGCCTAGGTCGCCACAAAATATATAGCTGCCTGGTACCAGGTTAGATAAAGCCGCCAGACCATCGCTGTCGCTAACTGGCCGGATATCGGAAGGGCTAAGCGTATCATAATAATAGGATGTGTCCGTAGTTAAGGTGTATTTTTTGTATCCACCTTTCACATATATCTTAGCGTTTGGAATCGGATTGCCGTTAACGTCAGTCGTTTCGATTACTAAACTGCTAACACCTTGTTGTTTAATCGTAAGGGTGACAAATGAAGATTGTTGGATAAGAATATTTTGGCTGGGATATGTAGGCTGAAGACTACCGTTGGGACCGATGGTTGTGAGGCTGGAGTAGCCCGACTTGGACGCTGAAATTATGTAGTGGTACCCAGTTGTATCCGGAGGTAAACCATAAAAAACAGCCACACCATTACTGTCGGTACTATCTGACAAGCCAACCGTTGGAACCAAGCTATTATTTGCTAGGCTGATTGTTGCCCCAGAGACAGGATTGCCGTTGTTGTCGATGACTTTTGTAAAAAGCGCTCCAGTGTTGCTGGCCGTTTCGGCCACTCGCGCCGATATTTGGGTATCGACTTCGGCGAGACGGGGGTTGCCGGCAATGGCTGTAGAAACATGGACAATCTTGTAATCTGCCGGGTTTTGGTCTGTAGCTGGCGCCCCAGATGGTGGGGGATAATTTCGACAGTAAAGTTGTTTTAGCGCCAGTGAGGGGTAAGAGCCGCAACCGTCAAAAGCATCGTCTACATAATTAATGCTTGTCGTTATAGTATAAGTAACTCCATTAATTTTTTGGGTTGTTGTGGCAGGTAGGGGGTTGCTGCTATATATACTGCCGCCGGCGACCGCTAACTTGTCATAAGATAGAGACTTTAAATATTCCATCTGGTTAGTTGCTAAAGTCAACCCGACCGCCCGGCGTTTAATTAATACCGCGCTGTTAACCAAAGATGTATAAAGCCCAAAAATACTGGTCGACAATATGCCAAGAATAACGATGCTTATGGCTAGCTCGACTAATGTAAAACCTGTCTGGTTACGCCCACGTTCTGTCACTATAAATAACCTTTACCTCTTTGAATTATAAACTATACGGATAAAATCCCTAGGACAAATTATTCTGATCTGGCATATCTGATAAACGCAGCGGGCATGGTTTGGTTACAGTGTTGTAATATAGCCCGCTTAGGTGCGGGTTCCAGGTTGATTTTGTTATTATTTAAAACAATGACTGATTCGCAGAGGCTACGTGACGAGCTACAGACCATTGCTAAATATGGTTCGGCGTTGGCTCTTTTGAGCTGGGACGAGGAAGTAAACTTACCACCCAAAGCTCACGCCTTCAGGGGCGAAGTGAATGCTTTGCTTTCCGCTGAAGTCCATAGAAGGTTTACGTCCGCTGAGTTTATTAAACTGGTTGAAAAGTTAAGCTCAGAAAGTAAGTCCCTAAATGCTAACGATCGGGTAAACGTCGAAGAAACTTGGCGAGACCTAGTAAGAGCTCAAAAATTGCCGGTTAAGTTCATTGAAAATTTGACTAGGTTGACGTCCGAGGCCTTTGGAGTTTGGGCTGAGGCTCGAAAACAAAAAAACTTCAAAATCTACGAGCCGGTTTTAAGGCGGATGGTGGACATGAAACGCCAAGAAGCCGAGCTTATAGGCTTTAAAGTTTCGCCCTATGACGCACTGCTTGACGAGTTTGAGCCGGGCATGACCAGCGCCCAGCTAGACAAGCTGTTCGTTCCGCTTGCTAAAAATCTGTCAGCGCTAATCGGGCAAGCCAAAGATAGAAACCAGCAAACCCTGCCCGAAGCTTTTTATGAGCTGGGTGCCCAAACAAAGCTGTGCCATGAGGTATCGGAGGCCCTTGGCTATGATTTTAATACCGGGCGGATAGATGCCAGCCCCCATCCTTTTACGACAAGCTTTCACCAGACCGACGTGCGAATTACTACCCGTTACGACGAAAATGATTTTTGGGTGAGCTTAGGCTCAACCATCCACGAGATTGGCCATGCTCTTTATGAGCAAGGTCTGCCGGCTAAGCATTTTGGCACGCCGCTGGGCCAGGCCATATCGCTGGGGGTGCACGAATCACAATCTCGGATGTGGGAGAATTTTGTAGGCCGTAGCCAAGAATTTTCGGAATATTTATACCCGTTGCTTAAAAAATACTTTCCAGATCAAAAACTTAGCTTCACAAGCCAGGAACTTCACCTCTGGCTTAACCGTGTAAGGCCAAACCTGATCCGTGTGGAGTCCGACGAAGTGACCTATAATTTACACATAATCCTGCGATACGAAATAGAGAAACAACTGGTAGAGGGCAAACTAAAAGTGTCTGAATTACCAGCTGTTTGGAGCCAAAAAATGAAAGATTACCTGGGCCTGGATGTACCTGATGACGCGCAGGGCGTTTTGCAGGATGTGCATTGGTCGCATGGGGCCTTTGGATACTTTCCAACTTATAGCTTGGGCAACCTGTATGCCGCTCAGCTTTATAGCACCGCGACGCAAAAAATACCTGATTTGGCAAAGGGTTTTTCTGACGGTGACTTTGCCAAACTGCTTGGTTGGCTGAGGCAAAACATCCACACACAGGGTCGGCGGTACCGGCCTGCCGAGCTTTTGGAAAAACTCACCGGCGAACCGCCAAATCCGGTGTACCTCCAAGAACATCTTGAGCGCGTGATTAAACTTGGCTAGTTTGTTAACTGGGGTTTTAAGGTACAATTAGGTTATGCTTTTTGAGTTTTTCGCGTGGTGGTATGGGCCAGGTTGGATTTTTGCTTGGCGTGAATCGCTGGGTTGGGTAAAAAAAGTGCAGCGCAGCTTTTCGGCTGATGTGCTTCTGCATACCCTGTTTTCGCCTTGGAAGAGAATTGTCAGTCTGCCTGGCCGTTCCCTGGATGAAAAGTTTAAGGGAGTTATTGACAACTTAGTATCAAGAACCATTGGTTTTTTCGTAAGGCTGTTTACTCTTTTGGCTGCCTTTTTGGTGATGATCCTCGCGGGCCTGGCCGGCTTGGCTTTGGCCATAGTTTGGCCACTGGTGCCAGTGGTTATAGTTTATCTTTTGGCACGGAGTATTAGCGGATGAGTGGGGAGCTTAACTTAGGTAGTTTGCGGGCTAAAAAAGCCAGATTAGCCAACCGCATTCATGGCAGTGTGTGGATGGTATTGATATCCTCAATGGGACTTTTTGGGGCTGGTGGGCTGGGCCTACTTATTCAGGACGGAACTCGACATATTGGTTATGCTGTCTTAGCCCTAGCCCTTGCGAACTTAATGACTGCACTGTGGTATAAACGCGACTTAAGCCATTTTCCGGCCCGGATTCCGGCCCGTTCTTTAGACGATATTTTAGAACCCGGTCTGCTCGGAAGTTTTGGCAAGAATAATCATGTATCACCAAAACGAGCTTGGGAAATTGCCCAAAAGACCTGGGCTGCCAGGTTTTTAACCAACCATTTACTAATTGACCCACAGCAAATCGGCCAACTGCTTAGCGAAACTGAAGCTGAGATGCCACCAATCTGGCAGGCTTGCCAAGACTTGATGGTTAAAACCGGGTCCCCCGAACTGGATGGAGCAGTTCTGTCAGCTTGTTTGATAGCTGGCAGCGAACCAACCAAACAGTACCTGGCTAGCCGCAACCTTAAACAGGAAGACGTAGTAGAAACCTATGGCTGGTTTATCCGTTTGAACCAATTCATTAACCAACCAAAGCCTTACTTTGGTGGCATTGGACGGGATTGGGCCAGCGGTTTTACGCCGACGCTTGATAGGTTTGGCCAAAACGTTAGCCGGATGATTGAAGCCGGCGGGGGGCATTTTCACACGCTTGCCCATGGCGATGTCCTAAATAGCGTGGTTCATAATTTAAGCCAAGGTTCCGGCAGCGTGGCTTTAGTTGGTGAAGTCGGTACTGGTAAAACCGGATTGGCCTACGGTTTGGCTCAGCGCTTGCTAGAAGGGCGCGACGAAAGTTTGCGCTATTACCAAATGTTAAGTCTCAACGCTTCGCTGATTTTATCTTCGGCCGGCAACGAACTGGAAAAAATAATGCTGACATTATTTGGCGAGGCAATGCATGCCGGCAATGTCATAATCTTTTTAGATGAAGCCCGGCTATTTTTTGGCAGCGGCACTGGCGCGATTGATATTAGCCAAATACTTCTACCGGTTTTACAAAATCACAATGTTAAAGTAATCGCGGCTTTTACCCCAGGTGACTTCCAGCAGCTCAAGGCCAGTAACGAGTCACTGGCAACCACCCTGGCTGTAATTAATGTGACCGAACCGGATAGACCGCTAACTATGAAAATTTTGGAAGACACAGCTCTCACGTTTGAGGCCAAAGACAAGTTGTTAGTTAGCTATGAGGCGCTTTCAGAAGCCTACCGCTTAAGCGGCCAGTACATGCAAGACCAAGCTTACCCGGGCAAAGCCATTAATGTCTTGGAGCAGGCTATACCGTACACTGAAAATAACGTGATGACAGCCGTATCTGTGCAAACGGCAATTGAGAAAACTCACGGCGTGAAAGTTTCCAAAGCCCAGGCGCCGGAAGCCGATGCCCTTTTGCATCTAGAGGCTAGTATTCATGCTCGTATGATCAACCAGGACCGCGCGGTTAAAGTAATCGCGGCCGCTTTGCGGCGCGGCCGGGCCGGCGTGGCCAGCCCCAACCGGCCAGTCGGCAGTTTCTTATTCTTGGGACCAACCGGCGTGGGCAAAACAGAACTAGCACGCTCGTTAGCGGCTACCTATTTTGGTAACGAGCGGCAGATGATTCGTTTGGATATGACCGAGTACCAGAGCGCGGAAGATGTTGGGCGATTGCTGGATGGCGGCGGAGCCAACGATAAGAGCTTGATGCTGGCAATTCGCGAGCAACCCTTTTCGGTTGTTCTGCTTGATGAAATAGAGAAAGCCCACCCCAACGTTCTAAATCTATTACTTCAAATGCTGGATGAGGGTCAGCTGACAGATCAAACCGGCAAACCGGCTTCGTTTAAAAACGCCATCATTATAACTACTTCAAATGCCGGCTCGGCCGAAATCACGGAGCGCATAGCTGCCGGCGATGGTCTGGAGACTTTCGAGAGGCCTTTGATTAATAAGTTAATAAGCCAAGGCCAATTTAAACCCGAACTCATCAACCGTTTTGACGAGATTGTATTATTCAGGCCGCTCAGTCAAGCCGAGCTGGCCCAAGTTGCCGGATTGATGTTGGCTGAAGTTAATAAAACCCTAAGCAATCAAAACGTTAAAGTTGAGCTTACGCAGGCGGCTTTGGATGCTGTTGTTAAGGCTGGTTACGACCCGCAGTTCGGAGCCCGCCCAATGCGCCGGGTAATCCAAAAAATGGTTGAAGATACCATAGCCACTCGCCTGCTTAGTAATCAAGCCCAAGCCGGTAGCACAATAGTCTTGGATGATAAAGATCTAAGTTAGCATGGCTCATTAAACTAAAATGGAACAACCCGTAGAATTAGGTTTGTAAAAACCAACTAATT
>Ga0066639_10001787_pt1 | contig 19054 bp, 22 predicted proteins | sample CryGeyCG2114_010_2_FD_59504 | JGI IMG/M metagenome (GOLD analysis project Ga0066639, IMG submission 59504) | Groundwater microbial communities from aquifer - Crystal Geyser CG10_big_fil_rev_8/21/14_0.10 | ecosystem: Environmental > Aquatic > Deep subsurface > Groundwater | place: USA: Utah...
TACCAGAAGCGCAGTCAGATCGTTTCTTATTAAAGATAAAAGTTGGCTACCCTACATTTGAAGAAGAGAGCCTTATTGTAGATAAGTATGCTATAAAAGACAAAGGATCTATTTTAAAGCCTGTTTTGAGCAAGAGTCATCTTATCACTCTGCAAAATGCTTCAAGAGAAGTGCCAATTGCAAATGACATAAAGATGAGGGCAGTAAAGATAATAGCAGCTACCAGAACAGACAAAGAAAGGATTCAGTATGGTGCATCGCCAAGAGCCTCGATTGGACTTGTGCTGGCAGCAAAAGCAAGAGCGCTTATCCAGGGAAGAAACCATGTAAGCAATGACGATATTGATGCAATGGCATATCCAGTCTTGAGGCACAGGATTATCCTAAACTTTGAAGCAGAGCGTAAAGGGATGTCAGTAGATGATGCAATTGGAGAGATACTCAAGAAAGTTAAAAGGTAGATCTTAAAAAATGGCTATTGATATAAGCTTTTTGGATGAACTTAGAAAGTTTAACCTTATTGTTAAAAAAAGGGTTACAAGCATTTACATAGGTCCAAGGCGCTCTATTGCAGTTGGAAAAGGAGTAAGTTTTCAGGACCACCGGATGTATTCTCCAGGAGATGATATCAGGCTTATTGATTGGAATGTTTATGCAAGAACTGATGACTTATACATAAAGAACTATGAGGAAGAGCGCAACCTGACTGTGCATATAATCCTGGATTACTCTGAGAGTATGAACTTTGGAAAGAAAATAACAAAATTTGAATACGGCGCAATGATGGGAATTGGTTTTGCATACCTCACAATGAAGGACAATGAGAAATTCCAGCTTTCAACTTTTGCAGAAGACATACAGGTTTTTCAGCCAAAAAAAGGGATGTCTCAGCTAGCTTCTGTGGTGCAGCATATAAACAGCATCAAGACAAAGGGCCAGTCAAGAATGCTGACTGCCCTCTCGCATTATAAAAGATTTATCTCTGGCCGTTCAATGATTGTATTGATATCAGATTTTCTCTTGGATATTGAAGAGATCAAAGAGTCACTCTATAGGCTTGGAAAGAATGAAGTAAGAGTTATACATCTTCTTGATCCTTCTGAAAAAGAGATCGCAGTAAAAGGAGACAATATTCTTAAGGACAGCGAGACAGGAGATAAGATGAGAACAAATATCAGTACACGACAAAGGCTGAGATACCAAGAGATGCTTGAAAACCACATGAAAGAGATTGAGAAAACCTGCCTTACATTAGGCTATAAGTATTATCAGATAACAACAGAAAAACCCTTGTTTGAGTCTTTCTATGAGATTTTAGAATAAACAAATAATAAATAACTAGGACTTTAACTGCAGAATGCAAACAGATTAAACGGCGCATTCATTTCTATTATCCCTGCAATAAAGACCAAGATAAGCCCAATAACTAGTAATATCATCGCATCAGTTACAATATGATAGAATTGAGGAGAAAATAATTTCTCTCTAAGTACTGCTTTTGAGACAATTCCTCCGACAAAAGCTGCAAATATATAGGCCAGAGCTTCTGTTGTCATATGTGGAAGAACTCCGCTCATTAAGCATGTAAATTCTCTGAACAACCCATCTGCGCTGCCAGCAGCCTGTTTTGCATAATATGCAAATACAACACCCCAAACAGAAGCATTCCATGTCAAAAATAAGACAGCTCCTGCTCCGTATATTAAAGACAGCACAAAACAGACAACAAAGACAAGCATATTATTAAGTATCATATTCCAGAAAAGGCTGTTGCTCATTGCAAATCCATGAATCCCTGCTGTCTTAAGCTGAGTTGTAAACAAATTAGAAATGGTCATTTCAGGAAGTACAAGTGATGTCAGGCTGTATGCAGTAAATATCCCCAGGAACATCAACAGATAAACTTTGACTATATCTGTATGATCTGAGAATAATCTTCTTATTGAGAATTTTCCTGCTGCTAGTGTCTCTTCGTTTTCTTCTATTCTTAATAAGACAGCTAGTGAGGGGATAAGCAGTATAGACGTAAAAGCAATGCTCATTAAGCCAACATTAGATGGAAAGATAAGTTTTGCTGAGAGTATTCCAATTAAGGTATATACAAATGCTAAAGAAAAAGCATGAATTTTTTTTTCAATCCAAGTTGGTTGAAACAATTGTTCAAATACCATTTTCCCTCTGTATGCACCTGCCGCTTATCCATAAGGTCCACCACGTTCTCTTGAATTTACATTGCTCTGCTTTTAGGCAATCTTCTTTATTATAGGTTGAACAATCAATTAGCAATTCACTGCCGTCTCTTATGTCTTCTTCAACAGCAGGTTCAGGAGAAAGCATTGGTTCCTCTTCAACTTCTTCTTCTTCTTCTTCAGGAGTAACTTCAACTGTTTCTTCTCCAATACACTCTCCATTAAAGCAACCCTCTTTACATACAGTATCAACCCATTCATAACATACGTCATTATCATTATTTCCGCAGATTCTCTTGATATCATTTGTGCATGCTTTTTTCCCAAATTCTCTGCAGTCATTCACGCAGCAAATCCCATTATCGCAGAATCCATTATAACAATTCATATAATTACCCCAGCTGCAGTCAGAATTTTGATAAGCCCTTGTAGTCTCATCCTTACATCCCCACCCAGGATCACATTCTTTAGAAACCCATCCAGTCATGGTGGTCTGAAGCCCAATAAAGAAAATAAGAGTAGCAATCACAATTCCTAGTAACATCAATAACTTTTTCTGCATTTTGAATACATCTCATGTTTCAAATTTATATATCTTTCTGTTTAGCGCATTCAAAATCAACCCAAACTTTATATATTAGTTATTCATTAATTAGTAAAATGTTGGACATAAAGTTTATACGGGAAAATGTAGACATTGTCAAAAAAAGCCTTGAGCAGAGAAAAGATACTGAAAAACAGGAGTGGGTAGATGATTTATTAAGGAAAGATGAAGAATACCGTAAGCTGCTGCAGGAATCACAAAAGCTAAGGCAAAAGAGAAACGAGATAACTATTCAGATAAGTGAGCTAAAAAAACAAAAGAAAGATGCTTCTAAATTACTAAAAGAAGCAAAAGACATTCCTGATAAGATTAAGCAGTCAGAAGAAGAACTGAAAAAGCTAAAAGAAAAGATCGATTTCTACTTGATGAGGATTCCAAACATTCTGCACGAGTCAGTTCCATACGGCAAGGATGATACAGAGAATGTAGAAATAAAAAAATGGGGAAAAATAGCAAAGCCTGCATTTGAGCTAAAACCTCATGGGGAGCTTGCTGAATCCTTAGGAGTAGCTGATTTTAAGAAAGCAGCAGAGGTTTCAGGAGCAGGATTTTATTATATGATGGGAGACTTAGCGCAATTAAACTTATCATTAATGCAGTTTACAATTGACATCCTGACAAGAAGGGGATATAAACTATTCATCCCTCCATTGATGCTGAAGAGAAAGCCCTATGAGGGAGTTACATCTCTTGATGATTTTGAAAATGTGATGTACAAGATAGAAGATGATGACTTATACTTAATCGCAACATCAGAGCATCCAATTGCAGCATTCTTCATGAATGAGGTTATTAAAGAAGAAGACCTTCCAATCAAAGCAGTCGGGATGAGCCCCTGCTTCAGGAGAGAGATCGGAAGCAGAGGAGTCGACACAAAAGGATTATTTAGGGTCCACCAGTTCTGGAAAATAGAGCAGTTCATATTCTGCAAACCAGAAGACTCGTGGAAATATCATGAGGAATTGCAAAAGAACTCAGAAGACCTTTACCAGGCTTTAAAGATACCTTATAGGGTTGTTAATATTTGCACAGGGGACATAGGTATAGTCGCAGCTAAAAAATATGATACAGAAGCATGGTTTCCAAGACAAAATAAGTATGGTGAAGTTGGCTCAAACTCAAACTGTACAGCCTACCAGGCCAAGCGTTTAAACATAAGATACGAGAACAAGAAAGGAGAGCGTGAATACATCCACACACTAAACAACACAGCAATCGCAACCTCAAGAACAATCACAGCTATCTTAGAGAATTTCCAGAACAAGGACGGTTCAGTGACGATTCCTGCTGTCCTGCAGAAGTATATGGGCGGGAAAAAGAAGATTGTTAAACTTTAATCCTCCTTATAAACCTCTTAGAAAGGTTTAAATACTAGCTCACTACTATACTCTTAATCAAGTTCACTGACGGGGTGAAAAAGGTCTTTTATCGGAAACAAGATGTTTTTGTGGCCTTAAAAAGAATTCTATAAAAAATGAATAACTCTTGCTTATCATCATTTTATCAGAAGGTAGCAACCTTTGTGCTAGCTACGGAGGTGTCAAAATGGCCGGAAAAGGAAAAAAACAACAGAAATAATTAAAGATTACAAAATTAAATATCAAATTTTTTTAATTTTTTAATTTTTTTTAATGGGGTGAGAATGAAAGAATATATTGAATATGGATCTGAGGACTTCAGCCAAAGAGAAGCTGAGAAGGTAAGGTCAAAAAGGATGAAAAAAGCCAGAAAAGTGGCGATGGAAAAGGATGGTAAAAACTAAGGGGGTAAGAAAATGAAAGAAGATCTCATTGAATATGGCGATGACGATGATGAAGATTATGATAATGACGATAAGTGGTAGCTCTGTTTTTTTATTTTTATTTTTTTAAAACATAAACCTTATAAATAAATCAAGCCTACTTATTCTAAAAATGGGTGTATTCAAAGACATTTTAACCTCAGACGAGTCCTTATTTAAGAATAGCGTTGCCCTAGATTACGACTTCATGCCTAAAGTCGTTCCATTCAGAGAACAACAGCAAAGGCATATTGCATCATGCATAAAACCTTTGTTCAGCAAACTAAATGGGAGAAACATATTTGTCTATGGAAAGCCAGGTATAGGAAAAACAGTTGCAACAAAGCATTTATTAGAAGAGATTGAGCAGGAGACAGATGAGATTATCCCAATTTATGTTAATTGTTGGCAGAACAATACAACTTTCAAGATTTACGGAAAAATATGTGAAGTTCTGGGATATTCACTAACACACAACAAAAAATCAGAGGAATTATTTAGAATAATCAAAAACATAGCAAATAAAAAGTCAGCTGTTTTTGTTTTTGATGAAGCAGACAAGATTGAAGACTTTGATTTCCTTTACTCCATCTTAGAAGAAGTCTACAGAAAAAGTGTAATCTTAATAACCAACAATAAAGAATGGCTTTTAGAAATAGAACCAAGAATCAAGTCAAGGCTAAATCCCGATACTGTTGAATTTCAGCAATATAATGAGCAAGAGACTTATGAAATCTTAAAACAAAGATCCTCATATGCATTCTCTCCAGATGTCTGGGAAAATAATGCCTTTGAGCATATTGCAAAAAAAACATATGAATTGGGAGATATAAGGACTGGCTTGCATTTACTAAGAGAGTCTGCAATGATTGCTGAATCAAAATCATTAAGAAACGTTACTTTAGAGCATGCAAAAGAAGCATTAGTAAAATTAGATGAGTTCTCAATAAAAAAAAGCACTGATTTAGAGGATGATACAAGATTTATACTAAACGTCGTAAAGAGTAATCAAGACAAGAAGATTGGAGACTTGTTTAAAGTATACAGTGAGCAGGGGGGAAAATCAGGGTATAAAACCTTCCAGCGTAAGATTGCAAAACTAGAGCAAAACAGTTTTATTGAAGTCAAAAAAACAGAAGGCGGCTTAGAAGGAAACACATCAATCATTTCTTATAAGAAGCCAGAAAAGAAATTGACTGATTTTTAAGATGAAAAAAGGAATTGATTATATTGGCGTTGGAGCAGGCGCGATGATATTCAACTCAGGAGGAAAGGTGTTCCTCGCGCAAAGAGGCCCCAAAGCAAGAAATGAAAGCGGAAAATGGGATTTTCCGGGAGGTTCTTTGGAATTTGGTGAAAAAGCAGAAGATGCTATCCAAAGAGAAATCAAAGAAGAGTTTGGAATAAATATTGAAGTTTTACAATTATTAGATGTAATTGACCATATCATTCCAGAAGAAAACCAGCATTGGGTTTCCAGAACATTTATTGCAAGACACTTAGAAGGGGAGCCAAGAATCCTGGAACCAGAAAAATGCGCATGAATCAGATGGGTCAGTCTGGATGAGATTGACACAGAAACATTGACATTAACAAGCAAAGAAAATCTAAAGAACTATATTAATAAGTTTAGAAAAAGTTCACTTTGATGTTCTTCTGAAATAATTGAGCGGATTATACCCATTTGAAGTAATCTTCTTAATTCCCTCGGCAGCAAGATGATATGTCAACCCTGCAGAACTGCCAATAAGGCCTCCTATAATCATCCCTGCCCTGCCGCCGTTTCTTACTCTTTCAACTAGATTAGGGTCATTGCTGTTATACATGACATAAGCTGCATATTTTCTTAGTTTGTCCATAAAAACCAAAAGAAAGGGTTCAGAAGTCATTTATAAAGATTATCTATAATTCAGTCAAAAAACATAGGGTCATCAGAACTTACTGTTATCTCTTTTCTTTCTGAATTAGCTGGTTTACTTATACTTTTAGTCTTCGTTTGCGTCTTGTAAACAGGCTCTTTTGCAAGATCCCCTTCATTTATCTCCAGAGCTTTCTTCATATTGACAATCCCGCAGTTAATGCACGTAAAAAAAACACCAAACTTGCCGTTCTTCATATCAAGATAGCTTCCGCAGGCGCATTTGAGATCTTTTAATGACGAATCCTTATGCTCCTGACAGACAGGAACCTCCTGAGAATTCTTTGCAATAGCCTGTTTTCCGCAAAAAGGGCATTTGTCTATCTTGCTCTGTCCGTATCGTTTTGGTATGTACATTTACTTATCCTCTTAAAAAACACTTAGTCCCATAAGGCTTCTTTGAATAATACCTCTTCGCATGCTCAACAATCAGCGCATGGTATTCATTAAAAAGCTTTGCATCTGCAGGCAGATTCTTCATAAAGAATTCCTGAACATTATCATAAGAATCATCTTTTTTAATCAATCCAAGATTGTCAAACATCCTTTTAGTATAAGCATCAACAACAAATATCGGCTTATTCAGAGCATACAGCAGGATAGAGTCAGCTGTCTCTGGCCCGACGCCATTTACAGCAAGCAAAAGCTCTCTTGCTTTGCCTAGCTCCATATTCTCAAGCGCTTTGATAGGATATTTCTTCAAAAACTCAGCAATATTCTTCAGCTTCAGCGCTTTCTGATTATAGTAGCCAGCGCTTTTAATAACAGCAGCAAGCTCTGTTTTGTCAATCTTGATTATTTTATCAACATTAATCAAATCTTCATTATTAAGCGAAATAATTGCTTTCTCAACATTCTTCCAGGAAGTGTTTTGCGTAAGTATAGCGCCAAAAATAATCTCAATCTTCTGCTTTTCATTCTTCAGCGCAACCCCATAGATTGGCCCTTCAGGCTTCACGCCCTTGCAGCCTCCAACCGGCGTGACAGGCCACCATCCCTGGCTGCCGTATTCTTCAAATAGTCTATCATATATCCTTTTGATTCCCATAATCTTAAGATATTGCAAGTATTTTTAAACTTTGTTAAGAATCTTACTGGAAAAATGAAGCAAATAGAATTATTGGCTCCTGCAGGAAGCATGGCTAACCTAAAAGCCGCAATAAGCAGGAAAGCAGATGCTGTTTACCTGGGCTTAAATTTATTCTCAGCAAGAGCATTTGCATCAAATTTCAATGAGACTTCTCTAAAGAAAGCAGTCAATCTATGCAAAGCAAATAATGTCAAACTATATCTAACAATGAACACTCTTGTTAAAGACAATGAATTAAAAGATTTCTTCAGTCAACTCTCTTCTGCATATTCAGCAGGAATCGATGCAGTTATCATACAGGAAATCTCTTTCCTAAATATAATCAAAAAGAATTTCCCAGACCTGAGAGTTCATATCTCAACACAAGCAGGAGTTATTAATTCAGAGCACGCAAACATCCTTCCAGCAGCAGATAGGATCACACTTGCAAGAGAACTGACAAATACCGAGATAAGAACTATAAAGAACAACTGCAGAAAAGAGCTTGAAGTATTCTGCCACGGCGCTTTGTGTGTATCAGTCTCAGGCTCATGCTTGTTTTCAAGCCTTCTTGGAGGGAGATCAGGGAACAGAGGACAATGCGCTCAGCCATGCAGAAAGAAATACAATAATTGTTATCACCTCTCTCTAAAAGACCTTTGCTTAATTGACAGAATCCCTAGTTTAATCGCAGCAGGTGTTGACTCACTAAAGATAGAAGGCAGAATGAGAACACCTTATTATGTTGCAGCAGCAACTGAAGTCTACAGAAAAGCAATTGACAGCTATTACGCTGGAGATTTTACAGTAACCCAAGAAATGAAAAAGAAGCTCTATGATGCATTCAACAGGGAGTTCACAGAGGGCTGGTTTTCAGAGAGCAAATTAATGTTCAATAGGGAATCAGCTTCTGGGAAATCATCTGTTCCTCAAAAAGAAGAATACACTGCAGTTTCAAAAGAAACGCTCATTAACAGAAAAAAGATAACACCTGTCCTCCCAGAGATAAAAAAATTAAGTTCTCCTGGAAAAACATTAACTGTAAGGGTTTACAGAAAAAAAGATGCATATTCTGCTGCCTCATCAGGAGCAGATATTATTGTGATGGATTTACTTGACCCTAATTTTAAAGATATAAAGGGAAAAATTAAGGCAAAGTTATTTGCTGCAACTCCAAGAATAATGCTTGATTCTGATATTCCTGCTATCCTTAAGCTGATAAAAGAGAAAAAGCCAGACGGAATCTTTGCAGGTAACCTGGGTATTCTCAACCTAAATCTAAACATTCCAGTAATTCTGGACTATAACTCAAACTCATTCAACACATATGATATAAATTACTTCAATAAGTTAGGAGCTGTTCCAGTGATTTCTCCTGAGCTCAGCATAAAGGAACAGTCTATGCTCTCAGATAAGCGGTTTATATCTTTTGTCCATGGAAAGATTAAGCTGATGACTCTGCGCCATGAGTTAAAAGAAGAGATAGTCTATGATGAAACAAGGTCAGGATTCAGGATAAATAAGATTCCAAATGGCTCTGAAGTGCTAAATGGAAAAGAGCTTGGTCTGCTTGGAAAAAGCTCAGTCCTTGTTAGAAATGGAATAACTAATCTTTTTGTTGATACAGATACTAATGTCTCAGGAGTTATAAATTTCTATAGGGATGTTCTTGATGGAAAGAAAGTTGATGACTCCAAAATGAGAAAAAGCTATGTTCTTGGGTGGAGCTATAGAGGGGTAATTTAAGATCTAAATCAATTTCTTTAAGATATCATTAACTTCTTTAGGAGTAGCCTGGCCTTTGCTTTTCCTCATTACTTGTCCAGCTAAGAAATTAAGCGCTTTTTCATTTCCAGATTTATAATCCTCAACTGCTTTTGGATTCTCAGCAATTGCCTCTTTGCAAAACTTCTCAATAACAGAAGAATCAGAAACAGCTAATAGTTTTTCTTCTTTAACATACTTTTCAACATCAAACCTCTTCTCAACAAGCATTTCCATCAGTTTCTGCGCAGTCGTGTCTGTTATTTTTTTTGATTCAACAAGTCTTAATAGCTTGATCAGCTGCTTCTCATCTAGCTTTACCTCTTTTAGTGTTTTTTTGTTATAGTTCAAGACCCTTGCAAGCTCCCTCCTCAGCCATTTTGCAGCCAATTCCGGATTAATCTCTTCTGCAACTATTTCAAACAGCTCAGCCATCTCTTTTTCAGCAGATAAAATATCAGCATCCTCTTTCTTTAATCTATGTTTCTCGACAAACTTGCCAGCTTTCTCATGAGCAAGCTCTGGCATTTCTTTCTCAATAGATGAGATCCATTCTTTTGTTAGCTCAATCTTGACTAGATCAGGATCAATTATATATCCATATTCTTCCTCAACCTCTTTTTGCCTTAATGAAAAAGTCATCCCTTTGTCAGAATCCCATGCTCTTGTCTCCTGAACTATCTTCTTGCCATTATCTACATCTCTTTTCTGGCGAAGAATTTCATACTCAATCGCTCTTTCAATCTCCTTAAAACCAGTTACGTTCTTAATCTCAGCCCTGACATAACCAGATTTTTTTATAGAAACATTTGCATCTGCCTTAATCACACATTTATCAACATCAAAAACTTTCAAGTAATTAAGCACCTTAATCAATTGCTTCATAAACTCTCTTGCCTCATTTGCGCTTTCAATATCCGGCTCAGTAACAATCTCAACCAAAGGATTTCCTGAACGATTATAATCAACCAAAACATAGCTGCTCTTTTGCATCCCACCAGGATGAACCAAAGCAGCAGGATCCTCTTCCATATGGATTCTTGTCAGTTTTATTTCCTTTCCTGAGCCTAAAACAATCCTGCCGCCTTCAGCAAGCGGAATTTCATACTGTGAGATCTGATAATTCTTGCTCATATCTGGATAAAAATAAGATTTCCTTGAGAAAATCAACTCTTTTGCAATGACTGATTTCGCAGCCAACGCAACCTTTAATGCAAATTCAACTGCTTTCTTATTTAAGACTGGTTTAGAGCCAGGATGACCTAAACAAACAGGACAAGTCCTTGAATTAGGCTTATCCTTTCCCTGAGTAGGACACCCGCAGAACATCTTTGAATCTGTATCTAGTTGGACGTGTATCTCTAAACCTATGACTACTTCTGAGGTGAATTTCATTATCTTACCTGTTATTTTCTCAATCTTTTAAATCTTTTTCTTTATTTCCTCTTTAATCTTGTTTAAGTACAATTTAAACTGGATTTCAACTTCTTTCCAGTCCTGATAGTTTATTGGTGAGCCGTAATAGTTAATGCCGTTTCTCTTGGTTCTCAGCTTCTCAAAGAAGTCCCAGCTAAGCTCTAATTCAGGATGTTTCTCGCATAAATAAGCAAACAATGCCTGATGATTGTCTATTTTGACTTTATCAAATCTTAAAAAAGCCTCTGCAAGCTCATGCAGAGCATCATAATACAGTTTATAGACGCTGTTCCACTGCCTGCTCTCTTTTGGAAGATTCTTCTTCAAAGAGCCTGCTGATTCAATATCGCCTTCTGCAATAAAAAGAGTTGATTTAATATTTTCTAAATCTATGCCTTCTGTTACTATAAACCTTCCTTCTTTTTTATGTTTTTGAAAAGCCTCTTTTTGTGTTAGATACTTAGGCACTTGTTCCCACCTTTATGAAGTCTAGCTCTCCTTTAATCAGATTTCCTTTAATAATGTTTCTGATAAGGCCCTCTCCAAGCCTGCCTATCTCCTTGTTGCTGTTGCAGATAAACAGCTGTATCTCCCTGTGAAGCAAAGACTCATATTTTGCTGTTTTCAGGCCATCTGGATTGCCGTATATAAACAAATCTATATCGCTTCCCTTGTACCAGTCTGACCTTGCAAAGCTGCCGAACAGAACAACTGCCTTTGCTTTCTTTAGAGACGCAAGATGATTAAGAAGCCCGCTTTCATACAGCCTATTTAATGCAAACAGCTTTTTCCTGTTTTGATAGCTGGCTGACTCGTAATTTGCTGTATAGTAAGGCATCTTGCCTTTTTCCTTTACTCTCTTGATTAGCCCCTCTTTTGCGAATCTATTCAGCCATGCAGCAGCTTTGCTCCTCGCAATCCCTGCCTCTTTCAGAACATCCTCGAAGTGCCATTCTCTTGTCGGGCTGTCAAAGAACAGCTCGAGTATCTTGTTTTCCTTGCTTTCCATAATAGTTCCTGTAATGGGAACTAATATTTAAAGGTTGCGATTGTAAAAGGCTACTTGTCTGATTATTTACCCCTTAATAATTTCTTCCTGAGAAATCTCCTAGTAACAAAATAAAAGAGCACACAATAACAAAAGATTATTATTAGGTAACCGCTCCAGTGTGTTGGTAATGGAAGCCAGATAAAACTTGAAGGAGTATCTTCGTATACAAAACCCATCTTATCCAACGGAATAAGGAATAACATCAAGGATATGGGTAACATGATAAATAAAAGTATTGGCCACCATATTATCTGATCAACCAAAAATCTTAGCCACTCAGGCAGAACCTTTGACATTGTTGTTGTCCCTAGGATCCATATCAAAGAAGATGCTATCAAAGGAATAGTTGATATGATTAAAGGTATCCAGAATAATCTATTTTTATCTATACTTTCTTTAATCACCCAAACACCCCGCCAGCCTGAACCAACTTCCCTTCATTAAAGTGGTCAGCAATCAGCAGCATGCCAACAGGCAGCCCTTCAGAAGAGCCGACAGGAACATTCAGATGAGGCAGACCAGCGATATTCGGCCCCAACAACAGCTTATCCATCATATAATTCTGCAAAGGCGTTAATCTGTCAATCTCAGAGAACTTTGGAGCCACAACAGGAGAACTAGGACTTACTAACAAATCATATTTCTTGAACGCTTTTTTGTATTCTTCAATTATCTTTGTCCTAACCTGCGCTGCTTTTAAGTAATAAGCATCTCTGTAGCCAGACATCCTTGCAAAAGTCCCTAAGATTATCCTTCTTTTTGATTCTTCATTAAAATGTTTACTGCGAACTTTAGTAAAATACTCATTAAAGCTTCCTTCTAATGGCTCGTGCTTTCCGTATCTCATTCCGCATAATTTTGCTAAATTAGTTGATGCTTCTGATGGCCCTAAGATGTAGTAAGTTGCTAACCCGTACTTTAATGGAAAATCCAAAGAGACCTCTTCATATGCAGCTCCGGCACTCTCCAGTTTTTTAATGCCTTTCCACACTTCTTCTTCAACTTCTTTCTCAATTCCGTTTTTGAAAGCCTCTTTTATTACGCCAATCTTTAATTTAGGATTTTTATTAAGAAAATTAGTATAAACCTCGGTTTTTCTATCAGAACTAGTTGAATCTTTCACATCATGTCCAGAAATGACTTCCTGCAAAAGAGCAACATCAAAAGCACTTTTCCCAATTGGGCCAATTTTGTCCAAGCTATTTCCAAAATCAATCAGCCCATACCTTGAAACTCTGCCATAAGTTGGGCACAAACCAAAAACCCCGCACAATGCAGAAGGCATTGCGATTGAACCTCCTGTTGACTGGCCTAAAGTAATACTAGGGAAATTAAGTTTTTGAGCAATCCCTGCAGAGCCGCCAGAGCTGCCACCGCAAGCTCTTGTTTTGTCAAAAGGATTTTTAGGAACATCAAAACCAAGACCAACATTTACAGAGAAACTTCCAAAACCAAACTCATCCTGAGCAGTCTTTCCGATTATGATTCCGCCTTCTTTCTTAATCCTTTCAATAACAGTTGCATCAAAAACAGGTTTATATCCTTTTAATATCCTTGAGCCAGCAGTTGTCTCAACACCCTTAACACAGATATTGTCTTTAACAGAAACAACAACTCCGGCAAGCATACCATGAGGATTCTTTTTGATTAACTCAGCCTGCTCTAAAGCCTCTTTCTCACAGATAACATTAAAATAATTATATTCTTTATTGATTTTCTTAACCTCATTCAGAACTTTATGGGTATGTTCAACTATGTCAATTTGCCCTTTTTTCACGTGATTTACAAAATCTGGTATTCTCATTTTTTTGCCTTGACCAAATATCTTAATAATGTTATGTTGAGTGTTGTGAAATATAATATGTTGATAACCAATTCTATGTTATTCATCCCAATAATCACACCCATAAGGATGATGATTATTGTAAACAGGAACGATATTATGTGAAGTATATCATCAATTGTCAGGTTCATCAAAATACACCCAATATCTTCAATATTGCGAGTATTATCCCTATAATGCCTACGACAATCCCAATCCCTCCGACAACATTCCAGAATGTTTTCCATCCTTTGCTCATTTTTATCATCTCCTTTTTTAAACCGCCCTCGGACCCTTAAAATAACCGTCTTTCTTATGCTCAGTCAAAGACAAAGCTTCGTCCTGCTCAAGACATTCTTCAACATTATCTCCGCGCAAAGCATTCTTCAGTTCAACAGGCTGGAAACTAGGACTGACTCCTTTAACATCAACTTTGTCCAGTTCTGAGAAAGATTTGAAAATCTCTTTTAACTGAGGCAAGAACTTCTCTACCTCTTTTTCACTAAGCTCTAACCGGGCAACTTCAGCTATCTTTTTTAGCAATTCGCGATCTATCTTCATTAGGAATAGTTAAAAACTAGGTATATATAAATTTATTCAATAAACTTCAAAATCTCTCTTAAATCATTTCCTCTAACAATAATATCAGCAACTTCATCTAATTCTTTGGATCTTGAATTGAATGAAATTCCAGTTCCTGCAATCTTTACAGCATCAACATCATTAAATTGGTCTCCAACAAATGCAATCTCTTTAAGGTCAATATTGCATTCTTCTGCTATCTTCTTCAAGGCCTTTGCCTTGTCACTCGCGCCTCCTGAGTTTGCTTCAAAGTCATGAAGCTTTCCATCTTTGTCAAAATAGAGGTGGTTAACAAAAACATAGTCAAAGTAGTCTTTATAGTTAGGTATGAATTTGTCAAGGACAATACTAAGGCTGCCAGAAACAATAGCCATCTTAACACCTTTTTTCTTTAAAGTTTCAAGAACATCAATTGCTCCATTCATCAACCTCAAAGAGCTGATTGCATCTATTATTCTGTCTTTTGTCGCCCCTTTTCCCTTCCACAACCCTACATCATGGTCAGCCCATTCATATAAGCTAATCTCTCCTGCAAAATACATTGTCTCTGCTTTTTTCCTTGCAATCTTGCACGCGCCTAAGCCGTCATGTATCACTGGCCATATAGAGTCAAGCCCGTCAATTAGGGTTCCATCAACATCAAAAGCAACTAGTTTTGTTTTCATTTTACTCAATAAACTTCAAAATCCCCCTCAAATCATTCCCTTCAACAACATGGTCTGCTTCTTTTTTTAAGTCTTCACATTTAGAATTGAACGCGATTGACTTTCCAGCTACTCTAAACTTGTAAACATCCTGCTCGTTATCCCCCACAACAATTATATCATCAAGATTAAACCCATGTTCATTGCAAATCTTTTGCAAAAACTCTCCTTTTTTGTCGAAATCTAAAAACAGCCAATTATATTCTCCAGTTATCACTCCGTTCTTTATCTTCATCTCATTGCCATAGACAAAATCTATCTTCAGCTCAACTTGCACCCTCTTAGCTAATTCAATAGGGCCAGTTGTCAATATACATGTATAGAAACCCAATTCTTTCAATCTTTTGATTGTGTCCTTAACACCTTTATTGTATTCTGCTTTTCTTATCAATGTAAAGAATGGTTCAGCATCCTTCCCTTTCCACAAACCATTAATAACTCTGTCAGCAAGCTCTTTGACATCTACTTTCAAATACAATTCATTCAACTGCTCCCCTTCTTCCCAGGTATCATACTCAAGATGAAGCAAATTCCAGAAACTGTCATGTTTAAAGATGACGCCGTCCATATCAAAGACAATCAGCTTGTATTTCATAGTGAATGAGTAGGATGAGGGATTATAAAAAGTTTACTTTTTCTTAACAACTTCACTCTTCAAACTAAGCTCTTTCATCTGCTCATTAGAAATCTCAGCAGGACACCCATCCATTGGGCATTCTGCATTCTTATTCTTAGGGAAAGCGATCACCTCACGAATATCATTAGTTCCAGCCATAAGAGCAACAGTCCTATCTAAACCTAAGCCCATACCTCCATGAGGCGGAGCTCCGTACTTGTAAGCATCTAAAAGAAAGCCAAACTTTTCATGAGCTTTCTTCTTGTCCAATCCAATTAGATTCATTACCCTTTCCTGTACAGAAGGAACATTGATCCTAATCGAACCAGAGCCAAGCTCAAGTCCATTTAAGACTAAATCCCACAGATCACCAATAACTTCTCCTGGTTTCTTCTCAAAATTATCTATAAACTCAGGCTTTGGCATTGAAAACATATGATGCTCAGGCTCCCATCTCTGTTCATCTTCATTCCATGCAAACAATGGGAAATCTTTTACCCAGCAAAACTTGAATTCTTTCTCATCATAAAGATTTAAATCTTTACCAAGCTTCAACCTTAACAAAGAGATTATCTCATTGCATTTCTTTGGCTTATCAGCAATAAACATTAATACAGAACCGGGCTTTGCCTTAACCCTATTTATCAGCTTATCCTGTATATCTTTAGAAAAGAACTTTGCTATATTACTTTCCAATCCATCCTTGGTAACTCTCATCCAGGCCATACCTTTTGAGCCATTCTTTTGGCAGAAATCAATATATCCATCAATCTCTTTACGACCAAGCTCTTTCTCAGGATTAATACACTTGATTATTCCGCCATTATTTTGAACATCTTTAAAAACCTGGAAATCTGATTTAACAACAATATCAGTAACATCTGTTAAGAACAAATCAAACCTGATATCAGGTTTATCTGTTCCATATCTATCAACAGCTTCTTTATATGTAAAGACAGGGAAATCAGCTAATTTTAGATTTAAAGCTTCTTTAAAAATATTCTTGTAAAGCCCTTCAACAAATTCTCTAATCTCATCAGAAGTGACAAAACTCATCTCAAAATCAAATTGAGTATGCTCTGGCTGCCTGTCTGCTCTTAGATCCTCGTCTCTTAGACAAGTAGCAACCTGGTAATATCTGTCAATGCCTGCAATCATCAAAATCTGTTTATATAACTGAGGACTCTGAGGTAAAGCATAAAACTTTCCAGAGTTTACTCTTGATGGAACAACATAATCTCTTGCGCCTTCAGGAGTTGATTTCATTAACATTGGTGTCTGAACATCAATAAACTTATTCTTGTCAAAATAATTTCGGGCAATCTTAATAACATCGCTTCTTAATTTAAGATTATTAACCATAGAAGGCCTTCTCAGATCTAGATACCTATATTTTAATCTAATATCATCATTTGCCACAACCCTATCTTCTACTTCAATAGGGGGAGTCTCTGCTTTTGCCAGGATATTGACTTCATCTGCCAAAACCTCAATCTTTCCTGTCTTCAGCTTAGGATTCTCTAAACCCTCCCCTCTAGGGCGAACCTTTCCTTTGATTTCGATAACATACTCTGCCCTTAATGTTTCAGCAATCTTGTGAGCCTCTTTAGAATCCTTTGGATCAAACACAACCTGCGTCAGCCCGTATCTATCTCTTAAATCAATAAAGATAATCCCTCCATGGTCTCTCCTATTATGTGTCCATCCCATTAGAACTACTTCTTTGCCTTTATCCCCTATATCAAGTTCTCCGTTATTATGGGTGCGTTTAAATTTCATTAAAAAGAGGTATAAGTGAAGGGATATTTAAAAGTTACTATCAAACCACTAATTTTCCATCAACCATCATCTTTTCACCATCAACAAGAATAGTCGGCTTACTAATGATTCCATCAATATGTACAGGAACACTAATCTTGCCACCAAACCCAGAATTATTCCCAAAAGCAATATGGCAAGTTCCTAAAACCTTCTCATCTTCTAGGGTATTACCAGTGATCCTTGCTTTTTTATTTGTGCCAATTCCAAACTCAGCAATATTGTAAGCATTTTTATCCTTTACTTTCTGCAAAGTCTTCACTAATTCATTATTCCCCTCAATTTTAACAGCAAACCCATCTTTAACCTCAACTCTTATCTCTTTCTTAGTTCTGCCTATGCCTCCAACACCATTATCAATAATAAAAACACCATTAGCAGTTCCTTCAACAGGGGCTAAGAAAACTTCTCCAGCAGGGATATTTCCTGAATCTCCTTTTTTCAAGAGCAAACCAGAGTCCTGTTTAGCGTTTCTCCTATTGATACTAAACTTAATGTCAGTCCCTTTTTCTGTTGTAACATGAACCTCTCTCCCTTTATCTAGAATCTCTCCAATCTTCTTATTTAAGTCTGTAATCTGATTAAGATCAGCATCACTTACTCTCAAAAAGACATAATTAGTAATTCCCGGCATTGAAGCAAGCCTAGCACCAGTAGCACAAGCTTCTTTTCTTGCTTTTGTGTGTGATAAAGATTTCGTTGTTGGGATAAGAACAACATCAAACTCCCTCATCCTCTTGGCAACATGGCTGTCTGGCTCTTTTCCATGCCTCTCACCAACAGGGATCTCTATCAGTTCTACATCCCCTTTTGTAATCTCTTTTGCAGAATCAAGCAATGCCTCTCCAATTTCCAGCTTATTCTTATCAGTAACAATCAAACAAGATTCATCTGATTTCAAACCCATGCACTCTTTTAGAATTTTATTTGCTGATTTTTTTAGGCGCATTCTAAACTCATTTTATTTCAATTATAAAAACTTAACCAATTTTCCATCCTCAATAATAAAAACATCAAGCCTTTCAAGGAAATCAGCTTTGAACTCAGAAAAATCTAGGCTCTTGTCCTTCAAAACAAGATTTCCGATAAGACCATTTTTGCCAAAGCTGAAAAATAATATCTTATTATCCAATTTATCAAAATTGACTATCTTCATCATTGCCTTCCCATATTTCTCAATAGGCTCAACACTGAAGCCAAATCCTTTCTTAAAAAGATAAAGCCCTGCAGAAAGATGGTGGCCGTAAAGATTTGTGTCCTTGCCCCTGTCTATTTTTTCAAAACCCATCTCTGAAGCAATAGAGATTATCTCTGTGTTAATGAGGTCCATGACTCCTGTCTTTGAGAATCTCCTGTCAAAAGCAGAGTAACATATCCTTAAGATTGGCTCATTAACACATTTTAAGATAAGTATGCCTCCAATTATCTTATTATTTTCCTCAGCAAATATTCCCATTGCCCGCTTTCCTTTTTCTTTAAGCCAATCATCACCAACTCTAGAAATGCCTCTTAGCTTTTTGCTTACAGAATTCTTGTACATTTCAAGCCATGCTCTAAAACTTTTCTCAGTCAACTCAATCTCTTTCTTTATAGTTATCCCTTGCTTTTCGCAGTCTCTCTGAGCCTTAAGTATCCTCTTCCTGTTGTTCCTCGACAATGATTTAAGATACTCTTCTTTATCTTTTGGTGCATGCATAGAATATCTTATCTTTCTAGGAACA
>Ga0066639_10001788_pt1 | contig 19048 bp, 18 predicted proteins | sample CryGeyCG2114_010_2_FD_59504 | JGI IMG/M metagenome (GOLD analysis project Ga0066639, IMG submission 59504) | Groundwater microbial communities from aquifer - Crystal Geyser CG10_big_fil_rev_8/21/14_0.10 | ecosystem: Environmental > Aquatic > Deep subsurface > Groundwater | place: USA: Utah...
CGCTTCTAGCGTAAGAGAAGGCGTTTTTGCGCTGATGGTCGCCATGAGAATCAGCAATCGGAATGATGATACTTGGTATCCTCCAAGCCGCGATTTCAAAGATTGTCGAACCAGTGCGGGAGATTACAATACTCGAAACTCCGGCTGCCATTTTCATCTGAAGGTCGCCCAAGTAATCAACAATCTTATAACGATTACGGCGCGGATTATTAAGTAAAACAACATCAGTCGTCTCCTGGACTTCTTTGAAATTGGCACGCCCGGTTTGATGGATGACTTGATATTTTTCAACTAATTCGGGCAGAGCGTCAATCACCGCGGCATTGATAAGGCGAGCTCCGAGCGACCCGCCTAAAACCAAAATCACTGGCAGGCCTTCTTGCAGTTTGAAATAATCAAAAGCGCCGGCGCGTTGCGGCTCTATGATGCTCCGCCGAACCGGGTTTCCGGTATAGGCGACCTTGTCTTTCGGGAAATAAGCCGCCGCTTCTTTGTAGGAAACAGCAATCCTTTGGGCAAACTTGCCCGCCCAGATATTAACCTTGCCGGGAACAGTGTCCGACTCGTGAATGATAATCGGAATCCGGAGAATCCGCGCTGCGAGAAGCGCCGGGAAGCTGGCGTATCCGCCCTTGCCGAAAACCACGTCCGGATAAATTGTAAAGACTGAACCAACAGCCGTAAAAACACCCCAAATGGTTTTGAATATATCAAAAAAATTAAGTAGAGAAAAATACCGTCTTATCTTGCCGGCCCTGTTTTTTTTAAAGGTTATATTATTCTCAAAAAGAATGCCCTGATTGTAGGGTTCCGGCGACATAAAATAGAGTTCAACGCCAAAAATCTTGTGAGCTTTAACGATTTTGTTCAATTCTTGGGCAATTGCGATAATTGGATAAAAGTGCCCTCCTGACCCGCCTCCGGTGAATAAAATTTTCATTGAATTTTTTAACTTTTAGAGCGTCCTTTTTTGATATTTAGAAACATTTAAGATAATGCCGATTTCCGCCAGTGTTATGAAGAGAGCTGTTCCGCCGTGACTGACAAAAAGAAGCGGAATGCCGGTAAGCGGCAAAATACCGAGCATCGCCCCGATATTCAAAAAAGATTGTGCTACAATCAGTATAACAAGCCCAAGCGTGAGCAGTCCACCAAATAAATCGGGAGCTCGAATTGCTATCTTAACCCCGCGATAAGCAAAATAAAGAAACAATAAAATAAGCGAAACACTGCCGACAAAACCGAACTCTTCGGCCGCCACGGCAAAAACCGAGTCCCCTATCGGCTCGGGGAGAAAATCAAACTTTTGAATGCTTTGGCCGAATCCCCGCCCGAAAATCCCACCCGAGCCGATTGCAATGAAAGACTGCTGAATTTGGTAACTGGTGCCCAAAGGGTCGCGAGACGAATCAAAAAATGTCAGCACCCGGTCCATAATGTAAGGCCGGCTGAAAGCAACAACCGTAAAAGCCAGGCCGGCAATGAGACCGAGAAGAGCAACGTGGCGAAACTTGGCGCCGGAAGCAAGGAGCATTGAGACGCCGGCAATAAAGATTATAAAAAAAGTGTCGGTATCCGGCTGGATAAGAAGAGAGAAACCGACAACGGCGAGAAGTATCAAAAACGGCAGAAGACCGTAAAGAACAGCGGACACTTTTTGCTTGACTCCGGAGAGCCAAGCGGCCAGGTAAATTATAAAACCAAGTTTAAGGAGCTCAGACGACTGAAAAGAAAAAGAGCCGATAAGAAGCCAGCGACGCGCGCCGCCATGGGCAAGGCCGAGACCGGGTATAAAAACCGCAAAAGTAAGAATTAAGGAGATGGCAAAAACATAAAATGAATACTTCCTCCAATTCCGATAAAAAATTCGCGAAGTGATGAAGAGAGCGACAAAACCGCCGATAAGACCAAGTATTCCCTGATTAAAAGCAACATCGGAAAATGAGACACTTCCACGGGCAAAAAGACCCATTGAGGCGGAAGTAAAAATAAGAAAGCCGCTCAAAGAAAGAACCACGACTGAAATTAAAAATGGTTTGTCAATTGAAGAAGCGCGCATGGGAATGCAATAAATTGTAACATGCGGAAAGAGCCGCAGTCTCTAGGGTTTTTTCCTCAGCCGATTAAAGCAAGAATCAGCCCGAGCATCGCCGAGACAACACCGATAATCCAGTATCTCATCGTAACCTTGTAAGAAGGCCAGCCAAGAGCTTCAAAATGGTGATGAAGCGGAGCGATTAAAAAGACTTTCTTGCCGCGATATTTTTTGGAGCTGATTTGAATAATATCTGAGAGAGTTGTCAGGACAAGCGGCAGAGCAATAACCGGCAAAACCAAGACCCCGTATCCCCCGCCGAGAGAATCGGTCATAAATGCAACTACCGCCAGAGTCAAGGTTAAGCCCATAGTTCCGGTTTCCGACATATAATACCGGGCCGGCGGAACATTAAACCAAAGAAAGGCCAGGATAGCGCCGACCATCATGGCGCAAAAGGCCGCCAAGTTTATCTGCTGTTGGTAAAAAGCAATGCCGGCGTAAGCCGAAAACATTGTGGCAAAGATTCCGCCGGCCAAGCCGTCCAGGCCATCAATAACCCCTCCGGAATAAAGAGCAATAGAAACAAGAACAAAAAAAGGAACAAACAAAACTCCGAGTGAAAGCTCGAAGCCGGCCGGTAGGCCGATGCTTGAAATGCCGAGTTTAAAATAAAACCAAAGGCCGGCCAGAAGTCCGACAGTGCCGACAATCAAAAGCCGCTTGCCGAGAGAAAGCCCGCCGGCGATATGGTCACCGTTGCCTTTTATTTCCAAAAAGTCGTCAAAGAGTCCGACCAAAGCGCCAACCAGAAGAGTCGCCAAAGGAATCCAAGTTTGATTACGACTCAAGAAGTCCAGTTTGGAAGTCGTCTCAGTCGGAAAAAATTTCGAGATAAACCAAATTCCGACAATCGTCAGAGCGGCACTGGCCCAGATTACAATTCCGCCCATTTTCGGAGTTCCGGTTTCTCTTTTTTGATGCAGATTGTTGAAGATAGCTGTCTCCTTGCCATCCAAATCAACCTTGCCGGCTTTCTTCTTCCACATTTTGCGTGAATAAAGAAAAGACGTAAGTGGCGGAGTTAGCAAAACGCCAATGATAAAAGCGATAACCGACGGCAGGAAAACCTTAACAATGTCTATAATCATATGATTTCAAATCTTCTCTGATTAACCAATTATATCCGAGATAGTCTTTATTTCAAAAGTCGGGAGTTTCTGTTAGGATTGCTCTAGAATAGCACATCTAAAACAGGAGCCGGCCATGACTACGATTGAAACGATTTTTTTCATTTTCGGACTGCTTTCGTTCTCCGGTCTGCTCGTCCTCGGGATGCTTTGTGCCTTTGGCGGCCACCGGACCGGCTGTAGGTGCCCGGAATGCGGAAGCCGATTGACTTACAGTATGAGGACGCCCGCCGAAGTCTACGGGTCAGCCGGCAAAAAACCGATGTTGGCAAATCAGATTAGCTGTTTGAAATGCCGACTTAAGAAGAAGAGTAGGAACTAAACGTCCGATAGCTAACTCTGAAAGAGCGCCCTTTCATAAGGTCCCCGACCGATTTTGCAAAACGCAACTTCAGGCGGGGGCTTTTTTTACCAATTTTACCTGTCTTTTTACCTGCCTTGGGAAATATAGCTCGTCGCGGCATTAACCAGAGCCAGGGTGTCGCTAAACCGGCCCTCATACGAAGAGCCCAGAACTGAAACGATAATTGGCCTGCCTAAAGCTGGGTCAAAGGCAATTATCAAATTGCCCCCTGAAAGCTCCGTATAACCCGTTTTTGAGGCAATAAGGCCGGGTATATCGGCAATGATAGTATTGGTATTTTCGGCTTCGTGGGAGATATCGCTTAACGACGATATTTCACGCTTTTCATAGCGGGTCACTTCAAGAATGTCGGGATAATGATTGAGGGTATATTCAAACAAATGCGCCATATCAAGGGCCGAACCGACTCCGCCGCTATGGTCTTTGTCAGTATCCAAACCGTTTTCATTTGAGAAAAAAGTTGATTCAAGACCAACCTCTTTGGTTTTTTCATCCATCTTTTTGATGAATTCAGCGCGCCCAATTTCAGGGTCTTCCCAGCCGGAGCTGACCGCTCCGACAACGGCGGCAATAGCCGAAGCGCCGTCATTGGAGGAAACAATTAAACTGAAATCAATAAGGTCGGAGAGCTTCCACTTCTCATCGGCGAAAAGACCGGTGTCTCCTTCCGAGGCCAGAGCCGCTTTATTAATGGTAACAACAGTGGAATGCGGCACCAGGTCAACGGCAGTTATTGCCGTCATTATTTTTGTCAGCGAAGCCAAAGGCAGAGGCTCCAGAGAATTTTTTGAATATAGCGCCTTCTGGTTTTTTATATCCCAAACTACGGCGCTTCGCGCTTCTATTTTAACAAAGGCGAATGGGTCGGTGAAAGATTTTTCAGCCGGCAAAGAAGCCGACGCTTCGGAAGTTTTTTTTGTATCTTTATAAAAAACACTGCCGACGCCGAGACCGGCAACTAAAGCGCAAAAAAGAGTAGCCGCCGTTACGCCGGCGATTGTTTTCCATTTACTCGGATAGAGAGCCTTGATTTGCTCTTCTTGAATCTGATTTTCACTCGTTTCTGCAGTTTGATTTTTTTTGTTATCCATTATTTTTTTACTGACTTTCTTGCCCTTCCGCCAGTGATTCTTCTATATTTAAATTATTTAGCTCATCTATAACTTTTTGATACTGAGGCAGGTCTTCCAGCTTCTTTATACCAAGAAAATTCATAAGTTCAAAGGTCGGCGTATAGAGAAATTGGCGCTGGTCTTTTTTGTCTTGTTCTCTTTCAACAAGACCGCGAATTAAAAGATTTCTCAAAATAAAAGTGGAATTAACACCACGGATATAATCAATCTCGCGTCGGCTGACCGGATTTTTATAAAGAATTATTGAGAGAGTCTCCATGCCGGCTTTCCCAATATCGCGCGACAATTCTTCTTTGGTTAATTTTTCAATTAAGCTTGAGGCTTCCGGCGCAGTGGTCAGAGCGACCTCATCATCCTTAACAACCAAGACCAAGCCTCGGTTTTCCAGCTTTTCGGAAAGAGCCGAGATAGCGGCCTCAATTTCTTCAGAAGAAACTCCGAGCGTTTTGCTCAAAAAATCTCTGGAGACCGCCTCTCCCTTATAAAAAAGAATTGCTTCTATTTTTGCGTCAAGATTCATAATTATTGTCCGTAAGAAGGAATGTTTACGCCGTCTGATTCTATTTCAATTTCATCAAAACTGCTTTCCTGTCGAACACTGACAATCCCCTGCTTGACCAATTCAAGCATGGCGAGAAAGCTGACAATAACGGCAACCTTTTTTTCTTTTTCGCCGGCGAATGAGCCGGCGAAGTCGCGAAAAGTCATCTTGAGACTTTTCTTTATTCTCTCGGTCAAGTTTTCTATCACTTCCTCCAGACTGATGACTTTCTTGATAATCGCTTGAGGGACTTTTTCGAGCATTGGGACACTTCTCAATAATTCAATAATTGTCGAATAAATATTGGCAAAACTGATTTCTTTAGTCGGCGAAAAAACCGGCTGGATTTGCTTGGCCGGAAACCGAGAATACATAACATTTCGGCCAAACTGTTCTTTGATTTGGCGGCTTAATTCTCGGAAACGTTTGTATTCCCTCAGGCGCCGCTCCAGGTCTTCAATACTCCCCTGCTCTTCTTCAGAAAGACTGAGACCCGGCAGAAGAGATTTTGATTTAATCAAGACAAGGGTTGAAGCAATCAGTATAAAATGGGCACTTTGGGCTATCGGAAAACTTCCAAGTTCGTTTACATGGGCAATATAGTCGTCGGCGACTTTGGCCAAAGAAATGTCGCTGATATGAAGTTTACGCTTTTCAATTAAACTCAAAAGCAGGTCAAGCGGCCCTTCAAAAACTTCCGTTTTTATTTTAAACTGCTCCATAACCTACTGATTTTAGCATTTTTCAGGCCAGAACAAAGCTGGTGATAAAAAAACCGCCAAAGCGCGAGCGCGCTTTGGCTGGTCTTGGTCGGGAGCTCGCGGTCAGAACTCAAACATCTTGTCGGTCGGCCTTCAATTCTCGTTTGCGGTATTCTGTCAAAATTTGATCAGCCACATTACGTATCTCCTGAGACAAATCTCCTTTAGGCCAAGTAAACTCAATCCCACTGCATTGGATGGCCTCTCCTCCCACCTTGGAAACTACAACAGACCCCCGGTCATTTTGATGCACCAGAACTCCTCTCACGAGTCCCTCTCCGTCCGAGCATCGAGCACTGACGAAATCTCCAATTCCCGCCGTCACCCTCTTCATGCCTGCTGATGACATTAGTCACCTCCAAGAAGTCAGAATTCAAAGAACATTTCCACCAGACTGCCGTGGTCTGGAGACTGCTCGCAAACACCGCTTGCAGGCAATCTTCAGACCAGAAACTAAAACCTCCCCTTTCGGGGAGGTTTGTCATTTCTCTAATTTTATTGACTAATTAAGAATTGAACGACAAATCTCCCCTCTTTTGGTTAAAGAATAATCCAAAAAAGAAAGTCCAGAAATACTCTTTTGGCGCGATCTCTTTTCTGCTGTAATTTCCATTGTTCATAACTATGTTCATCTTATACCCTGGCCTCTCGGCTGTCAAATTATGTTCACGAAGGTCTTTCTTTCTAACTTAATCTTTTGTAAAGCTGGCCAGTAAATACGAGAATAACTAAGCCAGCGATGATCATCAGAACCGGATTATCGTGAAGTAGAGTAATTTTATCGAAGACGCGCTCGAAGCCAAAAAATACAAGCACGGCGCCCGCTGTGACAAGAAGCAGAAAGAGCGTTGAAAAACGTTTAAGAGCCTCCCGTGGTCGATACATTATTCTTTCCATTTCTCGAAATGTATCTTCAGTAGTTTCTTTAATTTCTTCCAAAGTATTTTTATTTCTTTCCATGTTTAATTTCCAAACCAAGCTCTTTTAACTGCTTTTCCGAAACCTCGGCCGGTGAATCCATAAGCAGGTCTTTGCCCTCTCCTGTTTTGGGAAAAGCGATGACTTCGCGGATGTTTGGTTCATTTTCCAAAATTGAAATAAAGCGGTCCATGCCGGAAGCAATTCCGCCATGAGGCGGAATACCGTAAGAGAATGCTGTCAGCATATGATTGAAATCTCTTTTTTGCTCCTCGCCAAAACCGATTAAGTCAAAAATTTTAGTTTGGATTTCAGCGTCATGAATGCGAATACTGCCACCGGCAATTTCAAAACCGTTAAGGGCGATGTCGTGCTGATAAGAGCGAACCGCGGCCGGGTCGGTCGCGAGCTTGGAGACATCTTCTTCCCTGGGAGCAGTGAACATATGATGGCTCGGCGCAAAATGGCCATCCTCTTTTTCCGGCTCAAAAAGCGGAAAATTGAGAATCCAAACAAAAGCCAGCTCGTCGGGATTATTCTTGTCTTTGCGCAAATCCGGCTTGTCGCTCTTATATTTCGCCATTACCTCCTTGTAATCAAGACGCGGCCAAGGACTTTCGGTAATAGTCTTCTCCGGGTAAAGTTTTTTTACGAGCGTTGTAAAAAGTTCTTCTATCAATGCCAAAACATCTTCTTGAGAGATAAATGACATTTCAATATCAAGCTGGGTGAATTCCGGTTGGCGGTCGCCACGAGTGTCTTCGTCGCGCATGCATCTCGCAATTTGGAAATATTTTTCCACACCGCTTGCCATTAAAAGCTGTTTGTACTGCTGGGGTGATTGCGGCAAGGCGTAGAATTTTCCATGTTCAAGGCGCGACGGCACGATATAGTCGCGCGCGCCCTCCGGCGTTGACTTGAAGAGAATCGGGGTTTCAACTTCCAGAAACCCCTGTCTGTCAAGCTCGTCACGAAAGAATTTGATAATTTTGTACCGCTTGAGGAGATTTTTGGCAAGACGCGGACGACGCAGGTCAAGGTAGCGATATTTCATCCGGACTTCTTCATTAACTTCATAACCGTCAGTGTGGACGTCAAAGGGCGGCGTCTCGGCTTTATGTAAAATTTTCATTTCCAAAATTTCCAACTCAATGGAGCCGTTTTCTTCGTCCGGATTTTTCATTTTTTCCGGCCGTTCATTGACTTTTGCTTTTATTTCAACAACCCATTCCGGACGAACCGTATTGGCGAGCGAGTGAGCGTCGGCGTGACTGGGCAGGGCAACCATCTGAACCTTTCCGCTTGCGTCACGCAGGTCAACAAAAATAAGTTTGCCGTGGTCGCGCCGAATATCAATCCAGCCGGCAACTGTGACCTCCTGCCCGATTTTTTCTTTTAAATCTTTGATTTTTGTCCGCATATTAATATTTTTCTAAAAATGTGATAAGCAATTTCATCGGCTCGCCGGTCGCCCCCTCGCCCAAATTATCGCTTCGGATTGAGGTCATTCGCGGAGCCATATCAATGTGGACCCAAGGATAATCTTTGGCAAACTGGTAGAGAAAAATGGCGGCTTGAATTGTGCCGCCCCAGCGGACTTTTGGGTTGACATTGGCCAAATCGGCAAAAGAGCTCTTAACTTCTTCCTCATATTCTTCCCAAAGCGGCAGGGGCCAAACATAGTCGCCGCTTTGTTCCCCGAGCTCTTCCAAAAGAGTTTCCAATTTCTTGTCTTTGCTAAAAATAGCCGAAGCCCTCTCGCCGAGCGCAACGAGCGCCGCGCCGGTTAGCGTCGCAACATCAATAACGACTTTGGGACTATATTTCTTGGCGTAAGTCAGAGCGTCAGCAAGGATAAGCCGGCCCTCGGCGTCAGTATTCAAAACTTCAATGGTCTTACCGGACATTGAGTGCAAAATGTCGCCCGGACGCAAACTCTCCCGACCCGGCATATTTTCAACCGCCGGAACCAGTCCGATTATATTTTTCTTAATTCCAAGTTTGGCCGCTAAAATAACGCTGTGGATGACAACCGCTCCGCCGGACATGTCCAAGTGCATTCCGACCATTCCGTCAGAAGGCTTGAGACTGAGTCCCCCGCTGTCAAATGTCACGCCTTTGCCGACAAGGACTATCGGTTTTTCTTTGGAATTTTTATCGGCGCCCCAATACTCCAGAATGATAAATCGGCCTTCTTCTTTTGAACCTTTGGAAACTCCGAGAACGGCGCCCATTTTAAGTTTTTTCATTTCCACTTCGTTTAGGACTTTGACCCGAACGCCCGTTCCTTTTGAAGCGGCGCGAGCCGCTTCGGCCAGCTTTTCCGGCGTAATGTCTCCACCCGGAGTGTTGGCCAAGGCGCGGCATTTGTTTACTTCTTGGCCGATGAGAACTCCCTTTTTAAATCCCCTTTTGACCGCTTCGTTTGCCCCCAAGACAAAAACGCTTTTAACAGGGGAAAATTCTTTCTTATCAGATTTGAATTGGTTAAATTCAAAATCCGCCAAAATAAAATTAATGGCGATAATTTCCGCCATTCTTTCCGGCGTTTCTTTCACAGACGAAAAAATAAAGTCCTTGAAGCGAATTGCAACCGCGTCTTTTTTCTGGCTTTTTGCAACTCGGATTATTTTTCGGCAAAGGGTGACCAGAGAACGCCGTGTCATTTTAGAGGATTGCCCGACGCCGACTTTCAAGACAAAACTTCCATTATCTTTTTCCGCCAAAGTCGTTTCCTTTCCGTCATTTAATACAACCCAAACCGCTTGTTTGGGAATTTCCTTTTCTGTTTTTTTGCTTAATTCAAATCGCATAATTCTTAATCTAGATTTTGAGTCCGACTTTTGTTCTGACTTCTTCCATTTTGCTCTCGGCTATTTCTCTCGCCCGCTTACCGCCTGCTTTCAAGATTTCTTTGACGGCACCGGTGTCCCCTGCAAGCTTTTCTCTTTTTTCTCTAAGCGGAGCAATGAAACTCTTGACGTCTTCAATCAGTTTTTCTTTTAGGATTTTATACTGGCCCTTATTAGTCTCGTAAATCTCTTTAAGTTCGGCTTCGGGCCTAAAGAGCTTGTGGATTGCATAGACATTTTCCGGAATATCTTTTCCGGAGTCGGTCACTATGCCCATTACGGCTTTTTCTATTTCTTCGTCGGACGCAAAAAGCGAAATCGTATTGCCGTAACTTTTGCTCATTTTTCGGCCGTCGGTTCCGGCAATCGTCTCAACTTCTTTTAAAATAAGGCCTTCGGGCATTGTGAAAGTTTCGCCAAAAATCCGGTTGAACTTTTCCACCGTGTCACGAGTGAATTCTATGTGCTGTTTCTGGTCTTGTCCGACCGGCACGGTGTTTGCGCCGTAAATTACAATATCGGCCGCCATCAACATCGGATAATCAAAAGTTCCGACATTTATTTCTTGGCCTTTGGCTTTGGCGTCCTTAAAGGCGTGGGCGCGCTCAAGATATGGGAGGGTGGTAATGCAGTTAAAAATCCAAGCCAATTCGGCGACTTGCGGGACGTCAGACTGTTTGAAAATTGTAACCGATTTTGGGTCAAGACCGAGGGCGATATAATCAAGGGCGATATCAAGAGTATTTTGAGCAAGCTGGCGCGGGTCTTGAAGCGTGGTTAAAGCGTGAAAATCAGCAATAAAAATATAGCTCTCAAAAGAGTCCTGCATTTCCAGATATTGCTTGATTGCTCCGAAATAGTTGCCGATATGCAGCCGGCCTGTCGGCTTGATTCCAGAAACCAAAATCTTTTTAGCTTCGCCAGTCATATGCTAAAAATCATAGCAGAACAAAGGGATTTTAGGAAGAGCCGGAAGAACGAGAAGAGCTAAATGGAGGGCCCCCTGCCAAGAGACGCCAAAAGTCCGGGAAAATAACATTCTCATTCTGTATCGCTGATAAAACCGCCGACCTGCTTTTGCCACAATTCGGCATATACGCCCGATTTTTTCAAGAGTTCGTCATGGGTTCCGATTTCCACAATCTTTCCGGCGTCAAATACGACAATCCTATCCATCATCCTTATGGTGGATAGGCGGTGCGCTATAACAATTGTGGTCCTTCCCCTCATCAGCTCATCAAAGGAATCTTGGATATACCCTTCACTAATTGAATCAAGCGAGCTTGTTGCTTCGTCAAGTATCAGTAGCGGAGAATTTTTTAACATAGCTCGAGCAATAGCGACCCTCTGCCTTTCCCCGCCGGAAAGCTTGACGCCGCGTTCGCCAACATAGGTATCATAGCCGTTGGAAAAGTTTTTTATGAACTCATGAGCATGAGAACGTTTCGCCACATCAATTATCTGCTCTATAGTCGCTTCCGGAGATGAATAGGAAATGTTTTCTTTCAATGTCCGATGGAAAAGAATCGGGTCCTGGGGCACATAGGCTATTTTCTCTCTAAGGTCTTCCTGTTTAATCAGTGATATGTCCTGGCCGTCAATTAAGATTTTGCCTTTGTCCACGTCAACGAATCTAAGTAGAAGCTTTGTAATTGTAGTCTTCCCGGCTCCAGATGGGCCCACTAAAGCGACTTTCTCTCCGGGGTTTATTATTAAATTTAATCCCTCAAAGACATTTGCGCCTTGATTATACGAGAAGGACACTTCTCTCATTTCAATTTTTCCTTTTTCTATTCTGACTTTCTCGGGGTCTTTCGGGTCTTCAATAGCTACCGGCTTTTCAAAAATATCAACCATCTCTTTTGCTTCCGCAAATGCTCGTATAATCCTAGTGAGATTTCGGCCAATATTCCAAACTATCTCAAATATAGCAAAAATGTATATCTGCATCAGAATGATGGTGCCGGGAGAAATAGCTCCGTGAATCCAGAGGTAAACAGCTGTAAACATTCCGAAGAATTCAAAAAATGCTATAAAAAATCCTTGGAATAAGAATTGAAAATTTTGAAAATACCAGGCTTCCCTGCGATAGAATTCTTCTTCAGAAGTAGCGTCATTAAAAATAGCGAGTTCTCTGACGTGGGAAGAAAACATCTTAACATTAAGAATGTTTGTTATAGCGTCTGAAAGCGCTCCGGTTACTTTTGAGTTCGCTTCGGCAGTCAAGAGGTCTTTTCCGATTTTCTTTCTTATAAACAAGACCATAATCCCTAAATACAGAGCTATCCAGACCAGCAAAATTAGTCCGAGAATAATTGAAAAATACGAAAGTATGAAAAAGGCAAAAATTAGAGCCAATCCTTTCATCCATAGATTAAAAACCAGCTGGTCATGGATTGTCTCAAAAGCATTGATATAGCGTCTGACCTTTGCGACCAGTGTTCCCGTAAAATTACTTGAGAAAAACTCATACGAGTGTTTGCTGACTTTCTTGAAAGCGTCGTTGGCAATATCTCGGAGTATTTGGCTTTGAGAATAAGCCATTGAATAATCGGCAATCCTAAAAAACACGTTATTCAAGAACAAAATAGCGCCAAGAAAAAGGACTGTGTTTATTAGCGCCGATGATAAAATGGCCGGTTCTTGGCCGCTAGAGACAAAGTCAATTATCCGCTTATAGAGAACCGGCGCGACGGCGTCGGCGCCAACAATCGCCAGTCCGTAAAACAAAAGAGTGGCGACCATGGTCTTTTTGTACTTTTTTACAAAAGGCCAATAATATTTAAATATGAGTTTGGTTTTCATGAAACTTAAATAAAAAACATCGCCGACTTAAAAATGCGGTAACGCCTACATGATAACAATATTATACCCGTTTTACCGACCCTCTTTTGAGACCGATTTTAGGCATATAAGAATATTTTCAGTTTTTCAAATTCTTCAAGATTAACAAGTTCTTTAGCTTTCCAACGAATATCACCTTTCATTTTATGGGGTTTGCACAGAGCACAGCTTCTCTTTTTCTTTTTCAACCTTTTCCGCATCTAGTTTTATCTTTAATTTTAATTTATTTAACAAAAAACTATCCTATCCCTTGAGTTAAGTATTCTTTTCAAGTTCTTTTTTGAGAGTTACCAGATCATTTTTTACCGTACCCCAAACAAGATCAAGATCAATTTCAAAATAATTATGTATCGCCTTATCCCTGAAGCCGGCTATGTCTTTCCAAGGTAAATCAATAGAGGATTTCAATTCTTGAGTAATCTTTTTAGAGACTTATCCAATTAAGGCAAGTTGTAAAATAACGGCGCTTTGGGTTTTCACGTCTGTTTTGAACTGAACTTCTGTCATTCCACTGACAAAAACTTCTATCTTGGAAACGGAATCAATGATCTGGTTTATGTAGACTTTGTTATCTTTCATATACCGTTCTAAGCTCCGGTAAAATATAAGGTTTGAGAAATTTATTGATGCTGTTGTTTGTGACTACATCAACCTTTTTTCCAAGAGATGTTTCCAGCTCTTCAATAAGTCTGGAATATTTAAAAAGCCCCATCGGCTCATCGCCAAGTTCTATAAGCAAATCCACATCACTATCGGGACTATCTTCCCCTCTGGAGACAGAACCGAAAACAGAGGCTCGTTTAACTCCGTATTTGCTCAGGACGGGTGAAATTTTTTCCTTTATTTCTGATATTTGCACAACATAATAATACCAGAAATCACCTATAGCTTCAATCTGAATAACCCCACCCATTTCTGCACTCTACCGGTAATTGCTTTGATAATACTCTGAAGCCGTTACGCATAACTTACCGCATGATCGTAGACGGTTACAAAACCTTTAATTCCTCGATATTTTGATTGAATTCTCACATTACACTCATTGGGTTTTAGTCAGCTAGATGTTATTAATTTTTCTTCAACTCCACGATAAAAGTGCTTCCCTTCCCCGCGCCTTCGCTTTCCGCCCAGACCTTGCCATTATGAGCTTCAACTATATTTTTGACAATAAAGAGCCCGTAGCCGGTGCTTTCAACATTGACCTTGACCGAGTCCTTGCCGCGGCCGCCTTCAGTAAAGAGATTTTTCATATCTTCAGGACTAATCCCAACACCGGAATCCTTAACTGAAAAACGAATTTTGTCATTTTCTTTGGATAGCCTAACCAAGATTTTCCCTTGCGGAGTATATTTAATGGCATTGTCTATTAAGTTGTGAATGACATGTTCCAGCTGGTCGCGGTCGCCGACGAGGGAAATGTGTCCGGCCTCGTCTATTTCAGTTTCCAGGGTTATCCCTTTTGAATTAAGGGCTCGCTTTTGTTTTTCTAACTCCTCATGGACCAATTCTTTAAAATCAAATTGCTTTTTGTTATAGGTGACAGTTCCGCGCCTGATATTGGACGCTTTCAGAATATCTTGAACCGTGTCCACCGCTTTAGTATCGGAATTAAATCCTTCCTCTATCACCGGCTTCATATTCGAACCAATTTCGCCATAGTCGCCTTCCAAAATACCGGCGAAAATATTTCGCGATTTGGTGAAAAATCCTTTAACTTGGTGGGTAATGAAATGAATGAGAGTGGTTTGAGCTTCGTTCGCCTCCTCTAACTGTTCGCGCAAAGAAACCTCCCGCAAAACTCCTTTTATTAAAAGTATGCCGAAAATAAGAATGAGAACAAAGACACTGATTCTTAAAATAAATAAAGGGGCATTTTCTGCAGAGGGTTCTATAAATATTATTTCTAAAAAAGTAACGACAGAAAGCACAAAAACAAGCAAACCTGTAGCCGCTACTTTAATATTGAAAAATCTATGTTTATATATGGCATAAGACATTAAGATCATAAAAGGTAGGACAAAAAGCCCTGCAAAAGGTATGAATCTTAAATTTTTTAACACTACTGGTAAAAAGACGTTGAAAAATAGAATTAATATAGCCAGCGAAAACATACCGACCAGAAAAAAGGTATTTTGCTTTAGTTCTAAACCTCTGGATCTAATCGTTTTACGAAATAAAATAAATAGACCCGCAATAAGAAGACCGAGTGCGACAAGAGCAAAAATAAGCAATCCTGGACCTCGCACAGGATCTGTTACTTGTCCAACAGGAGCAAGCTCCAAAATTTCTTTAAAGACAAGGGGGGTCAAAGTAAGAACGGAAACAATAATAACTAAAGGGATTGTGAAAAATTTATACCAATTAGGAAATTTAATACTTTCTCGAGGTATAACCATACACAATTGGAAGAAGAATAAAGCATGCCAAATAGAAATATAAAGATGCCATCTTAACGCCCATAGTGTACTAGTGGTTGTTGTAAATCTATATTCAATGTAATTAGATATTGCCCAAAAAATTGTTAGTATAGAAAATATTAAAAAGGTTTTATTAGTTATACTTAATCTGTTATTAAAATATACTAAAAAACCTAGAACACCGACTCCGGCAATAGCAAATCCTATACTCAGCAAGTCAAAATTAATATCTAAGGCTATGCTCATTTTTAACTAAGTAATTACTTCTTCTACATTAAATCTTACTGATCTGGCACTAGGTTTCTCTGCGTAACCAACCCTAAACATAAAAGCTACGATATCAGAATCTTCAAGATTAAAAATATTCTTTATCTTTTCATAAGATTTTTTTATAGTTTTCACTTGATCTTCTGAAAATTTTTCTGTTTCTTTTGCTAATACCTTATACATAAAAAATATAACACCAGTTAAAGGTTGCAAGCTTAAACCCATCTTTGTAAGAGTTAACCACATTCTTTGCATAATTTTTCCTGAATTTATAAAATTTTCTGGAGACATGTTTTTTATAATAATAATACCAATACCAGATGAAGAAGAATAAATCTTTGCATTTTGTTTTCCTATTAATTTGTATAATCCAATCTTGTTAAATAAATTTGTTATTTTCCAGTTTTTAAATATCTTAAAACCAATTTTTGCCGGAGGGGGTAACTCTAAAGTATCGATAAAAAACCCGATTTTCTTTTTTTCGTCTTCTTCTTTAGTCCAATTAACGTGGCTAAAGAAGAAGTTATGTAAAAATTTATTACTCATCATTATACTTTCGTTCGTACTACCAACTTCCGCAAGTGCCTTTTTAGCTTTTTTATCTTGAATAAATAATATTTTTATATCGTTATTTTTAGAACAAGATACTATCTCTTTAATTTGTTCCTCAGTCAATAAAGTGTCTCTATAGGGCTTCCTATTAGTAGATCTTTTTTCTATGTAATTATATAAAGGATCTTTTTTTATTTCTGTTTTTGTCAACTTTACACGAGCTACAATCTCAGGATTATCTTTGTCAGGGAATATTTCAATTTCCACAGCATAACCAAGCTCTTGAGAGGCCAATTCAATATTTTCTATTACGGCGCCGTGGGATAAATAAGATGCTCTTTGTCCCCAATCATATAAAGAACTAGCTCTTTCTGGGACATTTATCAGTTCTATAACATTTTTATCAACTCTAAATTTCCAAGGCTGGCAATTTTCTCCAGAGGGTGCATATAGAGCTAACTCTATTATTTTTTTAATATCTTCAGACATTTAGTTATAATTATGCCATAAAATTTATTATAATTATTACTTAAAATATAACACAAATTATTAAAAGAATGAGGCGTTTTTTAAGACTCCCTTAATTTTGAGGTTTTTTAGTCTATCCACAGATATCCAAATTTGAGCTTGACAGGAAAAAGGTGATTTGCTAACATCTAAAGTAGATAAAACCTATGACTTGGGTCCTCTGGATTCTAACCGAATTTAGGGGGTTGGGCTTGAGTCGTTCTGCAACAGCAGAACAGGGTGATTTCTGCTTGTCCTGAGTGTATCGAACGGACATGTGGAAATCCGGCATCCTCCGTAACCAAGGGATAATTGGTATCTGTTCCGCCTGTCGCGGAATGAACGAGCCAATGAGTCCGCTTTTAATGAGCGGAAAAATAGGGTGGCACCGCGCGGATTAAGAGTCCCCGTCCCTGTACGCAATTTTTGCGTATGGAGACGGGGATTTTTTGTTGCGCGTTGTAACAACCCCAAGAGTTCTTTGAATCATGAAAAGAAAGGAATAGGAATGAGCCTGAACATCAAGCATTTCATGAAAGATCACGCGAGTCAGAACATTCCGCTCTCATTTGAAGAGGCGTACTCCTTGGGGCTTTATGCTCTTGAAGGGTGCAACGGAAACCTGTTGGCTCAAATCCAGAGTGTCGCTCTTCTTTCTGCTCTGCACAACCGTGCTACCTACTTGTGGGAGTGGAGTGAGGAAACCGAGCGCCGTCATGGCCATCATCTGCCCAGAAACGCCGCGGAACACATCGCGGGGGTCTGTGCAGCAGTGTTCCAACACGACATCGCAACCTCTGAATTCGGATTTCTCAATCCGAACGTTCCCTACGCTATGGATAACTGCGGTATGGGCGGAGATCTCGTGCTTACCGCCAATGTTAGCACCATCGCCGCTCTTATCGCCTCTTGCGCGGGGATTCCCATGTGTAAGCATGGATCTCCGGGTAATGCTACCTCGTGCGGGAGCTCGGACTTCGTTTCTTCACTTGGGATCAACACCTACGCTGACAAGAAAGATGTCGAGATCTGTGTTGAGACGAAGGGATTTGGCTACACGGAAGCTTGTGATGTTCGCTACAAGCGAATTCATCAGCAAACCCACGAGTTCGCTAAGATTCCTCACATGAACGACATCATCGGGCCTATCACCAACCCTCTCTCGCCCCATCTCATGACTCGCCGCGTCTTGGGGATCAATCATGTTGTTTCCCCACGTGTCGTTGCTGAAGCCTACACCATTCTCAACGAACGAGGAGTGACGAATCTTCAGCACGGTCTCTTTATTCGGGGCTTTGCCGACAGCAGTCGGTATGAAGGTATGGACGAAGTGTCCATCTGCGAAGGTGGGACCCAAGTCGCCGAACTTCGAGATGGCCGGATCCAAGAATTCTACCTCAACGCTTCAGACTTCGGTTTGGAAACCGTTCCGGTGGAAACAATTTCTCCTCCGTCGGGGATGAGTAAAGGGGATTTCTCTCTCGGCATCTTGAGAGGGGAAATCGGTGGGTTCCCTCTGGACATGGTCCTGGCAAACTCTGCACTTCTTTTCTACCTCGCTGGTCATTCTGAGTGCTTGAAAGAGTGTACAAGAATGGCGCGAGACATCTTCAAGCAGGGTCTTGTCTTGAACAAGATCCCGTCTCTGCTGTGATTCATGATTTCAGGGAGTTGCTTCGGCGGCTCCCTTTTCTTTTTAATACTTCTTAGGAATGTTAAAATATATGGATTAAGTGAATAGTTTATGAATAAATTAAAAGAAATTTTCAAAAAAGAAAAAGGTGTTGTTATTGGGGCTATACACTTTCCTCCTTTGCTTGGGTATCAGGATTTTCCAGGATTTGATACAGCCATAAAAAATACTTTGGAAGATCTTCAGTCTTTTGAGAGTGGAGGGGTAGATGGAGTTATTGTGGAAAATAATTATGATACTCCCCATAAAGTTGAAGTAGGTCCAGAAATAGTTGCTTCTATGACATACCTGACCGAAAAAATAAAATCTGTAGCTAAAGTACCTATAGGTATAAGTGTTTTATGGAATGATTATAAAACAGCTTTATCTATTGCTAAGGTATTGAAATTGCAATTTATTCGTTTGCCAGTTTTTGTAGATATTGTAAAGACAAACTATGGAACAGTGGAAGGAAACCCCGAAGAAGTTTTAGTTTTTAGAAAACACATAGGAGCTGAAGATGTTGCTATTTTCACAGATATTCATGTAAAACACTCCCAAATCATTTCCAAACATTCAGTTATTGAATCAGTTAATTTAGCAATTGAACAAGGTGCGGATGCTTTGATTGTTACCGGGAATTGGACAGGAGATGCTCCGAATATAGATGAGTTAAAAAAGATCAGAGAGAAAATTCAGAACTTTCCAATTCTTTGTGGGAGTGGAGTTAACGCGGAAAACATAAAAACTCTTTTCAAATATGCTAATGGAGCAATTGTCAGCACTTCTTTAAAAGAAGGAAAAGTTGATTCTAAGGAAATAAATATTAAGCCCTATTCTCATAGAATAGATAGGCAAAAAGTGGAAATTCTTTTAGCCAAAGTCAGACAATAAAAAATTTAATGTACAAAAAGTAAATTTGACTTTTTTGTTGACCTTATATAGCCTATAAATGGATTTAGATAGCTCTTCACAAAAAACAGGCGGGTAAAATA
>Ga0066639_10001791_pt1 | contig 19014 bp, 15 predicted proteins | sample CryGeyCG2114_010_2_FD_59504 | JGI IMG/M metagenome (GOLD analysis project Ga0066639, IMG submission 59504) | Groundwater microbial communities from aquifer - Crystal Geyser CG10_big_fil_rev_8/21/14_0.10 | ecosystem: Environmental > Aquatic > Deep subsurface > Groundwater | place: USA: Utah...
GCGAGAGGAGGAAGCAGAAGGGGGATCACCGTTAGACTTCCACAATGATAGGAATAATCATCGGCTCGCGGTCGAGCTTGCGATCGAAGTATCGGTAGAGGGCACCAGCGACAGACCGTTTGAATGCTTTGCGGTCGGTTTCTCCTCTGCCGAGCGCATCTTCGTAGGCTTTTTTGGCAGCCTCGAGCACTTCACCGGTAATTTCCTGTTGCTCTGAGCCGTAGATGAGCCCGCGCGTAATCACATCGGGATTCCCGACAAGGCGCTTGCTCTCTGAGTAAGCACGGAACACAACGGCGATGGCTCCTCCTTCGCTCATGACCTTCCGGTCATCGAGCACCCGTTGCCCTTCGCTTGCGCTTCCGCGGCCGTCAATGATCACGTCGTTCACTGTAAACTTCTGCTTGCTCTTCCGTGCGTTGCCCTGGGGATCAAACTCCAGTATTTCGCCGTTCACGAGCATATGTATCTGGTTTTCCTGATAGCCGATATCGCGGGCGATTTCCGCATGAGCCTCACGCATGAATGGTTCCCCATGCTCCGGGATCACGTGTTTGGCATGGACAAGACGATGCATCATAAGAAGGTCATTCCGGTGGCCGTGTCCCGTGGTGTGCAGAGCGAGCTCTGCATTTGTTTTCACCGTTGCACCTTTCAAATGCAAGTTGTTCACAACCTTCATTACCGCTCTCTCGTTTCCAATAATGGGATTGGAACTCAATATGACGGTGTCACCCTTTTTCACGATAATTTGCCGGTGAGTTCCGAGCCCTATGCGCGCAAGGCCGGCATTCTCTTCACCCTGGCTCCCGGTAGTGATAATGAGTACCTCCTTATCAGGAAGTTTGCTCATGCCGGGGCCCACCTTGCGCATGAGGCCGCGCGGGGCCTTGAGGTATCCCAGGTTCTGGGCGATTTCAACGTTCGTCAGCATGCTCCGGCCCGAGACAAACACTTTCCTGTTGAAGTGTTTTGCGTGCTCAACGACCTGCTGAATTCGATTGAGCAGAGAGCTGAATGTGGAAATAATTACACGCCCCTCAGCGTCACGGATCAAATCATAAATCGTGTCGGAAATCTGGCTTTCGCTCAAGCTCGTGCCGGGTTTTGCCGCATTTGTTGAGTCTGCGATGACCGCGAGAACGCCCTGTTTTCCAAGTTCGGCGAACCGCTGGAAATCTGCCGGGGGTTCGTTCATCGGCGTGAGGTCAAACTTGAAATCTCCGGTGTGGACGATGGCCCCATAGGGAGTGTGGAGCGCTATAGCGGCCGAGTCGGGAATACTGTGTGTTACACGCAGGTATTCCACTTCCACTTTGCCAATGCGGATTTTTTCGCCGTACGCCACGGCAGTAAGCTTTGCTTTACTGGTAAGGCCTTCTTCGTCCAGACGCTTCCGTGCCATGGCTATGGTGAGTTTCGTTCCATAGCACTGGGGGAAATGGAGAGACGGAAGAAGATGCTGAATGGCACCAATATGATCCAGGTGACCGTGAGTAAAGAAAATCCCTTTGATGCGGTGCTCTTTCCCCTTGAGGGCAGAGATGTCCGGCACAAGGTAATCTATTCCCAGCATGTCTTCGTCCGGAAATTCCAGGCCGAGATCAATCATGTAGATGTCTCCATCGACTTCGATGCACATGCAGTTGCGGCCGACCTGTTCAAAACCGCCGAGGGGGTAAATACGCAGACCTCCTTGGCGTGGCCCCTGTACAGCTGCCTGCTGTGGTTGTGCACCCGGCTTGGGGGGAACAACACTCTGCTGTTGCCCGTTAAATTTGCGGAATGGGCCGTACCGCCGCCTCCGATGGTGTCGGCGTGCTTGATTTGGGTCCTGAGGACGTTTCGGTGGTGTAGACCGTTCGCCCTTCCCCGGCTGCGAGCCCCCTTCGGTGCTCTGCAGCCACTCTCCTACTGTCTTCATTCGTAATATTGTGTAAGAAATAATGTAAGGTGATATTTCACCTGGGCATACAGTACTCCTCCTTCGGGTTGTATGCAATAGGATATTTGTCGTTATGTCCATTTTTTGGCTTAAAATAAACAAATTTTTAGCCAGAAAATTTGATTTTTTATATGGATTCCCTACGAACATCCCCCGTGCGCGCGAGACAGGTGACATTTTTGTGCTCAAGAACAACCCAGCCGACTTGCCCGATTTTAGGCAAATAAGGTAGCCTTCATAGCTGATGGGTATCAGTGTTCAGACCGGGCAGACTAAGACGATAGGAGGAATAAAGCTTGTGGCCAATGCTGTGGACTCGGCACTGGGTGAACAGGTGTGTGTTCTCCTGCAGGTTCATGCGACAGTTCAGGAGGCGAAGACTCTTGAGAAAGAAGCCATGACCATCGTGAAACATGCTCTGCTGGAAACGGAGGGGGAGGCTTCCTCCCGGTTGGATGGGACGCTGAAGGAACTCAATGGCCTTTTCAAGGGACTGCTTCTTGCACAGCAGATTGAGGATGTTCATGCCATCATTGCCATTGTTGATTCCGCGCAGGTGCTCCATGTTTCCCATGCGGGGCGTGCGGAAGCGTATGTTGTTCGTGCAGGAGCAGCGAGTCAGATTACGGAGTACACCCGCGGCAAGCCCACTCCGGCATTCGTGCACATCGCAAGCGGCACACTGGAAGCAAAGGATGTTCTTGTCTTCAGTACGCAACGCCTGCTCCGCACTCTCACGCCGGCACAGCTGGCGCAGCACGCCCAGCGGGGCGATCAGCTCCTCGATGAAGTGCGGGTTGCTCTGGAAGCAGAGAAGGAAATGGCCGCCCTTGGTGTCATGTACGTTGAAGGTGCACGTCCCCAGCGGGCAGCTCCACTCAGGGATACGCAGAGCCGCCGTCCCGGGAGAAGGAGGGGGAAGAGTGGAACATTTTCTCCAGCAGCTCTGCTGGGAATTTTCAGTGGGTTTGGAGAGAAAGTGAGAAACATTCGCCTCCCATTCAATACTGTGGGGAAAGTGAAGCAGAGAGGAGTGAACTTCCTTTCCGATCTCAAAGATCCCACGCGCAAGCGCAAGGCGCACATGCTATTGCTTGCGGGTATTCTCATTGTTTTCCTGCTTGTGTGGGCGATTGTGAACCTCTCAACCTACAGCCAGCGGAGCAAGACACGGGCGGAACTCGAACAGCTCATTGAGGAAATTGAAACAGACCTTCGTACGGCGGAAAACCGGTTCCTTACGGGCGAGATAGATTCTTCCAATGCCATATTGCAACGTGCGGAAGAGAGGGCAAAGCAGGTGATGGATAATGAGAACAAACTCTTCCGGTCTCAGGCGCACGATCTGCTCAGCAGGGTTCGGGCGAAGCGGGAGGAGATCAACAACATTATCCGGCTCTCCCCGCGGGTGGTGGTGAGTCTCACGGCGAAGAATCCGGATGTTTCTGCCCTTGGCTTCGTCGGCCTCTCCGATGGAGAGTTCGTTGTCTACGATCAGACAGATTTGTACAGAGTGCTGCTCAATTCTGTTGAAGACCCAAGTACTATTGCAGCAGAGGGTGAGCAGATTCTCTATGGTGCGTCCTTCCCGCGTTACAAAACGCTCGTATTCCAGACGGATAGTAACAGCGTTATTGAAATTATTGCCAACCAGCCCACTTCCATGAAGACAGAAGACCCAGCTGGGTGGATTACGGGCAGCGACGCGGAGGCATGGTTGAGATACATCTACATTCTCTCGCCGGAGAACAATCAGATCTACAAGTACGAGCGCTATTCCAACCGCTATGCCGCTCCCAGCGAGTACAATGTGAATGCCGATCTCCACAATGCCATTGATATGGCAATCGATGGCAGTGTGTATGTGCTGAAGGAGCATGGAGAAGTGCTCAAGCTCTTCCGCGGCGAGCAGACCCCGTTTGTCATTCGCCACCTGCCAGGGAACATCCTTGAAGGTGCCACGAGGATTTTCAAAGTGCTCGATGGGAATATGTACTTCCTCGATTCGGCGAATAAGCGCGTTATTGTTGTCACGGATGGTGGTTCCACTGGCGAATCAACCTACACGAAACAATATGTGTTTGAGGGAGAAATTGACATTCTCAAAGACATCTACGTGGATCCGGATGAGTCGCGGCTGTATGTGATGGACTCGAGGAATATTTACGTGGTGGACATGGGGAATACGTAGAGGCAGTATGATCACTGACCGGCATTTGTAGGTCCAGCATGGAGCTTTGTAAGGTATCATTGTTCTCCCTATGCGAGTACTCGTGTTTGGCACGTTCGATCACCTGCATCTCGGGCATCGATTCCTGCTCGGGAGGGCGCGGGAATACGGTGAACTCTTTGTGGTGGTTGCTCACGAAAGAACGGTGAAACTCGTGAAAGGTTTTTCCCCGGATCAGAGCCAGCATGCACGTGGTCAGGCCATTAGAGAGGCATATCCTTCCGCAACAATCCTCTATGGCAGCGCAAAGGATTATCTTGCTCCTGTGAGGAGAGCAAAGCCGGATCTCATCCTCTTTGGATATGACCAGTCGTTCCCGCCCGGGATCGGTGAAAAAGATCTTCCCTGCCCCGTAGAACGCATAGAGGCTTTTCACCCTGGAAAATACAAAAGCAGCCTTTTGAAGAAAAGCACGAGAAGGAAGACCTTGGCCAGGAAAGCAAAATCTGCTATACTTACAGGAAATATTCACACAAAATGCCCACAAAAAAGAGCACTAAAGGGAAGAAAGGCAAAGAGCAGAAAGCCTCTATTCTGCGGCAGCTCACAGGGGCGGTCGTAGGAGGCAGCCTGGCGCTCGGTATCTACTACGGGTATCAGTACAGTGCCCCTGTTGTGACTCCCATAGTGACTGCGTGGCTGACCGTTCCACAGGATCAGTTGAGCGTGGAGGGTGGTGTTGCTGCTCAGACGGGTCTCAAAGAGTCGGAACAGAGGCGGATTGCGCAGCGAGCACGTTTCATAGTAGATACATTCGGACAGGAGGTAGAACCTCCCGCACCCAAAAAAGATACCCCGGCGAACTGGGATCTTGAAGCAATAGGAAACATGGAACAAGCTGCGGATGAAGGATGGGGAGATTGGTCTGACGAATGGCCGGAACCACCGGTAGAACCACAAGAGGAAAAAACAGAGGAGTGGGATGCGGCGTGGGATGACACATGGGACGATGATTTTGAGGCTCTTTCCGCACTTGCCTATGAGAATGATCCGGAAGAACCGCAGACGTGGGATGATACGTGGGACAAATCATACTGGGGGGAAGGAGCACCCACGGCGAGTGCAGTTGCCGAAGCAGTACCCGCGGAGGAAGAAGTTCAGCCGGTTCCTGCTCCTCTTCCAGTGGCGGAGGAAGTGCCGGTAGCTGCCACACAGGTGAACAGCGCGCCGGAACTTCCGAGCTCGGGAGTGGAGCTGTGGCTTGCCGCTCTCGTTACTCTTGGCGGTACGGTTGGTTTCCACCGCAGGCGCATAGCATGTTTCATGCGGGGCAAGATGTGATAGCCTAGTGGTCATGTTCTCCCTTGCAGGGGTACCTGCGGTGCTCATTGGGGTGTGTTTCTTTCTCCTCGGACTTGTCTTCGGGAGCTTTGGAAATGTTCTCATCTATCGTCTGCCGCGCGGGCAGAGCATTTGGGGGAGGTCACGTTGTCCCCGATGCAAGAAGAGCATTGAGCCACTCTGCCTCGTCCCTGTCGTGAGTTTCCTCTGTCTTCGGGGGAAGTGCAGACACTGTAAAAAAAAGATCAGTTGGCAGTATCCCGGCGTGGAATTGGTATCCGGCTTGCTTGCAGTGACTGCGGCATTCATTGCGCCCTCTTTGCTTTCGGCGGTTGTTCTCGCTTTCGCACTCTGGATGCTCCTCCTCATTGCTGTTGTTGATGTGCGTATCCAGGGTATTCCGGATGCATTCACCATTCTGTTCATTATCCTGGCATTCCTCTATACCGGGCTCAGCGGGGCATTCGATATTCTTGCCTTCGTGATTGGTGTTGGTTTTTTTGGTGCTCAATGGATCTTGAGCAGAGGGAAGTGGATTGGGAGCGGAGATGTACTTCTTGCAGTAGGGCTCAGTGCACTCCTCGGGCAGAGGGAACTTGTGCTCTTCATGCTGTTCTCTTCCTACATTCTCGGCGCGCTCGTTGCATCTGTTCTCCTGCTTACGGGGAGGATAACCCGCAAGGACTACATTGCGTTCGGTCCTTTCCTTGCACTTGGCACACTCACTGCTCTTCTTATGGGGGAGAGAATGATGTCTTGCCTGCTGTGGTCCGCGCGCTCCTGCGTTGGAATCCCGTTTCTCTCATGAGAAATGGGCCTTCTTGTGGGAAGGCCCATATTTCTTTCGTCAGTAAGTGAGCATACTTGTCGGAAGACAGAAGTCTCCGCCGCTGTATGCTCACTTCGAACTGCCTCTTTTCACAGGGAGTGAAGGTGGCAGACCCAAGCGAGCATACAGGGAATGCATAACTGACGGGTTCATGGTACCCAAATATTGCCAGAGTGTCAAGGATTCCTTACAGTTAGAATCCCTGGTTCAAGGCTTTCTATTGGCTCTCCAAGCGCTTTCGCGCATACCCCTTCGCCCGCCTTCCCACTTCGCTTTTTGGGCTATGGGGTACGAGAAGAGGGAGTCTCTTGTTCTCATAAATTGTCATGATGCAATTGCGGCTTGGTGTCATACTGCAACGGTGGTGAAAATTGTCGCCCAGAATCGGCGTGCCCGGTACGACTACGAGATACTCGATACGGTGGAAGCAGGCCTCATGCTCACGGGCCAGGAAGTGAAGTCCTGCCGGAACGGCAACGCGAATCTCGCGGGTTCGTACGTTTCCTTCCTGCATGGAAAACCGGTTCTCAAGGGCATGAAAATCGCTGCGTATCAATTTGCATCGGGGCTGGAGAGTTACGATCCCGGCAGAGATCGCCCCCTGCTCCTCTCGAAAGCTGATGTCCAGAGGCTGCAGTCAGCATCGGATGAAAAGGGCATTACCGTTATTCCACTGGAGGTACGGGCGGGAAAGTACATCAAAGTGCTTCTTGGTCTGGGGAAAGGGAAAAGCAGATACGATAAACGGCAGAAGATTCGGGAGAAAGAAGTGAAGAAGAAGCTGCACAGGGGGGAAGACTATTAACAGCTATTAGCTTTCAGCTTTCAGCCATTAGCTTTAAGCTGAAAGCTGTCATGTCTCTTCTTCCCCCACAGATTCAGCAGACCATTGAGGAGTTTTCCAAACTTCCGGGCATTGGCCCCAAGTCCGCAGAGCGGCTGACATTCCATCTCCTCAGGAGCTCAAAGGCTTCTCCTGAGAACTTGGGGAAAGCACTCACGAAGCTCAAGAATGAACTCAAGTACTGCAGCAGCTGCCAGATGGTCACGCTGCAGGAACAGTGCTCCATCTGCACCAACTCCGCGCGGGATAGGGCAACAGTTCTCGTTGTAGAGAATCCTCTCGATGTCATTTCTTTTGAACGTACATCCTACAAGGGTGTGTATCACGTTCTCCACGGCGTGCTCTCCCCTATCGACGGCATGGGTCCTGAGCAGCTCAAACTTGCGGAACTCATCAGGCGTTGTTCCGATGGCGACGTGAAAGAAGTGATCGTGGCCACCAATCCCGATGTGGAAGGTGAAGCGACGGCAACGTACATCAAACAGAAACTCGATGGGTTTGTCCCGAAGGTTTCCCGCCTCGCACATGGGCTCCCCATGGGGGCGGATATCGAGTTCGCAGACCAAGTCACTCTGAAAGAAGCAATCGCAGGGAGAAGGGTGCTGTGATTCAATGTCTGAATCCTCTGATACCTGTCACGACCATCGGGATAAGGAGCTCGTTTGCTTTCGCAATCACCTCTTTGTCCCGGATGGATCCCCCCGGCTGAATAATGGCGGCGATCCCATGCTTCGCTGCTTCTTCCACAGAATCTGCGAAGGGGAAGAATGCATCGCTGGCCATCACAGATCCCTTCGCTTTCTCTCCTGCGCGCCTTGCTGCGATGATCGTGGAGTCCACACGGCTTGTTTGCCCACAACCGATTCCCGTGCTCACCTTGTCCTTTGCGAATACGATGGCGTTGCTTTTGGCGTGCTTGACTACTTTCCAGGCAAAGAGCAGATCCTCTATTTGTTGCTTCGTTGGTTTCACCTCTGTGGCACAGGTCAGATTATCTTTTGCCACTTCCTTTGTATCGGCGTCCTGCACCAGGATGCCGCCGAGCATGGAGCGGTAAGTCACCAGATCTTCAGCCCGTGGACATTCACAGCGTATAACGCGGATTCTTGGCTTCTGCTTGAGAAGTTCCAATGCTTCACCTGAGAAGCTTGGAGCAATGAGCACTTCTGCGAAAATCTTCTGGTCAATAATTTTTTGGACTACTCCCTTCGGGCATTCCCGGTTGAGGGCGACGATCACGCCGAACGCAGAGAGGCGGTCAGCATCGAAACTCCGCTGGAATGCTTCGGCGATATCCGAGTGACTCGCTACTCCGCTGGGGTTGGCGTGCTTGATGCAGGCGGCAGTGGGCTCCTCAAATTCACAGACAAGATTGATGGCGCTATCCGCATCCAGAATGTTGAGGTAGCTCATTTTCTTCTCTTCCTGCAGCACTCCCCATCGCCGGCCATGTCCAGCGACATCATAGTATTTTCCCCACTGATGCGGGTTCTCTCCGTAGCGGAGAGCCAATTCATTGGTGAGCATCAGCCCTTTACTCCGCCCTCCCGAGAGTACCTCGGCGATGATCCCGTCATATGCCGCGGTACGCGCAAAAACCTTGGCAGCAAGCTCTGCCCTGCAGGCGGGGGAAGTTTCACCGTGGGCTCGCAGCTCATCAATTACCCGGCTGTAGTCGGCTGGATCGCAGAGTACGGTGACATCGGCATAATTTTTTGCCGCGCTGCGGAGGAGTGTGGGACCGCCAATATCAATCTGCTCTATGAGTGCCTCTCTCGCTTTTGTTTTGTCCCTGGATGCTTCTTCGAAGGGGTAGAGGTTCACAGCAACAATGTCGATAGGTGCGATGTTGTGCTCCTTTGCTTCTTTTCTGTCTTCGGCGTTGCCACGCCGGAAGAGGATGCCGCCGGTCACTGCCGGATGCATTGTTTTCACCCGTCCCCCGAAACACTCAGGGAACTGTGTGATTTTTTCCACTGGCGTCACAGGGATTTTGGCTTTCTCTAGGGCCTTTTGTGTTCCACCTGTGGAGAGAATTTCAAACCCAAGTTCCGCGAGTGCCCGGGCGAAATCTGCAATGCCGGACTTATCGGAGACAGAAAGAAGAGCGCGTTTACCCATGAGAGGTGTGTCAGACAAAGGAAAGAACCAGCATAAAAGTGTACAGGCAATGTGCGGTATTGCCAGTGTTGTCCCGGAGAAAATCAAGCAGGATGGCCACATTGCCTAAAAGCAGTTTTTTTGCTAAAATAAGAGGATTTATTACTCACACTATGCCTGCGAAGCCCCAGTCTGCAGATAAAGAAAAACCAGAGGCAAAGCCCGGGAGAGGGGGTAAAAAAATTCTCATTGTTGAAGATGAGCGTCCTCTGGCGCATGCGCTGGAACTGAAGTTCCAACACGAAGGGTTCGATACCACCGTGTGTGTGAATGGAAAGGATGCTCTGGAGGAAGCACTGAAGAACAAATACGACATGATTTTGCTCGATCTCATCATGCCGCAGATGGATGGCTTTACTTTCATGGAGGAACTGAAGAGCAGGAAGAAAAACTGCCAGATCATCATCCTCTCCAATCTGGGGCAGGATGAAGACCGCATGCGCTCCAAAGAACTTGGTGCGGTGGATTACTTCGTAAAATCCAACACGCCTATTACAGACATTATTAAACGTGTGAAAACTGCCCTCTAGCGTATGCCACTCGAAGATGTCGCTATCGGCCAGATCCTCGTGAAGCAGAGCTATCTCTCCGAAGAGGAACTGCAGAATGCGTTGCTGGAGGCAAAAGAGAATAAACAATCACTGATCAATGTACTCAGTGGGCAGGGGCTCATTACTCCCAGTCTCATACAGGGTGCTCTCGCAGAGCACTACAAATTGGAGTTTTATGATTTGCAGACGAATCCGCCGAGCACGGAGGAGCTCGCCTCCCTGCCGGAAGCGATTGCACGGAAATACTTTGTCATTGTTGTGGAGAAGAAAGAAAATTCTGTGAAAATCGCGACAACGGATCCACAGCAGGAAAATCTGGAAGAGGTCATTCGGGTAAATCTGGGAAAGGAGGAAGCAGTGTTTCCGGAGAAAGAAAGCACAGAGAAGAAGGGAGAAGAAGAGGAAAAAAAATCAGAAGAACCAAAGAAAAAAAAAGGCAAGGAAGAAAAGCCCAAGAGCAAGGAGAAAGAAGTAAAAGAGAAAAAGAAAGCGGGGGGAGGTTTCTTTGGTCTGGGGAGGAAGAAGGCAGAGGCAGAGGGGTTCAAGGGGAAGATCACGTATGTCTTTGCTTCCAAAGAGGGCATAGAGGCGATGTTCCTCCGCTACCGCAAGCCGCTTGCCACTCGTTTCCAGCAGATCGTTGATGCGGAAAAGGAGGTGGCACCGGAAATTTTGGTAGAAATCATTAACGATGCCATTCAACTGCGCGCTTCCGACATCCATTTCGAGCCGCAGGGAGACAAGTTTACGATTGTCCGCTTCCGTGTGGATGGTGTGATGCACGAGGCAGGGCGCATACCAAAAATCTACTACGAGGGAGTTGTGAACCTCATCAAGATTGAAGCCAACATGCGTATCGACGAGCACTTTGCCCCGCAGGACGGCGCCATCCGCCATGTGTCTCCGGACGGTTCCACCATCGATATCCGCGTTTCCATTGTGCCGGTTGTGGATGGCGAGAAGGCAGTGATGCGTCTGCTTGCATCCTACGTGAGCAGCCTCACGCTCTCCGAACTTGGTTTCTCAAAAGAGAACCAGGAGGTACTCGAAAAGGCGGCACGCAAGCCATTCGGCATGCTTCTGGCTACCGGACCGACGGGGTCAGGAAAGTCTACCACGCTCTATGCACTCGTCATTCTGCGCAATACCCCCGATGTGAATATTTCCACAATAGAAGATCCAGTGGAGTACAAGATCGCTGGCATTAATCACATTCAGACGAACCCCGAAGCGAACCTCACGTTTGCATCCGGCCTGCGCGCGCTCGTACGCCAGGATCCCAATGTGATTCTCGTGGGAGAGATACGTGACGGGGAAACGGCGGAAATTGCCGTGAATGCCGCTCTCACAGGGCACCTTCTCTTCTCGACACTCCACAGCAATGATGCGGCAACAGCAGTGCCGCGTCTCATTGATATGGGTCTGGAACCTTTTCTGCTCGCTTCCACACTCGAGATAGTCATTGGGCAGCGGCTCCTGCGGCGCATTTGCCCCCACTGCAGGTATAGCTATAGCATCCCGGGGCAGGAAGCGCGCAGCCTCTTCCCCGGTGCAGGGAAATTTTTCAAGCAGGGGAAAGTCACTCTCTACAAAGGAAAGGGGTGTGATGCCTGTGGGAATACAGGATACCGCGGGCGCATTGGTATCCACGAATTGCTTATTGTCACACAGGAGATTGAAGAACTCATTATCGCACGGGCTACGAGTGCGGACATCAGTCTCCTTGCGCGCAAGCAGGGTATGAAGCTTATGTTCGAAGACGGGTTCGAGAAGATGGAGGCGGGGATCACCACGATCGAGGAGCTCATGCGTGTGGCGGCGCCACCCGAAGTTGTCTTTGAAATCTACGGCAAGCATGGCAAGAAAAAGTAAGTCTGCATCGGCTGGAAAAAAGGGGATCTCTGCGATGCTCAGGCATGTGGTACCCAAGAAGAAACAGGGAAAGACGTCCCCAAAGGGAAAACAGGTGCAGAAGGAAGAGATAATGAAAGAGCAACCAGAAGAGAAAGAGCGGACATCAGATCAGTCGGAGGAAAACAAGAAGAAAGAGGAGGTACAGAGCGGCGCAAATACGTTTGGGAAGCGCTCTAAAGCTACTCCCAAAAGTGCCGGTGAGGTGAAAGAGAAGAAAGCAGAGAAGAAACACAGGTTCTTCTCTTTTGGACATGGAAAGAAAAACAAGGAGCAAGGGGAAGAGAAGGAGGAAGCAACAGAGGAGCTCAGGGAGCGCCCATTTGTCATTGAGGTGCGCGAAAAGAAGAAGAAGAATCCAGTCGCCGTTTTTTTCCAGACACTGAACTACCTTGGCATGGGGAGGTACCGCCACCTTTTCGTCCAAACCCTCGCGACCATGTTGAATGCGGGGCTTCCTCTCCTTGACTCTCTCCGTGCGTTCGAAACAGAAGTGCGTTCGAAGGCAGTGAAGAAAATGGTCGGCAAAGTCATTGTTTCCGTTGAGAATGGAAGCTCGTTCTGGCGGGCCATGGAGGATACCTGCTTTTTCAGTCCGTATGAAATAGCACTGGTGCACATTGGCGAAGATGCGGGGAATCTGGCCCGCAATTTGGAATATCTGTCAGATCAGCAGGAAAAAGACCATGCACTGAAACAAAAGGTGAAGATGGCCATGATCTATCCGACCATTGTTCTCACCATGATGTTTGTCATCGTGATGGGTCTTGGTATGTTTGTGCTCCCGAATCTTGTGCAGGTTCTCTACTCGCTGAATGTGGATCTTCCTCTCGCGACACGCATTGTCATTGAAGTGTCGAAGTTCTTCGAGGCATACGGCATGCAAGTCGTACCGCTTCTGATTCTCCTCTTCATCTTTCTTGCTCTTCTTTCAAGATTCACACGTTTCAAGGCTGTGACACAGTGGTTCATGTTCCGCATCCCGGGAATCGGCAGTCTTGCGAAAGAGGCGACCATTGCGCACTTTGGCGTGATCATGGGCGGGCTCCTCCGTGCGGGTGTTCCTCTGGTGGAAGCCTTGGGATCACTCGCGGAGGTCACACAGGTCTATTCCTACAGATCGTTCTACACAAAGCTTCTTGCGCGCATCAACGTCGGGGACTCGTTTGCAAAAGCATTTGAGATGATGCCTCATACAAGGAAACTCCTTCCCGTTTCTGTCCAGCAATTAGTGGTGACAGGAGAACGCTCCGGAACACTTTCTGCCACTTTGCTTAAAATAGCGGACATCTATGAAAAGAAGGCCGAAGAGACTGCGGAGAAACTTCCTATTATTCTCGAGCCGATGCTCCTTCTTTTCATTGGTGCCCTCGTAGGGACTATCGCTTTTGCTATTATCGTTCCAATTTACAGCGTCGTTGGCAATGTCGGGAGATCATAATCCCGCTGGAAACGATTCAGTTTGAATTCCCCCATCCCCTACCCTTCTCCACTATGGCACAGAACAGAGCGTTCACAGCTGTTGAGACCATGCTCACAGTCGGCATCATAGCTGTGACAGCGGGCTTCACAGTTCCCATGTACCGTAACTATCAGATTCGCAGTGATCTGGATCTGGTGACAGAACAGACTATTCAGGGGCTCCGCCGCGCGCAGGTACTCGCGCAATCCGGTGAGAATGATTCCGCGTGGGGTTTCTATGTGCAGGATGGGGTCTTGTATCAGGGGGAAGCCTATGCCGTTCGCGACCCTCTGAATGACGAAACATATCCGGTGCCTTCCACTATTAACACTTCCGGTCTGCCCGAGGTTTCCTTTTCCCGTGTCGACGGCATTCCTGACCGCACGGGGGAAATCATTATTCAGGGTCTTAATGGGGAGCAGCGCATCATTATTGTTGGTGTTGATGGAGTGCTTTCTTCTTCGGGTATCGAAGGCGGAGAAGGAGTAGGAGAAGGTATGGGGAGCAGCGGTTCCAGCTCAGGGGGCGGGGACGATGGAGGGAGCGCGGGGAGCTCCAGTTCTGCCGGAGGAGGAGATAGTGGTGGGAGCAGTTCCGGCTCTTCCAGTGGTGGGGGAGATGATAGTGGCGGCGGCACCGGAGGAGACTCAGGGGAGCCGACATGCGAAGACCGCTTTGCTATTGGTACAGATGGAGTCATTTCCACCACCGGGAATGTTAATGCAACGTTTGAAGTACTCGGGTCCCAGATTACCTACGGTGCAGGTGGGCCGGAAATTCAGGTGCGTGTCTATGCGAGTACCAATGGAGGAACCACGTGGGTTCCGCTCTTCAATGAAGCAGATGTTGATGGCGGGGAGGAACAAACAATTCTGAATATCCCCAACGGCAGCCAGGTTCTTCTGAAGGTGAACGGCCGCTACTCCTGGCTCTTCAACCGCACCTACACATCCAATGACAGCGAAGGGCACATTGAGGTGCTGGGAGACGGGGATACTCCGCCGGAGTACGCAGCGTTCGATAACCAGGAAAATCTTGCGGCGTTCCTCGGAGGTATCATTGGGGAAGACGGTACCATCGACATTGGCACCTACGATGCAGTCTTCCTTGCAGAATTGGGGAGTCTGGGAGGCAGCAGCGCCGATTTTCAGGATGCTGTTGTGAAGGTGACGTTCAGTCAGCCGGCAGGGAGCTGTGCCTCGTCGGACGAACCGCGGTTTAAAGTGAGTTTTGGGCGTGTGGAAAACGTGGGAAACGGAGACGCGCAGGCAAAGATGTACGTTGGCGAGCAGGGAATGATTTTCGGGCCGGATGAATGGGTTCCTCTCAGGGACAGCGGATCAATGCTCCTTGATAATTTTTTGACAGAGGATGTACCGGGTCCCGCTGCGTGGCGTCATAGCGGGTACGTTCGCGTACTGCAGCACGGGTCGCACTTTGATGGCAGCAAAGAGATCGTCGATGCCACTGTCACATTCCAGAATGCAGTCATTTCTTCCGTGGAGAACGACACGGGGCAGAATAGTACTGAGAATCCTTTAGATGGCATTGTGAATGATGGTGCAGGTGGTGATGAAGTCGTGGTCGCGGCAGACAATCTCTCTCTCCTCTATCAGACGCGTGTAACACTGCAGGATGATGCCATTCTCATTCACTGGATGGAGAGCGCAGGGGCTGGAACCACAGGTGGCACGACCGGTAGCGGAACCACAGGTGGCACGACTGGCGGCACGACCGGTAGCGGGACCACAGGTGGCACGACTGGCGGCACGACCGGTAGCGGAACCACAGGTGGCACGACTGGTGATACGACTGGCACAGGAGGAGGCACTGACGACGCCGGAGGAGATCTGGATGACGATACGCCCGATCCTTGTGGCGTTGTATACACCCTCAAAGAGAATGGTCAGATAGAGATCAATGAACCTGCGGACATTACGTTCCATGCACTTGGCTCTCATATCACCTACGGTGCGAGAGGACCGGAAGTGCGTGCGTACATCAGTGCGAGCCTGGATGGTGGCACAACTTGGCAATCTCTCTTTGGATTCCGCGATATCGATGGTGGGGAATGGGAAACATTCAGTGGTGTGGGTTCAGGTGCCAAGCTTGTACTGCGGACGGAGGGGCGTTACTCTTGGCTCTTCCGCAGCAAGGCAGATACGGCTGATGGTACGGGCCGTGCAAAGATTCTGAAGAGAGGAGGGGCGGTTCCGGGAACCACTCCATACACAAACATTGCGGGCTTAAAGGGCTTCATGCGGAATGTCATTGACGGGAACCGCATACGGATCAGGAAGACATCGTTTCTTCTTCTCTTCGAACTTCAGGAGCTCAATGCGGGTTCCGACTACCAGGATGCCGCAGTGGAAGTTATTCTGGAGAAGCCTGCGAGCCAGGGAATCTGTGGTGCTGCAAATACAGGGGGAGATAGTGGCAGCTCTTCCAGCAGTGCGGGAGGCACGGGTACAGATTCAAGCAGCAGTTCCTCGGGCGATACCGGTGGTGGCACGGGAGAGGACGAGGAAATAATGACAATCTGCCATTACCCTCCGGGCAATACGAGTAATCCGCAGACGCTGGGAATTCCAGTCTCGGATTGGTCAGCGCACCAGAATCATGGTGACCGCGAGGGGGCCTGTGACAGTGATATTGATGGTGATACTGTCCCGAACAGTGCGGATCTCTGCCCCAACACGTATATGCCGGAGAGCGTTCCGGGCCAGTATATGCTCTTTAACCGCTTTGCCCTCACGGCTGGCAGTCCTATTTTCCGCCATGGCCCCCGGAAGAAGATTGGCCAGTACACGCTGGTTGACACGAAGGGATGCAGCTGTGAGCAGCTTGTGGACGTCGCGGAGAACAAGAAGACCTACCACTTTTCACAGTTCCCGCGTCTGCACCGTCAGATGCGCAGCCTCTTCCCGTTCTACACCACTGGTGCGCGCGATTTTGGATGCGGGAAAGCCATCGTGGATATGGTGAAAGCCTTTTAGGTAAGTGATCATTCATAGCTTCTGAAACACGGACGGGTCTCCCGTCCGTTTTCAGAGGAGTCAGATTTTCGATTTCAACCCGTACCACTGCTAGTATGAGAGCTACAGTGCGAACAAGCTCACCTCATTGCAGGGTCCATGGTGGCTTCATGATGCTCGATGCCCTCCTGGGGGTCGTGGTGTTTGGTCTCTTCATCATTGCAGTAGGGTCCAGTCTTCTCTTCAGCCAGCGCGGCTTTCTCGCAAGCGGCGATCATATGCGTGGAGCATTTCTTGCAGAGCAGTCTCTCGAGGCACTCCGCACCATGCGTGATCAGGATTTCTCCCTTCTTACGGAGGGAGATCATGGGGTACGAGTAGGGCTTGGAGGCACATGGGAACTCACAGAGTCTGGTGCTACTACATCCGATGGGTATGCTTCTCATGTCACGATTGCTGCATCCGGGGCAGATACCGTTTTCGCGGTCGCACAGACGGCGTGGAACCATGGGATGGGACGCTCGGGGAGCGTGGTTCTCACAACGGAAATAACCAATTGGCGTAAAGTGCAGCCCATTGGGGATTGGTCGGACGTTTCATCGCAGGGTGCGTACACAGACATTGGTGTTCTTTTTAACAAGGTAATAGTCAAAGGCAATTATGCTTTTGTCACAAGCGGCAACACGACCGGGCTCTATGTTTTTGATATTTCTAATCTTAGCAATCCTGTTCGCACAGCAAACTCTTTCTCTCTGGGGGCGGCAGGATATGATCTTCTCGCCGTTGGCGACGTGCTGTATGTGCTGACATCGGATGCTTCGTCCGAACTTCGTTCCTATAATATTTCTTCCCCCAGTACCTTCTCTTCTGCCGATCTCATCGATCAGGAGGGTATTCCCGCAGATGACCGTGCGCGGTCACTGGGTTACTTCAACGGGGCGCTCTTCGTGGGAGCCAGTGAAGACGGTCTGGCGGCTGAACTCTATTCGTTCAGTGCGTCCGGAGGCGTTCTCGCCCTCCTCGATTCTATGAATAACGCCGGAGGTTTCATGGACATTGAAGTCCACCAGGCCTACATCTACGCTGGGAGCACCCAGGATGTCGCGGAGCTGAGAGTGGTCGATGCGTTCGATCCGGCAAATCTGACTGATGCTCCGGGGGTAGGATACAACCTTACCGATGTTCACGATGGCAGTGCCATCGCTGTATTTGGGACTGCAGCCCTGCTCGGCCGGCTCGATGGGACAAGTATCGAAGAACTCATTCTCTTTGATATCTCAGAGAGCGTCGTACCATCACCGCCACCGGGGCCCTGGTACTACGAAGTGGGTGGCAATGCATCCGATATCGCGGTGGAACCGGGGGGACGGTATGTCTTCCTGGCAGCCAGCCACCCGGACAAGGAGCTGCAGGTTATCGATCCCCATCGTCTTTCGGGTGGTCTCCCCGCAGAGCTCACCTATTACGATAGTCCGAACGGAGCAGCGAGCGGCATATTCTACGATATGCTGAAAGACCGCGTATTTCTCGCTACAAACGATGCGTTCGAAATCATCCAACCCGGCCCATGAAGTACTCTTCACAGCATCGGGGGTACATCTTTCTTCTCAGCGTTCTGGTAGTTGGGACTATCTCTCTTGCAGTCACCGCATCAGTCCTTCTCCTCTCTACTTCCGCTGCGCGTACAGGGCTCTCGCTCAAGCACTCCAGCGAAGCACTCGCGCTCGCACAGGCATGTGCGGAACATGCTCTTCTTCAACTGCGGAGTGACAGCAGTTACGGCGGGAACGAACTGCTGGATCAGGGGAATGGGACATGCGAGATTCTTGCCGTTGGGGGGACAGGAAACGAGAACCGCACAATCTGCACGGAGGGGTTACGGGGGGATACGGCGCGGCGCATGGAAATTCTTGTCTCACGATTGCTCCCCAGTGTGACCATTACTTCCTGGCAAGAGGTGTCGCTGTTCACTTCCTGTAGTTACTAATATGCATCGAATATTCCGTGTCCGTTCCGGGACTTCGCTGGTTGAACTTCTGCTCTTTCTTGCGTTCTTCTCGCTGGTTTCAGGGGTAGTGGTAGCGCTGCTTTTTTCATCCAATGAACAACGGGTACGTCAGCAAACTATTGCGCTTGTTGATCAGACGGGTATTCAGCTGCTGCAGTCGATAACGCGGCGGGTCCGTCGTGCGGAACGAATCATTGACCCCCCGCAGGGGGAAACAGGTTCGCTCCTTTTCCTACAAATGGCTCAGGATGTGGAAAATCCCACTATCATTGCGCAGGGGAGCGGGGTGATTATGGTGGTGGAAGCAAATACAGTTCGTCCCATGACTGGTTCGGGGAATATCGTAGCAACAAATTTTCTTGTGCGGAATACATCGCCGGAGGACAGCCGACAGAGTGTCACTATTTCCTTCGTGCTCTCAAGAACCATTCCGTTGCCTACATTCCCAGAATTCTCCCGGACATTTGAAGCACTTGTGACATTATTTCCAGATGATAAGGAGGAAGGAGATTGCGGGTGTAGCTCCCCAGTGTGCAGTGGTAGTGGGAGCTACAGTTGGGGCTACTGTGAATCGGGTTCCTGTTCGGCGGTATCGGTTACTCTGTTGTGTGAGCCATAAGATATTGCGCATGTAGTCAAGGTAAACGTGCTACACATGGCCATTGTTTGGTACAATCAACTCCAATCAACGGATCGGAGTTTTTGTATGCCGGTCCTCCTTATTTCTTCCCAACCCTTCCCCTTTTCTTTCTATGAAACACCTTTCCCCCCGCATCACCCGCGCAGGGTTCACGCTCATAGAACTCCTGCTTGTGATC
>Ga0066639_10001793_pt1 | contig 18998 bp, 18 predicted proteins | sample CryGeyCG2114_010_2_FD_59504 | JGI IMG/M metagenome (GOLD analysis project Ga0066639, IMG submission 59504) | Groundwater microbial communities from aquifer - Crystal Geyser CG10_big_fil_rev_8/21/14_0.10 | ecosystem: Environmental > Aquatic > Deep subsurface > Groundwater | place: USA: Utah...
GATTCATCAGATGCGCTTCTTATACCAGCGGCAACATCATCTGCATAGCAAACACCAGAAGCATCACATATCTTAAATGCGGATATTTTAGCTTCGGGAGCAACACCGTAGACACCTAGCTTGTCTTCTCCTCCATCAGCAGAAATAATTCCAGCAATGTGAGTTCCGTGACCATTTTGGTCATCACACCTTCCGTCAACTATAGCAAACTTTTTATGTGTAAAATCTTTACAAGACGCGACCCTATTTTTAAGATCTGGGTGATCTTTATCAATCCCAGTATCGACAACAGCGACGACCACTCCAGCTCCTCCTAAAGTTGAGGTAATTGAAGTATCTCTATAAACAGAACTTATGCCCCAAGGTGTTTGGTCTGAAGGTAGGGCTCTTTGGCCTTTAGCTGTTGGGGATTTATTTGAAACTTTTTTTGTAATCTCTAGTTTTTCTATCTCCGAAGGAAGAATATAAAGTTTTGTTACTAACTCTGTTTCAACATTGAAAAGCTTGGCGAATTTTATTTGCCACTCTGCCAGATCGGCTGAGAATCCATTATCAAATGAGTTTCTAGCATTTAAGGCATTCTTCCAAAAAGGATTAGTAGATTTTACAAAGTATCTTTGGGGTGTTTCTGCTCCATACACTAAAAATGGCATAGCAAAAACAACCAAAACAAATCCCGTTGTAAGAAGAATTTTACCAAATTTCATATGTTTTAATCCTATCATATAGATTCTTTTAAAACAATAAAATTATCCCCATAGTTAATACGATGATTAACTGCCTTTTTTATTCATCTTTGAAAAATTTTTCTATGTTTTCGTTTATTTTATCCTTCCAATACTTAAAATTGTAACTTTTTTCAATATATCCTGCATAGTAACCCTTAAACAGGACTGCTATTAGATATAAAGAAATTATTGCTATGGCAAGGAAAAGAATAGCAAGAGTCAAATTTTTAACTTTTTCAAAGAAATAAGAGTAGCTCTTCCCAAAGAAATGGCCGATCATAACGGTCATTATTACCCACCCCATTGACCCCACTAAATTATATCTTGAGAATTTTTTTAGATCATATTTTAAAGAGCCAGATAGTATCATGGTTATAATTTCAAAAGAAAATGTAAATTTTGAAAGGATAATGGCTCTACCTGAATATCTCTCAAAAAAACTGGAAATTTTATTTATCATCTCATGGCTTAATTTACTTTTATGACCCCATCTATCAAGGGCTTTCGCTCCTCCTAGATAACCAACGCAATACCACATATAACCATTTAAAGTATGGGCAACAATTAAGAGCGGTATGACTATTACTAAATCAACTTTGCCAAATGAAGACAAAAAACCAGCTAGGATAAAAGTATTCATTCCCTCAAGCACCCCTCCCGCAAAAAGAATAAAATAAATTTTATTTATTAAAAATGGAGCATATTCGTTAATTATTCTTATGAATATATCCATAAATTAAGAGATGGCTTGCCCCGACTCTGAATATTTTATAGGTATTTTTACTCTATAATAAGAAGCTAAGAAAGAAGCGGATAACCAGAAGATAAGGCCCCCCTGTTGGATGGTCCAAAATAAATGATCAAACAAAGATATTAAAATAAGAGACAAGAACATAACCAAAAAAGATATATGATAGACTTTTTTCAAAGATGTTTCTTTTATAAACTCCCAAATAATCATTCCAATAAAAGAAATAAATAGAATCATTCCTAAAATACCAGTTTCCATCCCCACTAGAATATATAGATTGTGCACTGGCTGGAACATCCATTCTGGAAAGTTTGAATATTGGCTTTGATCCATTAGATAAGAGACTGAATTACCTATACCAACTCCTGTAAATAGATTTTTTGATATAGCCTCAGCTCCAATTTCGTTATATTGTACTCTCAAAGTTACGGCCTGTTCATTTCTAGATAAATTTAATCTAGAAGATACCTCCGGATAGAATAAGAGGGAAAAAGCAATTACAGTTAATATTGTCACTAAAGAAATTGTCATAACTCGTGGAATCATTTTCACCGAAGACAACCAGAATTTTTTGAACAAAATCATAGACCAACTATGGGAAAACTGTGCAAGAAATAAAATTGCTATCGGGGCTCTTGAAAAAGTAAGGAAGAAACCAATTAGGAGAAGAGCATATTGCCAAGTGTCTTTTATGTGAGGTCTTATTCCGTCACGGTAAAAATAAACAATAAAAAAAGAAAATATTGAGAATAACAGGAAAGAAGCCAAAACATTTGGATGGGGTGTCGTGCCATAACTTCTCATCATAAGTGTGCCATCGGCTAAAAATGTTGCCACACCATCCATTTTAGGAAGTAAAATTGTTTCTCCTAAATATTTTAAACCATACCCTATATTTGATTGGAGAATAAACTGAACAACGGCGACAACGGCCTGAATAAGACCTGCCCAAACTATAGTTTTAAGAATGGTTCCCAGCTCAAATATCTTGCTTATACTTGAACGAAAATACCAAAAAATGGCAGAAAATTCAATAAGTTTTATGAGCCTGAATAAGGCAAGCCCCTTAATAGAGGCCCCCGAAATAGAGATAGCTGAGACAATAATAAATCCTATAAGGAGATAATCGCTTATTCTTAATCCTCCTATTTTTTTTGAATCCCCCGCTAAAAAACGAATAAACCAAAATAATAGCAATAAAGCCAACAAGACATCAGTCGCATAAAGAAAAGAAGATCTCCACTCATTAAAGCTCTCTCCCCAACTAAAAAGAATAATCCTCGCTTGAAAAGGAATGGAAAAAACTAATAAATGGGCAATCAGCCACTCTATTTTATTGAAATAATCTTTTTTATTTATCATTTATTATATCAGATTTTAAACTATTAAGGTGTAGGCAATCCCAACAATTAATAATCCTATGATTAAATACCAAACCCAGTTAGAAAAGTCTAAGGAATATTCCGGTTCTCTCTGCCCTGATTTCTTTATTCGTCTGTAAATCATTATGAAAATGATTGACTCTAGACCAATCGCAACGGAGCCCGCTAAATTCATAACATTAATAAAATCTCTGATACCAAAAACAAATAGAAGAAGCGGGGGGAATATAACTGAAAACCAAGCCAGTCCTTTTGAGATATGAAAATCATAATGGAATGATTCGTATAAAGCTGTCCCTAGACCAAAAAAGGAGGTCCCTATGGCCAAGACACCAAATAATGAAATTATAAATAGAATAGGAAACCCTAAAAAGGGAATTAGTCCTAAAACCACTTCCGGTGATGTTGCCTCCCCCGAGACTCCTGCAACAACAAAGGCAAAAATTAAATACATGATTGCTGGTAAAGTCGTTCCCCAGATAATGGCCTTTTTAAGATATTTTTCTTTGCCTTCTAAAATCTCCCTTTGCATGGGAATTGCTGGCGATCCCCTTAAGGCAAAAAGAAGGACCCCATATGGAAGAAAAAGAAATTCTAATCTAAACAGTGGGATACTGGATAAATTAATTTTAGGAATACTAATGAAAGTTAAGGCCCCGACTGTTAATAAAAGCATTGCCACCGTAACTATTTCTAACCATGAAATCCTCTTTACTCCAGCCAGAATTGCCAAAGAACCTACAGCAAAAAATATTAAACTTAATTTTTCAGGAGATAGAATATAAGGGGTAACTGACAATAATGTAGCCAAAAATTCACCACTTATAATTGTATATATCAAAAGAGCTGAATATATGCCTAAAGTATAAGTAAACAAAATGGCTTTCTTCCAGTTTCTTCCAAGATATGCCTCGGCATATCCAGTTAACTGGTGATTCCCCTCTGTTCTTAGGGCCACTTCTCCAAATGCTAGATTTAACAACAAGGTTATTGCGAAAGTAACGCCCAACATCAAAAGTCCGGCCAAAAAGCCGGACTTTATGAATGTAAAGGGGACGCCAAATATTCCAATGCCAACTACTGTCCCAACTAAAACAGAAACAGCAGAAATTAGTTCTTTGGCTCTCATTTTAAATTATTATTTTTTCTTATTATTCTTTAATGTTTTTTTAATGTTTTTTTTATTTGTCTTTCTTGGGGTATTTGGGGCCTTTTACTCTTTAGCGCAACTTCTAACATTTCATCAAGATGCTCAGCAAAAACAAGCTTCATGTCTTTCTTTATTTCTTCAGGAATATCACTGACGTCTTTTTCATTTTCTTTTGGTAATATAACTGTTTTTAAGCCAGCCCTATGAGCAGCTAAAACTTTTTCTTTGACGCCTCCTATCCCTAGAATTTTTCCCCTAAGCGTCACCTCTCCTGTCATTCCAACATCTTTTCTTATCGCTCTTCCGGTCAATAGAGATATTATTGTCGTTACCATTGCCACTCCAGCAGAAGGTCCATCTTTTCTGATAGCCCCAGAAGGAACGTGGATATGGATATCCTTCTTGTAGAAATCAGTAGTTATATTGTGCTTTTTTGCGACAGAACGAACATAACTAAAGGCAGTTTCTACAGACTCTTTCATTACTTTCCCAATTTGACCCGTCAGCATAAACTTCCCTTTTCCGGGCATTAAAGTAGCTTCAATTGATAATATCTCTCCTCCAACTGGCGTCCATGCTAAGCCAGTAGCAACGCCAACCTCATCTTTTTTCTCTGCTTCCTGATGTGTATATTTCCGTGGACCAAGATATTTATGAATACTATTTTCATCAATAGAAACTTTTTTATTTTTCAGATTATTTTCTACAATATTTCTAGTTATTTTTCTTAATATTTTTGCAATTTCTCGCTCTAGACTTCTCACACCGGCTTCATGGGTATGCTTATTTATAACATCCAAGATAGCACTATCCTCAAATTCTATGTCGCTCTCTTTCAAACCATGAGCTTTTATTTGTTTTGGAATGAGATATTTCTTCGCTATTCTCTTTTTCTCTGCCTCTGTATATCCAGAGAAATCTATAATTTCAAGCCTATCTCGCAATGCAGGAGGAATAGTTTCTAAAATATTTGCTGTAGCAATAAATAGAACATCTGATAAATCATAGGGGACCTCTAAATAGTGGTCAGAAAATTCACTATTTTGTTCCGTATCTAAGGCTTCTAAAAGAGCTGCCGATGGATCACCCCTAAAATCCTGACCTATTTTATCTATCTCATCCAACATAAATACAGGATTTTTTGATTTAGTTGTGTGGATCCCTTGTATAATTCTTCCCGGTAAAGCCCCAACATAAGTCCTTCTATGCCCTCTTATCTCGGCCTCATCTCTTATCCCACCAAGCGACACTCTAATAAACTTTCTATTTAACGCCCGAGCTATGGATTGTCCAATTGAAGTCTTTCCTGTTCCGGGAGGGCCAGCGAAACATAAAATCGGACCACGGATTTTACCAACCTGCTTTTGAACAGCCATGTATTCTATTATCCTCTCCTTTATTTTTTCAAGACCATAGTGATCATCATTTAGAATTTTCTCGGCTTTTTTAATGTCAAATTTTTCTTTTTTATCTTTGTTCCATGGCATTTCAACTAGCCAATCAATATAAGTTCTAAGATAAGAAACTTCCGGACTAAAAGGAGGAAGCTTCGCTAATCTGTCAAGCTCTTTCAGGGCCTTTGCCTCAACATCTTTTGGCATCTTAGCCTTAGCTATTTTATCTTCCAAAGATTCTAGCTCCCCCCTGTCTCCATCAACTCCGAGTTCTTTCTCTATGCTTTTTAATTGCTCTCTTAAAAAGGCTTCCTTTTGGAGCTTACCAAGCTGTTTCTTTGTTTCCTTGGCTACTCTTTTTTCGGCCTCAATAATTTCCACCTCTCTTATTAGTAATGAATTAAGTTTCTTAAGAGCGTCTGTAACATTTTTGATTTCAAGTATTTCTTGTTGATTTTTGACATCAAGATTTAAATTAACGGCGATAACATCGACTACCTGCTCTGGCTCTTTTAGGTTATTAAGAGTGAATATTAAATCCGAGAGAATCGATGACATTATTCTATTTTCAGCAATTCTTTTAAAATTTTCTAAAACATTTCTCATTAAAGCATGAGTTTCAACATCTTTCCCTGACTTCATCTCAAATGGTTCAGCCTCTACGTGGAAATAGGGGCTTTTCTTTATAAATGACTTTATTTCAGCTCTGGTTATCCCTTCTACGTCAATTCTAGAAGAGCCATCTGGAAGATTATGCACAGATACTATTCTGCCAATAGTCCCAACTTTATAAATATCTTCTTCTGTTATGTCATCTTTTATATTTTTTTGAGAAACAAACAGAACGAGCTTGTCTGAATCCAGTGCTTTTTTTAAACTATTTACCGAGGATTGTCTTTGGATAATAAGCGGGATTACAACCCTTGGAAATAAAACGGCGTTTTTTATCGCTATAAGAGGAACTTCGTTTGGAATTGAAATTTTATTTATATTTTTTGCCATAATCGTCTAAGTATACCAATTAGCACTCTATGGTCAAGAGTGCTAAATAAAGGGGTTCAGTCTACTCCCCTGCTTTCTCAAAAGAATCATCAAGAGGTGAATCGCCCTCAAGATCTTTGCGCTCTTTCTTTATTTCTTCAATTAATTTTTGGACTAAAATTTTAGGATCAGATTCATATATTATCTTTCCTGGCCCCCTGTTGGCATTTTCAACTATGCCCGATATTTCATCAGCTGTACCTCCTGTACCAACTAATACTCCTATTGGTTTATTGTCTTCAAAAGCAATAGTAAATTCATTCAATGTGCCCATTCGGCCACAAGTAATAACAACTGCGTCAGCTGAACGAGTTAGAAGTAAATTTCTACCAGAATAACTAAATCCAGTATAAATTATAAAATCCATAAAATCGGTCGGCAAACGATAGCTTTTTATATGAGCTGCGTAACTTGCCGCCGGCGATATACCAATACTGATTCCCCCCTCTTCTTTGGCCCCCTTTGCGGCCCATAAGGGCATGCCATGGGTTGCTCCCGTGATAACAATACCATCTTGTCTAACTATTTCTCGCCCTAGTTCCTCTGTCTTAATATGAGCGTCTACTGCGCAATGTTTAGTTTCAGCAGCGCCCGAAACAACAATTTTATATTTCATAATTATATTATATCAAAAAGAGGCTCAAAAAATATGCACAGTCCTAAATAATAACTTCTTCGCCTGATTTTGGAGCGTAAGAGTCAATTAATTCTCTATCTTTTAGTAAGGTCGCCAAAGAAAGAGAGGCTTCTGGTTCTCCTTGAACTACAAAAACTTTTTTTAATTTCTTATTTATATTAGAATTTTTAATCCATTCAACTAGCTGGGCTTGATCGGCATGAGCCGAATAGCCTCCGATACTTCTAATAGAACATCTCACTTTGATATCTTCTCCGAACATTTTAACTGATGATTCCCCCTCAAGTATTCGCCTTCCTAAAGTACCAGCCGCTTGATATCCAACAAACAAAATTGTGCTTTTAGGATCACTTAAATACCTTTTTTCATGATGAATAATTCTGCCTCCATTGCTCATCCCTGACCCGGCAATAATTATTTTAGGCGGTTTTACATTGTTAATTGCCTTTGATTCTTCAGCTGTTAATGTCATGACTAATCCAGGGAAGTCAAAAATATTATCTCCTGATTTTATTACATGAGTTGCACTGGAATTAAAATAGGATTGATATTTTTTGTAAACATCAGTTATCCTTATGGCTAATGGACTATCTATAAAAATTGGGACTTTTGGTATCCTGTTATTCTCAACCAATTCATTTAGCTCATATAAAAGTTCCTGAGTTCTCTCTAGGGCGAAAGATGGGATCATTAAGACACCGCCTCTAGACACCGTGTCTTCTATCGTTTTTTCTAAAATATTTTTTCTTTGTAATTTATCCTCGTGGATTCTGTCTCCGTATGCCGACTCAACAATAACATAATCTGCATCTGTAATTTTGTCAGGATAGGGCAAAAGAGGAGTTGGGGGGTTGCCAAGATCGCCAGTAAAATATATTTTTTTGCCTTCAGCTTGAACTTCTAATACGGCTGACCCCAAAACATGACCGGCATTATGAAATACAACGCTAACATCCTCATTGAGTTTTATTTTTTTATAATACTTTACTGGGCTTAGAAGTTTTACGGCTCCCTCAACATCTTCCTCTGAAAAAAGTGGCTCCCTCCCCATTCTTCCTGCTTCATCGGCTATAATGTTGGCATTATCTGGCAAGGCAACTTTAATAAGATCAACAGCTGGTTCTGTTGCATAAATTTCCCCTCTGAAACCATCTTTCCACAATTTAGGGATTCGCCCTATGTGATCCGTGTGACTATGGGTAACACAGAGAGCACTTATTTTATGAGGATTGTAGGGGAACGGCTGATAATTAAGCTCTTCGGCATAGCTTGAGCCTTGGAAAAGGCCACAATCAACTAAAAACCGAAAGCCATTCACATCTAAAAGATAATTTGCCCCGGTAACTGACTGGGCTCCGCCACAAAAAGTTATTTTCATAATTTATCTTTTATTCATTAACCCAAGGTTTTGAGGGATAGTTTTTTAATAAATACTGATAGAATGATTCGCCTTCAGGAATATTTACATCTCTTCGACTTGCCCAGATGCTCATCATACTTTTCTCTGAATCAGAAACAGTTTTTATTTTAGCATTACCAATATTTATCATTTCAACATCTGAATCAAATGATTTAATAGCTAATATAAAAAAACCAACCATAAACGCTCCCATTATTAATAAAAGAAACGCTCCCATATAAGACTCTGTTTTAAATGTAGTAAAATTTTTCATATTTTTTTAATTAACGAACTATTACTTGACCAGTTTCTTGCGAATCATTTTTATTATAATAACTGAATATCCCATCATTAGCAAAAGTATAAGAGAATACTCCACCAGTAGGTATGTCCCCCATGCTATTCAACCCAGGAAGATCTCCTGAAATAATAAAAATTGGGAAAATACTACTATTCTCAAATCTGACAGTGTCGCCTGATCTTATCCTTAGATTAGTAGGGCTAAATGTACCATTTTTGTAATCAACCGAATATGTACGAGAATCACTCTCACCACTAGAATCTCCTTTTAAATTACCCAGAATAGAGAAATCATAGTCCTTATAATCTGTGAAAAAAACAACCGAAAAACTAAATGCTATTAAAAGCAACACGATAAATACCCAAAACAACCCATAAGGTCTAGAGTTTTTATCTTCTATTTTATCTTCTTTTCTCATATCCATTTAATTATTATTGTTTTTTAATATTTCTTCAACAATTTCCTTGTCGCTCCATGGAATTTTTCTACCTCCAGATAAGGCCATGGATGTCTCTGAACCCTTGCCCGTTATTATGACAGTATCATTTTCATCTGCTTCTGTCAGCGCCTTTTTAATGGCCTTTTCCCTGTCTATTATAATTTCATGATTATCAGCCAGCATCCCCCCTTGAATATCATAGATTATTTCTCTTGGGTCTTCCTCAAATGGATCTTCGTCGGTAAGTATAACTAAATCATAGTTTTTTTCAGCTATTTTACCAAATTCTGGTCTTTTCCATCTATCTCTTCCCCCACCAGCTGCTCCCAAAACAGCTATAAGTCGATTCTCGGAATTAGGAAGATTTTTTCGCAATGTCTTATATACTGCTTCTAATGAATCGGGCGTATGGGCATAATCAACTACTACTTTAAAATTTTGACCCATATCTATATACTCCATTCTCCCTGATATTGAATCAATTTTATTAATAGCTCTTTTTATTATCTCATGTTCTATGCCGTATTGTTGAGCAACTGCCGTAGCGGCTAAAATATTAAGCTTATTAAAATCACCTACTAGCTTTGTAGTTAAATTCAACTGCTCCCAATCTTTAAATGAAAAAAGTATCTTTTTATTTGAAGGGATAGCTTCAAATTCTAAAGACAAGGGATCGTCATTATTTAAAACATGAATATTTTTTGTTTTTTTGAAAAGCTGTTTTTTTGCTGCTATATAATTTTCAAATGAACCATGATTTTCTATGTGCTCTTTGTGAATATTAGTCAAAACTGCACAGTCAAAATCTATGCCCAGATGACGCTTCTGGGCGATACCTTCAGAAGTCACCTCCAGTACTACTTTTTCTACCCCCTGCTTTTTTGCCTGACTTAAAAACTTTTGCAGTTTCATTCTGCCTGGCATTGTCATCTTCAAAGTATTAGGCCATTCTTTGTCTTTTATTTTATAGCCCAAAGACCCAATAGAGGCGACAGGGATTCCGGCTTCTTCAAAAATTTTTGCAACAATAAATGTGGTTGTGGATTTTCCCTTTGTCCCAGTAACCCCAATTACTTTCATTTTTCTTGATGGAAAACCATACAATACCGCTCCTACCCAAGCTAAAAACCAATGATAATAGGGCTGGAATGCCTTAAAAATACTTCTGGGAACAAGCTTTCTAACTAGACTTAAAATTTTATCTATTATCCCCTCTTTAAACATATTAATTTCCTTTTATTTTCTGGTTAATCTTGTAAATATTGTACCAAATTTTCTTCATTGGAAGATCAAATGATCCAGGACGCTCAATGACCTTACCACCCCACCCAAGTTTGAATCTAGTAACTCCAGGCCATTTTTTATCGTTTATACCCCACATGTCATGAAATTTAACTCCCTTATTTTTCATATATTTAAGCGTCTCCCACCTTAAAAGATACGGGCCCTTGAACTTACCTAACTCAAAGTCAGATGCTCCATGCAGATAATAGCCGAAATCTTTATTTATTAAAAATATTCCAGTAGCTGAAAGCTCTTTGCCCGCATACGCTCCTGCTTGAAAAACTTGAATGTCTTTAAAATTAAAGTTGAGCATTTTTTTATAATAAGAATAAGAATGCGTATTGAATTTTTGTCTTTTGGCGGTTTTTTGATAAAGCTTCCACGCTTCATCAAACTTATCTTCCGGTATAATCTCGAATTTAACGCCTTCTCTCTCGGCAACCTTAATATTATAACGAGTTTTATAATGAAAACTCTTCAATAAATCTTCCAGAGTTTCTTCTAAATTTACAAAAACGGTCTTTTGAGGCTGGAGCTCTTTCTTAACATTTCTAAATCCAGATTTAACAAAAACTTCAGCAATATTATCCGTTAGTGGCTCCATTTTTATGAACATAGAGCCCTGCTCCTTCGCCAATTGCTTAAGCCAAGAAGTAAATTCCTTGACTGGATTATCAAAACCACCGGTTAATTTATTAAAATCAATCAATGGGCCATGTGGTATGTATAAATAATTTTGTCTTAATGAGCCGTCATGACGAACAACAAATGCCTTAATGTTGTTTTTGTCATACCTAAAAACAGCCCTCCCTAAAGATTCTTGAAAATTCATCCAATCTTCTGTTTGTAAAAATGAATTTCGCATTTTTATTTTTTAGCTCCTAATATTTTTAAGGCTTCTTTTATTTTTTCTTGAATGGTACCTGCGTTTTCTGACACCTCCTTTAAGGCTTCCCGAGCTTGAAATACCGAATAGCCCAAAGCTACCATGACGTCAATTGCATCTCCTTCTGCCTCAAAGTCTGCATCTTTAATGACCCCTATATCGGCAGACATTACTTTATTTTTTAACTCTAAAATTATTCTCTGGGCTGTTTTGGCACCAATGCCAGATATCTTCTTTAAATAACTGTCATCCTCTCTTATTATGGCCATCTGCAATGTCTGAAGGTCTATCTCGGAGAGTATCGCCTGGGCTGCCTTTGGGCCAATCCCAGAAACACTTATAAGCATCTGAAAAAAGAATAATTCTTCTGGAAAACTAAAGCCAAAAATATCAAAACTGCCTTCTCGCATATTTAAAGAAGTGTAGGTATATAAATTGACTTTCGTACCCGGTTTAGATAAACTGGAATGCATTCTTTTAGGAATAACTACCCTATAGCCGACTCCGCCCGTATCTACAATAATACTATTATTTGAACTAGCTAAAACAGTACCAGAAAGGTAAGAAATCATACTTTAAGTATAAGGAAAAAGAGCCTAAAACACAAAGCCAATAAAATAATGTTCAAACTTAAATCAAACTTTGAATTGACCGGCGACCAACCCAAAGCTACTAAAAAACTGATAGCTGGAATTAATGCTGGCGAAAAAAACCAAGTTCTATTAGGAGTAACTGGTTCTGGAAAGACTTTCACTATTGCTAATGTCATAAAAAGCATTGGCAGGCCCACTTTAATAATATCGCCAAACAAAACATTGGCTGCTCAACTCTATCAAGAATTTAAAGATTTTTTCCCAGAAAATTCTGTCCATTATTTTGTTAGTTTTTATGATTACTACCAACCAGAAGCCTATATACCTCACAGCAATACCTACATCGAAAAAGACTCTCGGATAAATGATGAGATTGATCGTTTGCGTCATTCTGCCACTCAAGCCATAGTTGATCGTGATGATGTCATAATTATTGCATCTGTTTCCTGTATATATAACTTAGGATCTCCGGAAGACTATACCGGCTTAAGTTTAAGTATTTTTAAGGGGCAAAGGATAACTCAAGAGGAAATACGGGAGTCTTTAAAAAAATTACAATACGGTGAAGATATAGAACTAAAAAGAGGAGTTTATAGAAAAACTTACAACGAGTTTGAAATTGCCTCTTCTACTGGAAACAAAATTACTAAAATAAAAATTAAAGACGATAAGATTGAAAATATTTTAGTGGCTGATCAGATTAATATAGATGATGTAATATTTGAGCTACCTAAATATAAAAAAGTTGTTGAAACTAATATTTATCCAGCGAAATATTGGGTTGCCAAAGATGATAAGGCTGGGATCGCGATAGAGAATATAAGGGCCGAACTCCAAAAACATCTAATATTTCTCCAAAGAGAAGGCTTAATAAATGAGGCGGCGAGACTAGAGGAAAGAACTGAACTTGACCTCGAGATGATAAGGCAAACGGGCTACTGCCATGGAATTGAAAATTATTCAAGACATTTAGATTTTAGAAAACCTGGACATCCGCCATATACCTTAATTGATTTCTTTAGAACAAAAGAGGATTTTTTAACGATAATAGATGAATCACATATTACAATCCCCCAAATAAGGGGGATGCATAGCGGTGATTTTTCAAGAAAAACGACTTTAGTTAATCATGGATTTAGACTTCCCTCTGCTATTGATAACCGGCCTCTTAAATTCCCAGAATTTGAAAAGCTTATAAACCAAACTATATTTGTGTCAGCAACTCCTGGAGCCTATGAATTGAAAAAGGTTAGTAAGAAAAAAATAGCAGAGCAAATTATTAGACCAACCGGCCTAACTGACCCCACTATTGAGATTAAAGAAACCGATAACCAGATTGGTCATCTAATAGAAGAAATCAAGAAAAGAAAAGAAAAGAATCAAAGAGTTCTAGCAACTACAATCACCAAAAGAATGGCCGAGGATTTAACTGAATATTTATCTGAAAATAATATTCAAGTTAACTATATTCATTCTGATGTAAAAACATTAGATAGAGTAGAAATATTAAATGACTTAAGAAAAGGGGCCTACGATGTTATTGTGGGTGTAAACCTATTAAGAGAAGGACTAGACCTGCCAGAGGTGTCTTTAATAGCAATACTTGATGCTGACAAGGAAGGATTTTTGAGAAATACAACGACCCTTATTCAGACAATGGGAAGAGCTGCTAGAAATATAGATGGGCATATTATTATGTATGCTGATAAAGTGACTAAATCAATGAAGCTGGCTATTGATGAAACTAATAGGAGAAGAAAGATTCAAGAAGATTACAATCTGAAAAATAACATTACCCCAAGTACTATCATAAAGAACATCAGCAAAAATAACCTTTCAAATAAAAAATCAGCCGAGGAAATGTTAGAAGAAAGTTCAAGACTAAGGAAAAGCATGTCCCCAGAAGAAAAATTATCAAATATCCAAAAAGAAATGGGAAAGGCCATAAAAGATCTCCGATTTGATCAAGCTATGAAACTAAGAGAAAAGTATAACGACATGCGCCATAAAATTGAAACCGCAGACTAAAAATGACCAGCATAGCTGATCATTTTTAGTCTGCGAAAACTTAGGCAAATTAGATCTGGTTTATCTCACCGAGCATATCATTTAATTCAGCGTCTAGAGAGTCAAGATTTGTATCTAATAAATCTTTTTCAATAGCATTGACCTGATCAGAGCTATTTGTGTTCAAAAGGTCACTAACTCCCTCCACATCTTGAGGTGAAACTGACTCAAGTGGCGTTGGGCTAGCTACTACTTGGCTATCTTGAGAATTTGGCTTTGAGGCCACCCAAACAACCGCCCCTATAACAACAAGAGCTGAAATTATAGAGATAATTATTATCGAATGTGCTTTGTCCATATTTTTTATTTTAATTTAACTTATTCTAATGGTGTTGGCTCGACATTGTTCTCTGAATCTTCGCTATCGTCATTTTGATCGCTAGAAATTTCTTTCATCTCTTCAACTATATCTTTCAGATTATCTCTAAGATCTTTTATATCTTCCGTAAAAATATGCAAATCATCTTTAAAATTATCAAATGCTTCCTTAGGATTTTCTTGCGAATCAATTGAGTTAATACTCTCCTTAATAAATCCTAGTTGAGTTCTTAAATCCGATAAGTCTTGTCTGACACCTAATATCATCGTTTTTATGCTTGAAGTGTCTGCTCCATTTTCTTCCATTTTAATAGCCCTGTCTTCCATCCTTAAAATAATGCTACCCATTCTTTCTATGGCTGCATTTAATCTTATATCCATTTTCAAAAAATGGGCCTTAACATTTCTAAGCCTTACTTCTTTTGATATTCTTTGACCTTTATTTTCTTCTTCTCTTTTTTGCCAAGATCCACTTCCTTTTTTGTCAGATAAGTTTTCTTTATCTTGGTTGTCTCCATCTTCTTCATCTTTATTTTCTTGTAGCATTTCCTGTCTTTTTTCCATATCTTTTATGGCATTCTCTTTCGTAGCCCTTATCCCTTGCTCTAACTCTTTATTCTCATTTCTAGCCCTGTTTCTAAAAGAAGACATAAGGTCAAAACCTGCATAGGCAGAAGGAACGGCCGTAAGCATTAATAGAGCAATAAAGATAATAACTATTTTTTTGTTCATAATTTGATTTAATTTAGTGATAAAGGACATTCCTTTATATTTAAATCTTATCATAAAAGACAATAAAAAGAGAGTTTCGTTATGCACAGATGAAATACACTAATCTGTTATTTGCCCCCATATAATGTTGCAAAAATAATTTTTTATGTTATATTGTATTTCTAATATGCCAAATACTAAAAGCGCCAAAAAAGCATTAAGACAAAGTGAAAAAAGAACAGTTTTAAACCTAAGATACAAAAGGAAGTATAAAGGTCTTGTTAAAGATCTACGTCAGGCCATTTCGGATAGCCAAGTAGATAGGGCCAAGGAAATGCTACCCTTAACATACAAAGCCTTAGATAAGGCGGTTAAACATGGAACAATTAAAAGAAATACAGCCGATAGACACAAGTCTCGTTTAACACTTCTCGTAAATAAACAAGGGGGCAACTAAGTAACCACCCTCCATCAAAAAAGCCACTTTTGAAAGCGGCTTTTTTGATGGGTATAAAAACCCTATCTCGTATATTTATTAATATTATTTACAATTCCAAGGGCAAGAAAGACACTAGCCAAAGCACTCCCACCAAAACTTATTAATGGCAAGGGGATACCAGTTAAAGGCATCAAGCCAGATATGGCTGCTATATTCATAAAAGCCTGACCTATTATCCATGTAAAGACCCCTATGACAAAAAGTTGACTGAAAGTATCAGGCGCATTTTTAGCTATTTTGATCATTTTCATGGCTAAAAATAAAAACAACAAAATTAAAATTCCCCCTCCAACTAATCCAAGCTCTTCTACTAAAACTGCAAAAATTGAATCCCCTACCGGTTCAGGCAAAAAATCTAATTTCTGAATACTTTTACCAAATCCTACACCAAAGACCCCTCCATTACCTATGCCCAATAACGCTTGCCTTAAATGATATGATTTACCCTGTATATCAGATGCTGGGTTAAAGAATGTTTGTATACGATCAAATCTGTAAGGCTCTACAATAACCAAGATTGACAGTGCTATCACAATAATGACCATTATGGCCATAATATGTTTCAAGGGTGCCCCTGCCGCAAAATACATCACTATGGCTATTGAAAATATCATGCACAAAGTACCAATGTCTGGTTGCATAATAAGAAGCAGGGAAATAAAACCTAATATTAGAAAAAAAGGAGCTGCTGAATAAGTCCAATCTTTCATTTTGTCATCTCTCCTACTAAACCAAGCTGCCAAATAGACGATAATCCCAAGTTTTAAAAATTCAGACGGCTGAAACGATATAGGCCCTAGTCTTAACCATCTTTGAGCTCCTTTCACCGAAAAACCAAGTTGCGGTATTAAAACAAGAACTAAAAGAGCAATGGTTCCTAAAAGCATTACTATGGATATTTTACGCCAAAATGTATATTTTAATTTACTAGCAAAAACAAAAAGAATAATACCCGGAATTAAACCGTATAGTATTTGGTGAATGAGAAAGTATTGAGATGACCCAAATTTTTCTTGACCTTCAACAACTCCGGCAGAAGATAAGATAATTAATCCCAAAAGGGCAATTACACCTATCAATATCGCCAGTTTATTGTCGTAGTTATAACGAGACATTAAATTAATTTTATATCAAATTAGCTAAAAGAGCACATCCCAAAGAGGTGGGATTTTTGAATCTACCAAGAAAACTATAAGTCCGAGAATTGCCCCAATGCCTGAAATCATCCAAAATCTCATTGTTACTTGCGTTTCGGGCCAACCCTTGGCTTCAAAATGATGATGGATTGGTGCTGACAAAAAGACTTTCTTTTTTCTTATTTTTTTAGAAAGAATTTGAATAATGACAGAACCAGATTCAATTACAAAAACTATTCCTATTAAAGGAAGAAGAAAAATTGTATGAGTAAACATCACAATAACGCCAAGAGCCACTCCTAAAGACATTGAGCCTGTGTCCCCCATAAAAAATCTAGCCGGATAAATATTAAACCACAGAAAAGCGACAAGGGCCCCTAATATTGCTCCGATAAATACGACTAAATCCATTCTGCCTTGGACAAAAGCGATGGCTCCATAAGCGACAAACATTATTACAAAAATTCCTCCGCAAAGACCATCTAGCCCATCCGCCTCATTGGCCGAGAAAGCCGTTGCGACGATTATGAAAACAGCTACAGGTATATACCACCAGCCAATAAATAAATCGCCAAGAAATGGAATATTTATTGAGTTGAAATCAAGCTTAAAATAGAACCACCAAGCCCCACCTAGTGCAACGAGTAAATATAAAAATATTCTGTGCTTCATTGATAGTCCTCCTCCTTTTGGACCTATTCTCATTATGCCAAACATATCATCAAGCATTCCAAAAAGAGCAGATATAACTAAAGCTCCTAAAGGAAGTAAAGTTTGTGCCCTAGAAAGAAAATTGAATTTTGACCAAAATCCATCTACAGTCTCGGACAAAAACCAAAATAAAGAAATTAGAATTAAAACGGTAAACCAAATTATTACCCCTCCCATAGTTGGAGTTCCTTCCTTCTTCTGATGCATTTCGTGAAAAACTGGGGCGCCTTCCGCTCTTATCTGCTTTCCGAGTTTGTATTTAAATAAAATTTTAGTCCAAAGAGGGGTGAGGGCTAAAGCCAAAACAAAGGATAATGTTGATACTACAAATATCCTAACAACATTAAAAACACTGAAAATACTATTTAAGGCTATTGTTTCAGGCATATTAATTAATCCCAACGATGAGCCCTTTTGGCCCAATCAATGAGTTTTTTAGTGTCATCAAACCGATTATTGCTACCAAGAACAATACTGATGATGGAAGAATTATATTGAGGAATACCAACCATAAGAGCCATGGTCCCTCCTGCCTTTTCAGTATACCCTGTTTTACCAATTTCTATATTGGGGATAACATTCAAAAGCTTATCTGTTGCCATAAATTCATGATTAAACTTTTTATCAAAAGACTGGAATGAGAAAGAATTCATCTTCAAAGCCTCCACTATAAATGTATAACTACTAGAATTTTTTAATAGCTTTACTAGATCATCAACCGTTGAATATCCCCTATCATTAAGCCCTGTTGGATCAGTAAAATGAGTATCTAACATATCAATCTCTTGGGCCTTTTTATTCATAAGGTCAACCATATTGATCCCCTTCTTGCTAAGATGCTCCTCAAAGGCCATGGCTGAATCGTTTGACGACTTAACTAGCATGGCTATTAGCAGGTCTTTTGCCAGTATTTCTTCTCCGGCAACAAAATCTGGGGCACTTTGATCATCTGTTTTCAAAGAATCCTCTGATATGTAAATTATGTCCTCAAAATTTATATTTTCCATTACAACTATAGCCGAAGCTAACTTTGTAATGGATGCTATCGGTAATTTTGTTTTTAAATTTCTATCAAAAAGAACTCGGCCTGATTTTGTATCAAAAACTATGGCCGCTTTTGCTCCTATATCTGGCTCCAAAACGCTCCAGTTTCTAATAGGCAAGTAGTTTGGCTGTGTTATTGGAAGAATATAAGTTGCCTGGCTATCACGGATTAAAGGAGATATGGAGATAGACAAATTTTGATTATTTTTGCTTATCAAGCCGGAATCTTTCAAAAATAAATAAGCACTTATGAAAATAAGCACGATAATGCAGATTGGAATTATTGCTAGACTAATCCTTTTTTTTCTCATCAACAATTTTTATATGAATATCTTCAAGTTGTTCTTTACTAATAGGGCTAGGCGCTTCCATTACAGAAGTTTGACCAGTACCAGACATTGGGAATGCAACAACTTCCTTCATGCTAGCTTCTCCGGCTAAAATCATAGCAATACGATCTAACCCTAGGGCAATACCACCGTGAGGCGGGACGCCATATTTAAATGCTTCCAACATATGGCCGATAC
>Ga0066639_10001797_pt1 | contig 18986 bp, 14 predicted proteins | sample CryGeyCG2114_010_2_FD_59504 | JGI IMG/M metagenome (GOLD analysis project Ga0066639, IMG submission 59504) | Groundwater microbial communities from aquifer - Crystal Geyser CG10_big_fil_rev_8/21/14_0.10 | ecosystem: Environmental > Aquatic > Deep subsurface > Groundwater | place: USA: Utah...
TCCGCTTAAATGAGTTCGGATTTGTTCGTAAACCACCACAGGTAGACACTGTCCACTCGTTTGTTGTAAAGTAGAACATGGCCGCAAGAAAGAAGACTGCTACAAAGCGAATAGTAACTCCAAAGAAAAAGCCTGCCGTAAAGAAACCTGCCGCAAGAAGGAAGGTAACACCTAAAGCAGTAGTCGAGGAAACAGTTCAACCTGAGCCTGTGGTTGAGGAAGTAGCTACTCCCGAGCAGGAGCCAGAGGTACAACCTCAAGTGGAGAATGTAGCATTACCGGAACCGGAAGTAGTTAAAACTGAAGCCCAGTCTTCAGGCAGTGAACCTTCAAACGAAGACAGAAGCACAAAAATCTATGTTATCAGTATTATTATTTCTATCATCATTCTGGCGATTGCCTCAGGCGTTTTTGTTTACAGATCCCGACAAACAATTGAAGAAGTTCAGCCAGAACCCACACCTACACCAGAAGAAGTTGTGATGAAAGAAGAGGAAAAGGTGAAAGTAATTGAAAGGAAAGATATTACCCTTGAAGTGTTAAATGGGTCTGGCGTCGCTGGGTTGGCGGGAGACACTAAGGGGATATTTGAAGACTTGGGTTACACGGTGGATAGTGTTGGAAATACAGATTCAACTGAAGGGAATCAGCTTTATATATCAGATAAATATACACAAGAAGAATTGGCGAATTTGATTACAGATGCAAAGGAAAAGTTAGATATTCCAGAAGTAGCTGCAAAACTGAGTGACTTGGATGTAACTGCACGAATTGTCCTCGGCAAATAAAATCTTCAATCTATATTTACGGTAATGGGGTAGGGGTGCTTGTACTTCCTGATTTAGTAGCGTTATTTGCTTCAGTCTCAGGGGGCTCGGCATCTTTGGGTAATTCTAATGGTGGCTCAAGAGCCGGGACATTCGATTCTTGGGGAGGCGTTAGGTCGGTGCCTTGCTGGTTTTGTGTTGGCTGTCCTGCATCTGAGTCAAGATCTTCAAGTGCCTGTATGACCAGGTTGTAATCATTAGAGCCAGAATCTACAAGGCTAAGAACCGTCGCGAATTCTTCTTTCGCCTTTTGAACCTGCCCAGCTTCTCGATATGCGATTGCCAGGTTGTAGTGAGCATTCGGATGATCCGGTTTAACTCGAACTGCCAGCTTAAAAACGTCTATTGCTGATTCGTAATTGCCAGCTCCGTAAAGTATTCCTCCAAGAAGGATTCTAAGGTTTGGATTAGCGGGGTCTAGTGTAACGGCTTGGTTATACGACTGAAGCGCAAATGAGTCAGCACCCTCAGCCAAGGGAATGATTGATCTGTAGATATTACCCAACAATTCCCAGTTTCCCGCTCTTTGTGGGTTCAGGCTTACGGTCGATTTGCCTTCACGAATTGCTTGCTGGATTAGCTGGGCAATAGTATTTCTTTGCTGATCTGTTATTTCTTCGCTGGCTGCGATTGAGTTTGCGAGTGCCAGATTGACCTGTGAATATGAAGCGTGATATCTATCTACATAAGGATTGGTGTTTATAGCAGATCGCAACAAGTTGTATGTCGCTTGACCTTCGTTACGATTCGCAGCAGCTAGTGCTTTGTAATATGTATACTCTCCTTTTACAATTCCATATGAATAATATGTTAAGAAGGCTACTGAAATTATCACTGGCGCAGTCACTATAATAGTAGGCATTCTTCCTGAGGTGTTTCCATCCGAAGATGATTGGTTGAATTTATTAGTGACACTTTTTGTTTTACTAAATATTGACAAGTAAATAAATAAGTATGCAATTAAAGTGATTGATGGGGGAAAGAACGTAATCCCAATGAACATAATTATCAGTGCAAAAATTGATTTGTCTTCTTTGAGATCGCTTGGAATCCTTTTTGCAATTTGCCAGATTAGCAGTAGTAATCCAGCTATTCCTATCAACCCGGTTTCTGTTACCACCTCCAGCAGTATGCTTCTTGGAGTGGTAAATCGTAGCTGCCAAATTTCTGTACTGTTGTAGCTTATTGGTCGGAACACATTGAATGCTGTTAAGTAGTTACCGGGGCCAATACCCAGAATCGGGTTAGCTTTTAATGCATCTATCGCGATTGACCAAGCCGTAGTAAACGGCGCTAGTTGTGGCGAGCTTGGTTTTCCAGGTAATATATTGATGATTGAAATCAATACGCCAAAAGTAATCAGAGTAGTAGAAATGCCCCAAAGAGCTTTTGTCGACATATCATGCTCCCTGCTAATCAATTTAAATCCGATAGGTAATAGAGATACTAAAAGTATTAGCGTTGGTAGATTGCCACCTGTTGTACTAAAAGTGCTTGATTTAATAAACTCTGGCAATTGAGGAACAGCATCGAATACTTGTGAAGCAGCAAGTAATGAAAAAACTGCAACGAATGTCCCAGATAATAAAGCGACTCCTTTTATTTTATCTTTATTGTGATCATCTAATTGATTGATTAAAAAATAGAGTACAGCAGATGCAGCCAAAACACTGGCATTGCCCGGCAAGAAAAATGCTTCCATTTTGTTCGGAGTAATTAACACTGCACTGGCAATGAATGCAGCTACTAATAATAGTATAGAGAGATCTATCTTTGATGTTTTATATCCGATTTCATTTTTGTCTATAGCTCGAATCGATTTTGAAACTAAGACAACTGCACATCCAGCGACAAGCATGATAAGTTTTGGTGTCAGAAAATTATTTTGGAAGAACGTAGTGAACAAAACCGGTATTAAGAATACTAAACCGTACAAAATATATTTTTCTATATCCTTTAGTTGATTCATATTATTTTAGAATTAGTTGCCAACCAATTGAAATGTATATCTTTTGATGTTGGCTTGTCTACACTTACTGTAAAATATCCGTTTCCTACACTGCTTACAAATATTGTTTCACCATTTGTTTCGGATGTCGGTGTCAAATATATTAGCATGTCGTTAGTAATTAATGGATGGCTAACTGTTACGGAGGAGGTATCTGAGGCAAGCACAGCTTTATTTGACAGATGTGTATTGGAGCTAAAATTGTCATCTGTATCTGAAAGCACCATTTTAATAGCTTCTGAATCACTATTTGCCTTATTGACAGTAATTGTTCTATTAAAATTTGTAGGATTCGAATAAGTAGTTAAATCTTCTGCTAAAGAGGTATCTTTATTTGTTTTCAAATTATTGTTATTTGTTAACAAGATAGTTATCAAAGCAATTGACAAAAGCGCAAAGGAAGACGCAATGATATACGGGAAAGTAGATTTTTGTTGTTTATTAATGACAACAGTTTTTGTCATGACAGTTGTTTTTGATGTGTCTTTAGAGCTTTCATTCTCAATGTTTTTTGTAATGTCATTGCTAATGTATCCATAAAGCTGTAAGTAATTAGATAAGTGACGAATAGTAGACAGCCTTCTATTGATCGTTTTTAGAGGTGTATTATTGTCTTTTAAAAATTTTATGTAGTTTTTCACTACACTTCTATCTAGATAGGGAATGTAACTATAAAAACTGTCGGCATCAATTTTTCTTTCAGATATTTTGGTGAAGTATTCATGTAGCCATTTCTGAAAGTGTAAGAAATCAGATCTATAAAACCTAAACGTGTTTTTCGCAATGCCTCTACCTTGTAAATATTTAAAGAAATCTTCTGTTGTTTTATTGTAGTTTTCGGTATTTATCATCGAGCTTAAATTATACTAATTATACTTAGTTATCTATTTATATTTCTTTTTTAAAATACATGTCAACAGGCAGATTCAAGGAAGGATTAAATGCATTTTCACGAACATCTATAACAATATTACGCACGGTAATTTAAGTAAGAATAAATTCTTAAATTAAATTAACATAGTCCTATATTTGAAAAGTCAAATATAATTAACGCATATATACAAGTACGTTTACCGCATAATATTTAATTACCGTAAGATAATATTTAGCCTCAAATACTAAAAAAAGTTAAATCATAATTGTCAGATGGTTTAAATACTCAGTGATTGAAATATATTTTTGTTTGTAAATTTACAATTTTCAAAAGCATGTGATTAATTTCCCGCATTAGCCTTGAAATATATACTGGATCTGTAATTTATGATTTGGCAATCAACACCTTGGAATGCTATGAATCGTGCGTTTAGTTTTATGCCTAGCTATTGGTCTAAGTGAGAGTTGTGCTAAAATAATCGTTATGAAAGCAACGGAATTGAATGTTAACGAGATAGCAACCAAATGGAAAGAGGAGTGGGATAGGTCAAGTATTTATGAACCAGACATATTAGCCTCAAAGAATCCTTTTTATAACCTCATGATGTTTCCTTACCCATCAGCTGAAGGGTTGCATGTGGGGAACATGTATGCTTTCACTGGCACGGACGTTTACGGCCGTTTTAAGCGTATGAACGGTTGTGATGTTTTTGAGCCAATCGGGTTAGATGGCTTTGGCATTCATTCAGAAAATTATGCTATTAAAGTTGGAAAACACCCAAAGGATCATGCCAAAACTTCCGAAGAGAATTTTTATAGGCAGCTGTCTGAGATTGGTAACGGCTTTACCTGGAGTCATAGATTGGAGACATATGATCCAGATTATTATAGATGGACACAGTGGGTGTTTGTTCAGATGTACAAGAAAGGCTTGGCGTATAGGGGAGAGGCTACTGTTAATTGGTGCCCATCTTGTAAGACTGTTTTGGCTGATGAGCAAGTAATAAATGAGCATTGTGAACGCTGTGACTCTGAAGTGGAGCGCAAAAAAATGAGCTCTTGGTATTTCAAGATTACTGAGTACGCCGATCGTTTACTGCAAAACATTGAAAAGATTAATTGGCCAGAAAAAATAAAGATAGCTCAGCGAAAATGGATTGGTCGCAAGGAAGGAATAAATATTAATTATCCCATTAAAGATACAGATTCGAGTATAACTTGCTTCACCACAAGACCAGACACTAATTTTGGTGCTACCTTTGTGGTTGTAGCTCCAGAATATGCACAGAAAAAACTATTAGAAATTTCACCAGATGAACAAAAAGTCAAGATGACAGAATATATAAAATCATCACTTAATAAGTCAGAACAACAGAGAAAAGAGGAAGGAAGAGATAAAACTGGAGTATTTACCGGCCTCTATGCGATTAACAATTTAAATGGTAAAGAAATGCCAATCTGGGTATCTGATTTTGTCTTGGTGGGTTTTGGTACTGGTGCAGTTGTTGGTGTGCCTGGGCATGATAAACGGGATTTTGAATTCGCAACGAAATTTGATTTACCTGTAATTAGGGTTGTGGTAGGAAAAGATGGAGATAAAAGTGCTATTAAAGACATCAATCAAGTGCAAGAAGATGAAGGAGCTATAATGAATTCTGATTTTCTTGATGGAATAGAGGTTCATGATGCAACCAAGAAAATAATGGATCATCTTGAGGAAAAGGAATGGGGGAAGCGTGAAATAAGCTATCATTTGCGAGATTGGTTGATATCTAGACAACGTTATTGGGGCCCGCCAATACCCATGATTAATTGTGAGAAATGTGGTTGGAATCCTGTCCCCGAAGAAGATCTTCCGGTCGTTTTACCTGATATTGAGGATTACAAACCAAAGGGAGACGGCTCTTCTCCGTTATCAAATGCGCCTGAAGAATGGAAAAAAGTTAAATGTCCAAAGTGTGGAGGAGAAGCAACTCGGGAATTGGATGTTTCTGATACGTTTTTAGATAGTTCGTGGTACTTTTTGGCATACCCAAATCTCGATACTGAGGAGTACAAAAACGGCAAAGAGAAACCGCTTAATGATGAAATTACAAAGAAATGGCTCCCAGTTAATACATATGTTGGTGGAGCGGAGCATGCGGTACTCCATTTGCTTTACTCCAGGTTTGTGACGATGGTCTTAAAAGACTTAGGCTATCTTGAATTTGATGAACCCTTCCCATTTCTCTATAGCCATGGCTTGCTAATTAAAGATGGTGCGAAGATTAGTAAGAGTAGAGGAAATATAATCATTCCTGATGATTATATTAAAAAGTATGGCGCTGATGCATTTCGTACATATTTGATGTTTTTAGGTCCATTTGATCAGGCAGGGGACTTTCGTGATTCTGGAGTAGAGGGAATGTATAGGTTTGTAAGAAAAATCTGGGATTTTGCACATTTAAATGCAAATGGCGCTGGAGATTTAAATGAAGAAATAGAACGCAAAATGCATCAAACTATAAAAAAGGTTACCAAAGACATTGAAACTTTCCGGTACAACACTGCTATTAGTGCTGTAATGGAGTATCTTAATTTGTTGAAAGAGAATCAGAAATCTATGACCTCCGAACAGCACAAGTCGCATGTGAGGACAATTGTTCGGCTTATGGCCCCATTTATGCCATTTATCACTGAAGAGATTTGGCGTGTGATATTAGGGGAAAAAGAATCGATTCATGTTTCTAAATGGCCAGAGTATGATGAAGAGAAAGTTAAAGAGGAGAGTGTCGAGATTGCTGTGCAAGTAAACGGTAAATTACGAGGTCAAATCACTATTTCTAGTGAAGAAGTTGAATCACAGGAAACGGTAATCAATAAAGCAAAAGAAGATCAAAAAGTATCAGAATATATAAAACAGGGTAAGATAGTAAAAGAAATTTATATTAAAGGTAGGATAGTTAACTTTGTAGTTAATTAACGCCTGGTGATGAAGAATACTACCAATATAATTGCGAAAAGCCCTACGAAGCCGATGATTCCTCCTAATTGCAAACCACTTAAACCACTCCTTGGCGCTGGGGTGGGAGTAACCTCTGGTTGACCAAGTTCATTGTCCTCAAATTGAGCGTTGGTTGCAGATGATAAGAAGGTAATGTCTCTTACATTGCCACGCATAACTACTGTCCCTTCAGGGCTTCTTGGCCTAGATTCTTTTTCTCTAGTGACGAAAAGACCTGTAAAAGCATTTTTCGTTTTAAGCTCAACCTTGCCAACCCCAAGTTCACCCAATCGTTCAGGATTTCCACCACTAATTGGATTCGACCAGACAGTATAGTTAAAAATGTCGGTTCCACCAGGATAGATTACATCGCGACAGCTAACGAGCAATTTAAATGTTTGGTCCGGCATAAGAACTGAGGAAGCCCAACATCTGGCATTATCGCCAATCGTGTTTCTGAGCTCAACAGTACCCTCTGAGGCTAGTGCATTTTTTGGCATGACCAGGACAATCAAGAAAAACAAACTGAGGCCAATTGAGAACATTACTTTCTTCATACTAGTTATACAGTTAGTATATTATAAAAGTAACCTTTATGCCAAGCGAATTACTTCAAAAATATAGATGGCAGATATTATTGTTACTGGTTGGTTTGTCTTTAGTGGGTTTGGGGTTAATATTCTCTCGCTTCAATTTTTTTCAATCATCAGAAGTGGAGGTCTTGGGTGATCTTGATGAAACCACTGGAGTGATTGTCGAAGTAGTCGGTGCTGTTAATTCACCAGGTGTTTACCAATTGGCGCCAGATGCAAGAGTAGAAGATGCTGTCAATAAAGCTAATGGATTCAGAGACGATGCAGATTTGGATTGGGTGGCGAAAATTATCAATAGGGCAAGTCGGGTTACCGATGGTCAAAAGATTTATATAAAGAGTATTGATGAGCAGTCAAATGATGTGAGTGCTAACTATGACCAGGGGTCTATGGGTGGTATAGATAATAGTATAGGAGTGGATCAAAACCCTATAAACATTAACACTGCAAGCCAAAAAGATCTGGAATCATTGTGGGGAATTGGCCCTGTTACAGCCCAAAACATCATTGAACAACGGCCTTACTCAGACGTGAACGAACTGGTTGTGAAAAAGATAATTAAACAAAACGTTTTTGATCGCAATAAAAACCTCTTAACAATATACTGATGCGAAAGCTAACATTTGCTTTGCTAATACTGCTTGTTTTTGTAAGGTATTTTTCTACACTTCCTGACTATCAAGATGGGCAACGTTTAAGAATAAAGGGCGTTGTGCTGTCTGAGCCGGTTAGTTTTGGAGATAGGCAGAGAATTGTGATTGCTGGTCTTAAAATTTATCTCCCTCTTTATCCAACAATCAAATACGGTGACAAGATTATCATTGAAGGGAGGGTGGAGGATGGATTTTTGAAAGATCCGATGTTACTAAATCATGAAGTCAGTAAAAATTTACTTTACAAATTGCGTGATAGAGTGATCTCTTTTTACAAGCGCAATTTGCCGGAACCAGACGCTTCTTTAGTCGCCGGGATTACACTTGGTGCAAAAGCTGATATTCCGGAGGAGTTTTATGAAAAGCTGAAAAATACAGGCACTCTTCATGTTGTTGTAGCCTCGGGGACCAACGTTACTTTCGTTGCAATTTTTATGATTAATATCTTAATTAACTTTATAAAAAGACGAAGGGCAATACTATTAAGTATTATTAGTATATGGATTTATACGGCAATATCTGGTTTTGATGCCCCCTTAGTGCGGGCTGCGATCATGGGATCTCTTGCTTTTACGGCTCAAGCTTTGGGGAAGCAATCCACCGCACTGAATTCATTATTTATCTCTGCGTTGATTATGCTATTGGTAATACCATCTTGGTTTAGTGACGTTGGTTTTATATTGTCGTTCGTAGCAACCTTATCGTTGATACTTTTTGAAAGGAAAATAAATAGTAAGATATGTTTTGTACCAAGAATTTTTCGGGAAGGTCTATCGACTTCGTTGGCTGCACAAATTGGCGTGAGCCCTGTGCTAATATACTTCTTTGGAGGAATAAGCTTGATTGGTCCATTTATTAATGCTCTTATTCTTTGGACAGTGCCATTTATAATGGTTGTTGGTTTAGCTTCAGGATTGATGTCGTTAATTTGGGAATTGCCCGCAAAATATTTGCTGCTTTTAAGCTATCCATTTACGCGCTACTTTGAAATTTTAGTAAGCATATGAAATTGCCACTATTAGCAGGATCGCTTGTGATGTGCATAATCTGGATTACATATTTTAGTTTGCCGTCTAATAATTTGAAAATAATAGCTTGTGATGTGGGGCAGGGGGATGCAATTTTAATTATTCAAAATCAGAATCAAATTTTAATTGATGGCGGACCAGACAAATCGGTTATTAGCTGCCTTAGTAAACATATGCCGTTTTGGGATCGCAAGATTGAGCTTGTTGTCTTAACTCATCCTGAAGCAGATCATGCAACAGGCTTGATAGAAGTATTTGAAAGATATGATGTAGATAGTTTTCTGGCAAGTGAGGTAGACAATAGCACTGAAACCTATAAAGTGCTAAAGAATACTGTAGGGGGTGGGGGGTCAGTTGTTAGAAATCCGGATGAAGGTATGAAGATGAGATTAGGTTTGATATCTTTAGACATACTCAATGGATGGCAAGATGATAGTGGTAGTCAAAATGTGTTGGGTGCTGTTGAACCAATTATGAATCGCAACGACTATTCAATAGTAATCAGCCTTAAATTTGGCGACTTCGATGCGTTATTTACAGGAGATATTAGCCCGCAAATTTCGGACAAGTTGGCAAGCTCTGGACGTGTCAAGAATGTGGAATATATCAAAGTGCCTCATCATGGTTCTAAAAACGGATTGACGGAGAATTTACTAAGAGTATCTGACCCAGAAGTGGCTGTGATCTCAGTGGGAGATAAAAATCATTTCGGCCACCCACACCAAGAAATTCTGGACATATTGCAAAATAGAAATATAGAAATATTAAGAACTGACGAAATAGGGGATGTGGTAGTTGAGAGTGATGGTAAAAGATTCTGGGTCAATAATCTGATAAAATAACTTCATGACCAGGTTAAAGCTGCAAGAATTAATTAGTGGTGTGATAGGCATGGATATTGAGTTGGAACATCCTGGCTTGATGGATCATGGGGACTACACAACAAACGTTGCGATGCATTTATCTAGCTCGCATGACGCCAGTCGCGAAAATCTTCGTGACTTCGTGGCCAGATTTTCGCTTGATGACGCCATGCTCGCTAATCCTAGACTGATCGCTGAAAAGCTAAAAGAAAAGCTATCAGAAGATAATAAACTATTAAAATATATATCAAAAATTGAAGTTGCCGGCCCTGGGTTTATTAATTTTTGGTTAAAGGAAGAGGTTTTGATGGATAATTTGAAAGAAATCGTGGCTCAGAAGACGAAATATGGTAACTCGAATGAGCTTAAATCCAGAAAAATAATGGTTGAGTACGCTCATCCAAATACGCACAAAGAGCTTCATGTTGGACACATGCGAACACTTACTCTAGGAGAATCTTTAGCACGAATTTTTGAAGCAACTGGTGCACAAGTTTTTAGAGCTAACTATCAAGGTGATGTTGGCCCGCATGTTGCCAAGTCAATTTGGGGGACAAGAAAATTTATCGCAGAGCGTAATTTAAATTGGGAAGATTTAGAGAAAAAATCTCCTGCTGAAAAAGCACATTTGTTGGGTGAAGGTTACGTTAAGGGAAGCCAGGAGTACGATGATAACAAGGAAGAAATAGATTCTATCAATAAGCAAATCTATGAAGGGGGAAGCAAAATAAAAGAAGACTACGAGAGAACAAGACGGTGGAGTTTGGAATATTATGATACATTTTATAGTAGATTTGGAACTAAATTTGACAAATTATATTTTGAATCTGAAGTTGCCCAGGAAGGAAAAGAAATTGTGATGGATAACATCGGTAAGGTTTTTGAAAAAAGCGAAGGTGCGATAGTTTTTAAGGGTGAAAAATACGATCTCCATACTAGAGTATTTGTAACTTCAGATGGAACTCCAACTTATGAGGCCAAGGAGATGGCACTTGCTCCGAAACAATTTAGTGATTTCGAATTTGACAAGAATATCCATGTTGTTGCAAACGAACAAAAGGGATACTTTGAAGTAGTTTTTAAGGCTTTGACCCTAATTGATCCGAAGTTTGAAAACAAAGAAGAACATCTATCGATGGGGATGATCAACTTGGTTGGGAAGAAAATTTCGAGTAGAACTGGAGATATAGTTAGAGTTGATGCCTTATTGAATGATATAAAGAAAATCATAAGACCACTTAGTGTATCAGATAAGGCTGCAGAACAAGTAACCATTGCTGCGGTCAAGTATTCGGTTTTGAAAGTCAACCCAAGCATGGATGTACTGTTTGATATAAAAAAGTCGGTAGATGTAAATGGCAACAGCGGACCTTATTTGCAATATACTTACGCCAGAACCCAAAGCGTTCTTGAAAAGGCCAAGGATGGTGGTGTTGAAGGCGGGAGTGATTTAAACAGCGAAGAGCTGACAACCCTTCGACTTTTATCCCGATTTCCTGAGATAATCGTCACTGTATCCAAAATGTACTCAGTTAATCTATTGTGTAACTACCTGTATGAATTGGCACAGAGTTATAACACTTTTTATAATGCCCATAAAATAATTGGATCGGATAATGAAAAACTTAGAGTAGCACTAACTAAAGCGACCGGCCAAGTAATTAAGAACGGACTTCATCTGTTGGGCATTGAATCACCGGAAAAAATGTAAGATAAGGTAAAAACTCCACTTGCTGGAATTTGTATTGCTATACAAGTGATTTTGAATTAAAAATGTTTTAGTATAAGATAGTTCGAATATGAGCCCAGAACATGCAAATTTCATGCAAGTAAATCCTGAGATGCGAGATGAATTTGAGGAAGCTTCTGGTCTAAATCGTGCTCAGATATTTCACTATGGCGGCTTTTTTGATAGGTCTGGTGATGTGGTAACATATAAGCCTCTAGAGGAAGCAACAGAGAAGGAGTTGAAGGCTGGGAAGCATAAAACCAGTAAAAAACATATTGTTTATGGCCCAATGAACCCAAGTCCGACAGATCTGCGACGCAAGAGAAAAGACCTTCGCGGCAACGAGACACTTGAAGAGGCTAGACTCGACCATAATAACGGTTATACTAAAAAACACCGTGGCAAACACAGAAGCCATACGCGTAGAAGTGGGATGATGGCTTTTTTTAGAAAATCGGTTAGTTTTTTTGGATATAGAAGATGAAAATACATAAATACAAGCTTGATAACGGGATACGACTTATTGTTGTTCCAGTTAAACGTCTGAAATCGGCGACGGTTACTGTGTGGGTTAAAGCGGGATCAAGAGATGAATCTAAAGAAATTTTTGGTATTAGTCATTTTTTGGAGCATATGGCTTTTAAAGGTGGGAAGAAATATAAAACCGCGCTTGAAGTTTCTCAAGCTGTGGATGGTTTTGGTGGACAGTTCAATGCTTCAACTGGTAGCATGAGAACCCAGTATTACATCCGGGCAGGCAGTGAGCATATCGATAAAGCTTTTGACATTCTGTCTGATATGATTCTTGCAGCTAGACTACGGCCTAGTGATATCGAACGAGAACGAGGAGTGATTATAGAAGAAATTGGCATGTATGAAGATAATCCAAAAAGTGTCGTCTGGATGAATTTTGATGAACTTATTTGTAAAGGCACTAAATATGAACACGATGTAATTGGGAATAGAAAAACTGTTAGTTTAATGAAAAAGAGTGATTTTGTTAGCTATATGAAAAAGCATTATGTGCCGGAGAATGTGGTGATTACTGTGTCGGGTGGGGTCGACACGAAACAGATTTTTGACTTGGCTAATAAATATTTTGGCGGTTTGAAAGGTGGCTCGTCCCAGTCTCAAGAAGTGAACTATACAAATAAAAACGGCATTTTTAAGGTTAAGAATAAAAACAGGCTGGCTTTTCAATACAAAAAAACAGAGCAGGCCAATATTGTTCTTGGGTTTCCTGGCCTGGAGTATGGGAACGATAGGCGTTATATAAACGGGAGATTAAGTGTGATTTTGGGATCGGGGATGAGCTCGAGATTGTTTACTGAAGTTCGCGAAAAGCGGGGATTAGCATATTCTGTTCATGCTGATGTTACAACACTATTGGGGGCTGGCTATTTTGCGGTTTATGCTGGGGTTGACCCTAAAAAAGCAATTGATGCAATTATAATTATCAAGAAAGAATTATCAAAAATTGCCGATAAAAAGGGAAATAAATTAACTAAGAAAGAGATGCTAAAAGCAAAAGAATATTCTAAGGGGCATTTTACGCTATCTCTGGAAAGTACTGGAGCACTCAATGGGCTTTATGGACAGGAGGAGCTGCTTTTAAATCGAATGATAACGCCAGAGGAAATAATAAAGGGTTATGAGGATGTAACTAGTAGTCAAGTTATTGCCCTGGCTGAGGAACTATTTGATCCTTCAAAGATGTATCTTTCGGTGGTTGGTCCATTTAAGGATAAATCCAAATTTGAGAAGCTATTGGATTAGAGCTGGAGATTTTTCAAGTTCTGCAATTCTATCTTCGTGATCTCTGATTTGCCCAGACATTGTGGTTTGTTCCTCTCTGCTTGTTTTTATCTCTTTCATAACAGGATCGATAATGTTATGCATTTCGTTTATCATTTCTGATCTTAAGTCGTTGAATTTGTCGTCAAACAAATCTATAAGAATTGCATTATTCTCAGCAATTCTTTTTCCGAGTAATTCATCGATTATCTCCAAATCCTTTTTGTTTAATGCCATGCTTCATAATATCACAACCTTTTAGTTTTTAGATTTTTGGTTTATACTATCCCATATGGAAAAGACTGTGGTTCTTGTTAAACCAGATGCACTTCAAAGAGGCTTTGTGGGGGAAATAATTACTCGATTCGAGCGAAAAGGCCTCAAGCTTTCGGGATTAAAGATGTTAACGTTGACAGATGAGATGTTGGATGAATGGTATGTTCACCACAAAGATAAGGCTTTTTTTGCAGATCTCAAAGCATTTATGAGTTGGACTCCGGTTGTTTCAATGATTTGGGAGGGACTTGACGCGATTGCCACCGTAAGAAGAATTGTTGGCACCACAAAAGGGCGAGAAGCAGAAGCTGGATCAATCCGTGGAGACTTGGGGATGAGTGGTCAACAAAACCTGATTCATGCTTCCGATTCTGTAGAAAATGCAAAGAAAGAATTATCCATAATATTCGACAAAAATGAAATATTTGAGTACGAAAGTGCCACTGAATGTTTGATTTATTCGAAAGAAGAGAAACCCAACTAATTCCCCAAAACTTTTATCTCCAATTTCTCAATACGGTCTGTGTTTCTGCTCGTTTGATGTATGCTTATCGTCACTTCTTCTCGGAGTGCCTTCAGCTCTTTCATTAACATATCATTTGCTTTGTGAAATTCATCTTTAGTTGGTAAGTGCTTAATTTTATCTTCGAGATAATCCCTAACTTCGATTAATTCTTCTTTAGATACAAAATGATCTGACATTGCTTGATTATTTTCACTGATAAACTCAAATAACCTTTTATTATTGTCGGAAATCCTTTTATCGATTAACTCATCTATCGCATTTAAATCTTTTCTAGTTAATGCCATAAGTCATATTATCACATCAAGGTGACCCCGTTGCTGGTCCGAATCTCACTCCACTTCCGACTGGCCCGTCTTTCATGATCTTTTTAATTTGGGCAGCAGACAGAACGTAATTAAACATACGTACATCATCAATCAACCCATCTCCATAGTTTGTTGAGATCGTGCCAATATCCATATTGTTAGCGGTTAAGTCTGTGTCTGAAATTACGACAACATGATGCCAGTTGGTATCTGGGAACGTTGTAGTTTGTTTTCCATCCACGTATACGGTTTCTGTCCCAAATCCACCAACTGTAACTGTCCCTGAAGACACTTGTATTGTGTCACTGGCTGAAAGTTGGAGAAACTCTTCTGTTGTTGTGTCAGGCTTTGCCCAAAAAGAAACTGTCCTTGCAGTGGTAAATCCAGTATCTCCAATATCAACGTACTCACTCTCTGAACTGTTGAAATCCAAGCTTGCATTTAGCCTCCCGTTGACTCCATCTTTCCACATTTCACCTGCGGATCCAGTACATGTTCCAATTGTTCCACTACCCGATGTTATAGTTCCATTATTCCCATTTCCGCTGCTGTCGTATGCAGTGGCTCCTTCACATTCGTCAAGTTTATACCAAGCAACCGGCGCCCCACGGTTATATTCATATGCAACTTGGGCTTGGGTGAGCTCATTACTAAACAGCTTTACTTCATCAATCTTTCCTTCTAAGTAATTTGTATCTTGAGTTCTTCCGATATCAAGATTACTGGCATTTTCAGCTGTTGCAGATGTAACCACAATATGCTGCCACTGACCAGCCACAATTGTTCCTGTCGCTCCCTGATTAATGCCATTTACATATACCGTAGGGGAGGTAAATCCAGTTGGGGTAAGTGTCCCACCACTGGCTGCAATATAATCGGTATCAGCCGTTAAGTTTACAAAATACTCTGTGGTTGTTGCCGGATATATCCAAAAGCTAACACTCTTTACGCTTGTTGGACCTGTGCCCACGTCCACAAAGTCAGCCGTGCCATCTAGTGTGAGTGCTGAGCCTTCTTTCCCGGGTATCCAGGAGTCTTTTGTGATACTCGTTAATGTTCCATTCCGCCCATTTCCAGATTTATCGTAAGTAGTGCTCGTTCCAGTGTTTTCATCCATGGGCCAGTAGGCAACTGGATCTGTCCAGCCGTCGGTCAGATCACTGCTTTCAATTTGTTTTGTTCCAAAATTGACACTACTCCCTGCGTTATAGTCGATCATTATTTCATCTGAGGACAATTCATCTGAATACATTTTTATTTCATCTATAAGGCCTGTGAATGGAGTATTGCCAGCAGTAGAATCACCAGTATCGTATTCTCCAACTACAAAATCTGAAGTATTATTTTCAAGGCCTAGGAAGTTTGGGTTTGAACTATTCTGAGCTTCATATTTACCGTCAACATATAACTTTAGGTCTCCGGCTGCTCCTGCTGTTCCACCATTGAATGTAAATGCAACGTGATACCAGGTATTTTGAGCCACTTCATCGGTTGTTCCTGTTGCAGTTATTGCTCGACTTGCTGATTCGTCATATATATCAACTCCAAAATTACCCGTTGTATCTGTGTCGTCATTTTGAACATACAATCTGTAATTAGCTTGATTGTTGTTGTCATCCCATTTTGTAATGATTGCATCCTTGTCACTTGCGGTTGAAGTTGGCATTGTGGTTACGTAAACCCAGGCTGACCCAGAAAACTTTTCACTTCCATTAAAGTCCACTTCGGCGTCAGATGCTTGTCCAATTACAACTCTTTCTGATGCAGCATTAAAAGTCAGACAGCTGTTAATTTTGCAAGAACTCCCAGTTGCCCATGTTGCACCAGTAATAGTCCCATTACTAGCATTACTGTATGCAGCATCGTATGCAGTTGTGCTATTCATTTCATCAAATTTCCAATACACGGCTTGTGAAGCTATAGGAGAACCTCCCAATGGATGGCCGGCATTCATATCCTCAATAATTTGACCTGGGGTGCGGGCGTAGTTGTAGAAACGGACTTCGTCAATGGCGGCGTCAGGTTGATAACCACCGCCAGTTGATATGGAACTCCAATCACTTGGTGCTCTCTGGCAGATGCCGATACGGTTTGAACTGGTAGCGTAGTCGATTCTAAGAACGCCAGTGAGTGAGTCGGTTTGAGTGAGGACTCCGTCAAGGTAGTGTTTGCCGGTGATGCCGTCGTAGGTTGCCACATAGTAATGCCAGTCGCCATATTCAAATGGAGTAGAGTAGGTTTCAAAGGTTTCTCCGTTCCAAGTAATGAAGGCGGTGGCCGCAGTTCGACTTCCGACTTCTCGATGTCCAATGAGGGATTGGGCGGAAGAATAGTCGCCAAATCCCAAAGCAACGCGATAGTTGTTGGGCTCGCTGTCGAATCTTACCCAGGCAGACATGGTGATGTTGATGTCTGAAAAATTAAGCTGGTTGGTGGCGATGTATGTACTGGTGCTAGGATTGCATTTAATAGCAGACCCGTATACTCCAGGAACCCATTCGTTTTGAGTGAAGTTGTACATTGTGCCGTCATTGCCGTAGCCGGAATTATCAAAAAGAGTTGAGGTACCTGTATTTTGATCAAAAGAATAATAGGCGAAAGGCCCCGGTGCCCAGTTGTACAAATCCTTTACTTCAGCAGGGGAAAGCGCGCGGTTGTAAACACGAAATTCGTCCGATTTGTCGTCTGATATCGTGCCTGTGTAATATGAACCGAGATATAAGGGTTGATTGTTTGTATCAATGGTGCCTGATGCGGATACTGAGTCAACCTGTTCTCCATCAACAAAAAGCCTGACGTTTGAGCCATCATATGTAGCGACGAAATGGTACCATCGCCCAGCAGTGAGAAAATTCAGTTTTTGGACTGTGACGGTTGATCCTCCTATAGAAATTATTACTTGTAAGTCATTGCCAGACCCCGTGTGCATGTAATATCTGGTGGCTTGACCACTTGTAAAATAAGAAATTATATGATCATTATTGGTTACAGTGTCTGGATAAAACCAGGCTGATAGGGTTATCTCACTTCCTGTGTTAAAAGCCGCATTATAAGGGACTGTTACATAATCATCAATTCCATCAAACGTAATTCCATTCCCAAACTTCCCCCCAACCTGGTGGCGGATTTCGTAGGGACACTGATCCAGGTCAGCTGAGAAAGCATTAACTACAGTGATAGTGTTAGTAGAACCGACGTAGTTAGAGATCAAGCGTCGTTCGTCGTTACTTAAGGCACAAGTACCATCGTCGTTGATATAAAGGATCATTCCATTGTAAACATCGTCTGTCGCAGAAAGTGAGCCGTCTGTATCTATGAGAGTGGTGGTACTGCTGGTAAGGGCATCAGAGGTGCCGGATTCTTGTGCACTAGTTAATGTCCCAGTATTCCCATTTCCACTTTCATCAGCAACTGCTGTCCCGCTTATCTCATCCATCGGCCAATATCCAACCAAGCCATCACTCAAAAAGCTAGTATCCTGTGCTCCAAGTACAGCTGATGAACCTGCACTGCTTGCACCCCTAGTGAAGTCTGATTTTATTTCAGCTGCACTTCTGGCGTAATCATACAATTTCAACTCATCAATGAAGAAGTTTCCGTAACTGCCTCCTATTTCACCGATTGTTATACCACTTCCACTGAATCCGGTAGTTGTGGTTATTTCAACATGATGCCACCTGTTTGCAGTGAGTGTGGTATTTCCAGAGTTTCCATCAACATATATTGTGTCTGTTCCAAATGCAGTTACAGTTACTGTCCCTGAAACTGAGGTAAAGTAGTCAGTTGCGTTCAAATCAAGTAGTTCTTGAGTAGTTGAAGTTGACATCACCTTCACCCAAAAACTCACAGTTTGTATTCCACTAACCGTATTACTTACTGTTGCAATATCATCTGTGCCATCAAACAACAAACAATTACCACTAACACACTTGTCTTCTGTCTGCCAAGTTGGTGCTGCAGTTGTAGCTCCAAAAGCTCCATCATTCCCATTACCAGTACTATCACACGCATCATTACTGCCACCACTACATGTATTGTCTGTTCCTTCATCAAACTTCCAGTATGCCACTGGGCCAGGTCCTGTTTCTTCACTTCCTGCTGTTCCGATTGTGTAATTTGATGCTGCTGTACTAAACCCTGTGCTTTCAAATCCATCCACTGCACTTGGGTTCCCGTAGTACATGTATATCACTTGTGCTCCAGCAGGGAAGGAGTCAAAGTGAACATCAATATCAGTACTACTTGTTGTACAACCACTATTCACAATATATTTCAAAAGAACTCCATCTCTTGTTGTGAATCTAATATCCCCACAATCACTCTGAAACCTACCACTTGCAGAAGTATCAACATATGGATTACCAGCACCACTATTATCAAACGCAATGTACACATCAGTTTCAACAGTTGTGTTATTAGTTACAGGTATCTCAATCCTGTACCCCCAATTATCATCAAACCATTCAGCACTACTACTACCAGGTTTAAATATCCCAAACAAAATGATTGGCAAGAGAATAATAATCAG
>Ga0066639_10001802_pt1 | contig 18959 bp, 15 predicted proteins | sample CryGeyCG2114_010_2_FD_59504 | JGI IMG/M metagenome (GOLD analysis project Ga0066639, IMG submission 59504) | Groundwater microbial communities from aquifer - Crystal Geyser CG10_big_fil_rev_8/21/14_0.10 | ecosystem: Environmental > Aquatic > Deep subsurface > Groundwater | place: USA: Utah...
GAGCCGAAATTGACCCCCGTAGGACTGTCTGGGAGCACAGGTTCGATATTGTTGCCGCCTCCACCGCCTCCACCAGGATCCACGCCGCTTCCAGGACCGCAAGTTTTACTACCGTCAGGTAATGTCACTGGAAGTTCACCCGGATCGCAGGGTAAAAATGCAAAGACCGCTGGAACATATGAAATAAAAAAGATTGCCACAATGAAAATAAAGAAAATTCTGTTTAACATTTATTGAAAGCCTACGTTAATTAACTTTGCGTCGATAAATTGAAGGATGAGAATCGAAAAAACGATAAATAGAAGGCCTGCAATGGCCGCAATTATCTGTTCCCTTCCTCCGTTAAGCTTTTGCTGATCTCCGGAGGACATGAGGACCCTGATGGCTCCGATTACCATCAATATAAGGGCAATTGCGCCGGCAATTCCAAATGATATATCAAAAATTTTGGAAATAAGTTCCACACCGTTTGAGGAAAAATTTCCAAGTGCAGTCGGACATGATCCTCCTATTTCTCCATTTGGCCCAGCACCGCATGGGTTTTTACCCGGTTCGCCACCACCACCACTTAGTTGGTCGTCGGTTGGTAAAAATTCAGCCGTGGCAGTGCAGTCTACGGGATTTGGGTCTGTTCGACTTGCTCTGACTTGGTACCTGTCTGCTCCGTCAAGAAAAAGATTTTTTTCAAATGATCCCTCGGCAATAGATACACCAACCCCCAGATTAAACTGCTTTTTATCCCTTATTCCCCAGCTACCGTCTATTTTTGAGTATAAGTCCACGTCATATTCTCCACTGGTTTGAAAGTTGAGTTTGAAATGCAGATTACCGTCGGAATCGAAATGTGTAAGCACGACTGAACAATCACCTGTACCACTAACTGAAACTGATATTGCTCCCCCGTGGCATTTTTTGGTCTCACCAGAGCCGTACTGATGCCAAGCCTCAAGTAAAAAAGTTCCACCATCCGGGAAATTTATTATGAAATCACGGGTAATACTTGACTGTTTAACTATATTTCCATTTGATTTTATCAGGTACATATCCCCTGGAGTCGGGGCTCCTGTGACAGAGATTTGGAGGCTTTCCCCTTTATTTATGGACCGTGAACCGCTTGGGTTACCAGTACTAAAATCAATTGAACAATTTGGATCATCGGTAGGCGGGGGGGCGGTTGAGACATTTACATACATCTGAGTACCGCAGTTTTCCCGATTATTACTGCTGTCTATGTTATAGACGTATAGTAAATGGCTACCTGTAGGGCTAGTGAAAAAACTTCCCGGAATTGAATATTCGTTAGTCCAATGACCGACTTGTGATATTCCAAGATCATAATCCCCAGAGGGATTAGGGGGGTCTACTTTGGCATACCAGTGTCGTTCGTCACCGTGAGCGAATACTCTGATATTGGCGGTTTGGCTCGGTTGGATACTTATAGTGTCGGAAGATGGATCGGTAACTGATTGAAAAGTGCATTGTGTGGCCTCAGCGCTTCTGAAAACGAAAGGAAGAATAAGAAACAATAGAAAAAATATGAAGAGTCCAAGCAGTTTTTTCATCTTCAGTTCAGTTTAGCATTTGCTCAATTTCCTCTGCAAAGATAATGCTTCGTCTTTATTAGATTAGCAGGTTCTCGTTTATGTAAAACTGAATGTGGTGGTTCGCTGATATATCAGTTAGTTGCGCTCACTGGTATAGCGGCACTCGCTTTGCTCGTCTGTTATATCAGTTCACAAAGCTCACTGATATAATTATTTGAAGATCAAAATGCGAAAGTTGGGGGTTTTTCTTATTTGCTTATTACTGTTTGTTTTTTTAGGTCCGGCAACTTGGGCGGATGAGCTTGGCGATATCCAGAAACAGATAGACGATTTACAAAAGTCTCTGGACGCTTCCAAAAATGCCACTGTTCCATTGGAAGGGGAGGTAAAGGACCTTGAAGGCCAGCTCGTTTCCATAAATTCACGGCTTACGGGTGTACAGAGGGAAATTGCACAAAGCGAGGACAAATTAAAATCCCAAAAGGATATTCTTGCAAGGACTGTGAGGAATTTTTATATAAGGAGTTTTGTGGACATTCCCCTTTTAACGCTTTTTTCTTCGGATGATGCTTCGGAAACCCTGAAGTTAATTGCCTATCAGCAAACTTCGAGCAAAGAAGATAAAAATACGATCCACGGAATAAGTGAGCGGATTTCGAAGCTGGCCGCCGATAAAAAGAGGCTGGCTTCTGCACAGGAACAGACAAAGCGGCAGTCACAGTTTCTTAAAGGGGAAATTGCATCCGCAAAATCTTTCCAGTCCGAAGTGTCGGGTAAGATTGCGGCTTTATCCGCCCGGCAGCAAGAACTACTAGCTGCAAAGTTTGCGAGTGCGCCTGTTCCTCTTCTGGCATATACGTCATTAGGTGGTTGCTCAAGCGATATTGGGAAAAGTTCAGGTTTTAGTCCCAGATACGGCTTTTTTAGTTTAGGAGTTCCTAATAAAACCGGTTTGAACCAGTATGGGGCTAAAGGACGGGCTGAAGCAGGACAAAGTTATGAACAAATATTACAAGCTTATTTCAGTAATATTCAAATAGCTGATTATGGAACCGGGTTTAACATTACTGTAAACGGGAATAATGAATACGGACAATCATTTAATAATGAATCCATGAACATAGAAGAGTATTTAAAACATCTTTATGAAATGCCGGCATCTTGGGATTCAAAGGCGCTTCAGGCGCAAGCTATTGCAGCTCGTTCATATGCACTGGCAAGAACTAATAATGGACAAAATTCTATCCCTCCGAATCAATCGGGACAGGTAGCGAAGAAAGAATTAAATTCACAAGCATGGATTGCTGCGGTAGAGGCAACGAGTGGCAAGGTGATGGTGCAAAACGGCAACCCGGTTTCTGCATGGTATTCGTCTACACATGGTGGGGTGGTTTTAAAATCAGGACAAATCGGGTGGAATGATACACCTTGGACAAAACAGGCAATAGATACGTTGTCGGGTTCCGCAGGAAGTATTTCTGAACTTAAGTCAAATGCATTTGATCGGCAATCCCCTTGGTTTTACTGTGATTGGGGTTATAGAAGCCAATATAACAGCACGGCTTGGTTAAAAGAGGAAGAGGTTGTAGATATTGTCAATTCATATATTCTTTGGAGCCTTGATAACAGTACAATTGCCCATCTTAGCCAAACAGACCAGCCGACAGGTGATACTTGGCCCGCGGATAAAGTTCGACAGGAAATTCAAAATAAGGGAGGTTCCCCAATATCTTCGGTGGGCTCTATTAGTACTCCATGGGACGGCTCTGGAATATCTAAGACTATTACAGTTGCTGGTCGGAGTTTTGATGCGCAAAAGTTTAAAAATATGTTTAATTTGAGAGCACCTGCGAATATTCAGATAAAACCATCTTGCCAACCAGACTCGGCACTAAATTGCTCAAAGATGTATGCACTGTATGATGTGGTGAGGGAGTAGATGGCACTTCAGTATTCTTTAGTCGTTTCGTATTAAGCGGTAGAATTAAATTGTGGATCCGCAGAAATTAAAGCATAGCCATAACCCTCTGGCGGTATATGCCGAAAATCCCCAGAATGTCTATTTTGACACCCAAGAAGAAGGAGAAAATATAATTTTACTTTTAAGGGCGCATTTGATTACTTTAGTTCCTGCTGTTTTTCTAATTATTATTCTGCTTTTGGCCCCGCTTTTTTCCGCACCTTTCCTAAATTTATTGGGAGTAGATGTTTTTAATTCACTTTCCGCAAACGAAATTATTTTAATGACTTTCGGATGGTATTTGTTTGTGTTCGGTTTTTCTTTTTATAAATTTATTTTCTGGTACTTTAACGTTTATATGCTTACAAACGAGAGGGTAGTGGATTTTGATTTTAAAGGGATATTGCACAAGGAAACAGCATACGCACCCTTAGGCCAGGTTCAGGATGTAAGCCCTAAAATGATTGGGTTTTTCGGTACGGTTTTCCATTTCGGAAACGTATATATCCAAACAGCAGGAGAAAAACCCGAATTTGAGTTCCACGCTGTGGCGAAGCCAGATGATGTTGCGAAGGCTATTCTTGTCGAAGTGCGAAAAGAGGCGGGAGAACCGCCCGGAAAGATAGAATAATGTCGGTTGAGCAAGGCCAGGAACTTTTCAGTATTCTTAACGTCTTTTCCTTTGGTTTTGGGGTCAAAACTTTTCTTATCCTTTTCTTAGTTTTCTACGCCGTTTTCGCTTTTGTTTTGTACATACAAATCGCACAAATGAGCAAAAAATTACCAACGAGTATTGACCCTTCTTTAAAGTTTATCGGTTTTATTCATCTGGGTGTTTCACTGGCTTTTCTTTTCATTAGCTTGGGAATACTTTTGTGAGTGAATTTAAATTAAAACTTGAAAAAGTTGTGGGGCCGGCTTCGGAAGATTCGATTTGCGGCATTTTCAAAAAAAATGTTCCGGTAGCAGAAGCAAGCGCAACACTAATTTCGTGTTTTTCGCTTTCTACGTTGGGAGATATCGATGGTAAGGTTATTCTTTCGGATCTAATTGAACTTATTTCAAAAAAATTTGACGAAGCCGGAGGCGGCGAAGGACCGCTTGATATTTTAAGGGCGGGAACGATTGCCGCAGGCAACTATGTTTCTTCGAAACACCTGGAAGTAAACTTCGTGAACGTCTTGTTTTATGAGGCGGCCTGTTATTTTTCGAGGGAAGGGGAACGAGTTAAGTTTTTCGTGTTCCGCGCACCCCGCAAGGTTGAGATTTCCTTTAAGGACGGATCGGGGCCTGTGAAAAGCGGCCAATTATATCTTCTGGCAACAGAGGCTTTTCTTTCTGCTTTCGATGTCGATGAGCTGGCAAATGAGGCGGAGATTGACCTTGAGGGGATTATTGACGGGATTTCAACCGATATTTCCGAGGAGAAGAACAAGGCTGAAATTGCTGCCGCTTTTGTTGAAGTTGCGGGCGAACAGGATTCAAAAGCTTTGGATGGTAAAAATGAAACTTTGGAAAATATTAGGAAAGTAGATGCGCAGGAGTTTGAAGAAATTCAAAACAATGAAAAAAATCAGGAGGAAGTTTTAGCAGATAGAGAAAGAGAAATTGCACCGGCTTTTGAAGACCAGACTAGGGGACCGAGGTTTAATTTTGTTCATTCTTTCGGTAAAAAAGCTTTGGATTATTTATCGGGATTTATGCATAGTACTTCGAAGGAAATGGGGGCAATCAGAAAAGGAGACGGCGGAGCAATTTTACGGCTGAGAAAAAAGCTTCTTTTACTGTCGGTAATTTTACTTTTGGTTTTAGGCACTTCGGGCGCATTTGCATATAGGGGGAAAATACGTGAACAGAAAAGGCAGGAAGCGGCAAGCCATATTGCAAATGCCGGCTCGAAATATTCGGAAGCAATTGCGATTTTGGGGCTCAATAAATCGCGGGCGAGGGAAATATTAGTTGAAGCTGATAAGGAGGTTAAGGCGGCTCTTGTAATCGATAAAAATGACGGGAAGGCAGTTTCACTCTCAAACGATGTCCTGGACAAATTAAAAGAAACGGAGAGCCTTGCAAATGTTACCTTCAAAACCGTTCTGGAAAAAGAAGGCAAGGCTGTAGGTCTTTCGATTTCCGATAAAAACCTTTATGCGGTATATGACGGCAATATTTATTCGATAGTTTTGGCAAGCGGCAAGTCGGAGGAGGAAGCAGGTGTTGAGGGTGCAGATGACGGCTTGGTTTCTTCCGGCGATGCTGTAGTCTCCGATCGGGGGAAAATAGAAAAGATAAAGCTTTCCGACGGAAAGAAACAGGAAATTGGGAATGTAAGCGGACTTTACGATTTCGGTGCTTTTGTGACAAACGTTTATGCGCTTTCTTCCGACAAAATTGAAAAATTTGTTCTGGTGGAATCGGGTTATGTTTCCGGAGGAAATTATTTGACCGGAAAAATCAATTTTGCGGAGACTTCACGGATGGCGATAGACGGCAACGTATGGGTAACTTCCGGCGGAAATATTTTTAAATTTTTGAGAGGGGAAAAGCAGAATTTCGAGATCTCAGGACTAACAGGCAATTCATCGGTTTTCGGGGAGATTTATACAAACGGGGGACTGGACAACCTATATGTAGTTGATAAAGCAAATTCTGCCCTTCTGGTGATTTCAAAAGACGGGGTTTACAAAAAAGCCTACCAGGCGAGCGAATTTTCTCAGGCAAAAGGGATTTGTGTAAATGCGGACGAATCGAAGGTATTTATTGCAGTCGGCAACAAAGTCCTTGAAACTTCTTTGTAAACTTTTTGAATTTTAGCCTCAAACTGCTATAATATGGCCTTACGGGGATGTATCGTTTCGACAGGATGGCTCTTTAAAAAACTGCAAGCCGAAATACGATTCTAATGCGCGTTAGGCATTGAATCAAAATTTACGTGCAGATAAACAATCTGACACACAGTCCGCCTTTGGCGGACAAGGCTTTGCATTTGCTGCTTAAGTAAGTGCTTGCCGGTCCATATAATTTCATTCCGACGGAATTATTTGGGCAACAACTTAGCCGGAATATGATTCCAGTTTTGATCAGGCTGAAATTGAAAAATTGATCTTTGTATGGATTTTGCCTGTCAATTGGCTAAAAATCCATACGAGAAAATATAAATTGACTAAGCTTGTAGAAGTTTTTAATTAATTATTCTGGACGCCGAGTCGTACTCGGCCATCTCCACTAATTTTTTGTTTCCTGATGTCTCTGATGATTTCTTTGGTTAATAAACCAATGTGATATTCTCGATGGTGATTTGGACATAGAACTGCAATATTTTCTAGTTTGTCAGTTCCATTTTGAGACCGTGGAACTAAGTGGTGAACGTCAACTGATAAAGTATATCCGCAAACTTGACATTTTTCTCCATACGCACTAAAAGCGTTTTCTTTTAATTTACGTCTAATATTCTGTTGTGGGTGCCAAGGCTGTTTACCTTTTAAGGAATTGTAATAGCACGCTGGAGAACAGAATTTTCCTGGACCTTTGTAAGGTCTATGTAAAAATTGTTTTTTGCAAAATTTACAAACTTTGGTTTCTTTGGCTACAGTTCTGGTCAGGTAATATTTGTTTCTGTAGTGGCAGACACATGTGAGCGAGCAAAATTTTCCATTCCCTCTTTTTACTTCTGAAATTGCGGGATGAAAGGTATTACTGCAGTTAAGACATTTGCGGGTTGTTGATTTTCTGTTCACTATTAAATTTTATCCAAATAAAACCCGAAGTTCAATCCTTGAACTTCGTCGACAAAGGCGCAATTATGTATTATGTGCGGAAAAGATTTCCACAGCTTTTATTAATTTCTTCTTTTATTTTTATATTTCTTCTTTCATTCCAGGCAGTAATTGATACCGATTATTTTTGGCATCTGAGGGTCGGGGAGTATATCCTAAAAAACCTGGAAGTTCCGAAACATGATCTATTTTCTTTTTCGATGCCCAACTATGCCTATGTTTATCATGAATGGGGGAGCGAATTATTAATTGCTCTCTTTTACAGATTAGGTGGTAATTTTGGGGTAAGTTTTCTGTACGCGGTAATTTTCACGCTTTCCGTGTTCGTTTTATACAAAACTGCAGAGACAATAACTAAAAGAAAGCCGTTTTTGCCACTATTTATTCTTTTTACTCCGGTTGCCTATATTGTCGCAGGCGGAAAGTTAAGAGTTTTTGGGTTTTTACTGCTTACCCTTGTCCATTTTCTCTTTTGCGAGTTTATTTACAAACGTCCGAGGGCTAAAAGCCCTCGGCCTGACTGCCGGCGAGGCAGGTATTGTTCCTTAAGTTTACATGAGCTCGCCAGAAAACTCTTCATGCTTTTATCACTCGCAAGTATGTATTCGCGCATTTATCCGAGGACTAACAGTCCTCGGTGTTCTGCGAGCGAATATAAAAAAAGCAGGTTAATTTGGCTTGTCCCATCTATTTTTATTTTTTGGGTAAACCTTCACGGCTCTTTTGTTTTAGGTCTTTTGGTATTTTGGATCCTCAGTGTTCTGATTTTTTTTGCGCGGAAAGATTTATTTGTATTAAAAACGCTTGTTATTCTCGGAGTGTTTTCAACACCGGCGACGTTGTTAAATCCATATTTTTTAAAAGCCTGGAATCAGATTTTTTTAATCAGTACTAATTTTTCTAATCTGAAATATATAAATCTTGATTGGGCTTCGCTTCTGGCGAGAGAAGGAAAAGGCTGGATACTAGCCGGGATTGCATTTCTGTTACTTGCGTCACTTTTTTTCATTAAAAATAAAGTGGAAGTTTGGCAGAAACTTTTGCTAATTGTCTTTCTGCTTCTGTCAATCAAAACAGCTAGGTTCGCGGTTGCACTTTTTGTTTTTTTGCTAATTCCTTTGAACCAGCTAGTTTTGGAGCTAAAAGAGAGGGTTAAACTGGGGAAAATAGAAACTTACTTTCTAGGTTTTGTGGCTTTATTGATATTTTTGCAATTGTCTTTAGGGGTGGCTGTTAATTTGATATCAGTAAAATTTGCATATTCTTCTCAGGAAAATTACGCGAATTTTCTTAGAACAAAATTTCCCAAGAAATATTCTTACATGAACTGGCCTTATAAAGCCGGATTGATTGTGACAAATGATCTATCTGATAAAAAAGTTTTAAACGAGGCAAACTGGGGCAGTCTGCTTTTGATGCTTGACCCGGATTTTAAGGTTTTTTATTATGGGGCAATGGACAATTTTATAAAAGACGGGAAACCCTTCGCGGTAGAGTATTTAAGCCTAGTAAATGCCGAAGCCGGATGGCGGGAAAAACTGGAAAAGTACGCAATAGATGCTGTATTTTTGCCGCCTGTTTTTTCGCTTGTCGACCAATTAAAAAAGGATGGCTGGAGCAATTACTACGAAGACAAACAAGCAGTAATTTTAATTAAGAATTAGACTTTTCTCCACGAAGCTGTTTTTCAATGTCCCTTTGGACTGCCCTTTTTTTAAGGTCGGCGCGTTTATCGAACTTGGCTTTGGTTTTGGCAAGGCCGAGCTGGACTTTAGCCAAATTACCTTTAATGTAAATTGAAAGCGGAACGATGGTTAATGCGCCGCCCGAAATTTTTCCAAGCCAGTTTAAAATCTGTTTTTTGTGCAGCAGAAGCTTCCTGTCGCGCCTTTCGCCGGTAAATTTTTGGGAACCCATCCACGGGTATATATGGGCATTCATCAGGTAAACTTCTTCATCTTTGATTTTGGCGAAGGCTTCGGAAATATTGGCACGGCCGGAGCGAATCGATTTTATTTCGGCTCCGGTTAAAACGATCCCGGCTTCAACAGACTCCAGAATGAAATATTTAGCTCTTGCCCGTTTATTTAAAATCCGCATTTTGTTACATAATATATCTCGAAGTGGGAAGTTGGAAATGGGAAGCTGGAAAATGAAGAGAGATTAAATGGATATACTTGATTTGTTTTTTCCTAAAAAGTGCGTTGGGTGCCAAAGAACAGGATCTTATTTGTGCAAAATTTGTTTTTCTAAGATAAGTTACGTTGAAAAGCCGGTTTGTCCTGTTTGTCAAAGGCAGGCTGTTGGAGGCAAAACTCATCCGGGATGCAGAGGTAAATTGCGGCTTGACGGACTGATTGTTCCCCTGAAATATAAATGGCCAATTGATGCGGCCATTAAGAAAATAAAGTATAGGTGGATTTATACAATTGAGGAAATTCTGGTCTTATTTATAGTCCGCGATTTTTGGAAAAGCGACGCTCCCGTTTTTGATCTGTTGATGCCAATCCCGCTTCATGCAAAAAGGAAAAGGTGGAGGGGATTTAACCAGGCGGAAATTATTGTGAATGATTTGGCGGGTAGATTTGGGGTCAAGGTTGGAAATCAACTTGTAAGAGTTCGGGAAACTAAAACTCAGGTTGGGCTAACAAAAGATGAAAGGAAGAGAAATATTTCCGGTGCTTTTTCCCTTTGCCCTGTCCCCTTCGAAAGAACTCAGGACAAGCAGGGTAAACTTTCAGATGTAAGAGGGAAAAATATTCTTTTGGTTGATGATGTTTATACGACGGGGGCAACGATGGGTGAAGCTTGTAAAGTTCTTAAGAAAGCTGGGGCGGGAGAAGTTTGGGCACTTTGTGCAGCGCTTGGGTAAATGGCGGAGGCGAGAGGATTCGAACCTCTGAGGGCATTGCTACCCTAGTTGTTTTCAAGACAACCGCACTAGTCCACTATGCGACGCCTCCTGGCGGAGGGAGTGGGATTCGAACCCACGTGAGCCTGTTAAAGACTCAGGAGGTTAGCAACCTCCCGCAATGGACCAACTATGCGACCCCTCCACGCAAGCAGTATTTTATCAGAAGGCGACGGTCATTCATAGCTAATTTATTATGTATTATGTGTTAAACTTTAATTAAATCTGCCTATGCCTACTTTTCGAAGACGCCCAGAGAAAGTTGACCATCACCAGGGAAAAATCCTTTCAAAAGACGAACTTGATGCCAAGCATGAAGCCTGCATGGAAGCAAGAAGCATTGTTTCCTGGAAGTCGGCCGACAGAATTTTTAGACCCCGAAGCAGGCGTTATTTTGTAAAAATCGGCCTTTATGCCTTTATTTTTATTCTGGGAGCAATAGTTGTCGGGGAATATTTTCTGGTTGGTGTAATTCTGGCGGTTGTTTTTGTCGCCTATGTGCTTGCAACAGTAGAGGCGCGAACAATTGAGCACCATATTAATAATATGGGAATTATCTCCGGGGGAAGGGCGTTTTTATGGGAGGAACTCGACTCTTTTTGGTTTGAAAAACGCGGGGATGACAGGCTTTTGATAGTTGATACCGACCTTCATTTTCCGGGAAGGCTGATCATGCTTCTGACAACGGTAAGCGAGAGAACCCTTCTTGATGTTTTGGAGAAACATCTGCATTACCACCATGCCCCGGTAAGAAATATGCTCGATAGGTGGGCAACTGCTGTACAAAAGAGAATAAACTTCGATTAGAGATCAAGTTTGCGTGCCTAAAATTTTGACTAGAAGTCAAAGTTTGCGATCCTCGTACCTCGCTTCGCTTGGCACTGCGGGCCTATAACTTCGATTAGAACCCCCGTTTTTGTGGGTAGTTGAATGGTATGTATGCAATATACCAAGTATACTGGTATATCTGCATCGTTTTCTGTTTATGACTTTGCTCGAAAAGAGAGGCTGGATTGGCTATAATATTGACGCTTCTTAAAGTGCTCGTGGTTCAATGGATATCAGCCTTCGACTCTGTCGAATCTGATATTTTTGAGTTAGGCTCAAACAGAGAGCATTGCGCCCGTAGTTCAGTTGGATAGAACGTTAGCTTGCGGAGCTGAAGGTCGAGAGTTCGAGTCTCTCCGGGCGCACTTCGATCTACATAGTAGGTCTCAGAGTAAACGCGGGGAGGCGTCGCATAGTGGACTAGTGCGCTCGTTTCGAAAACGAGTTGGGCTGTAAGGCTCTCGCAGGTTCGAATCCTGCCGCCTCCGCTCATCGAAAACGCGTTTTTATATCAGCAGTTCGCTTTGAGCACCCTTCGGTCATGCTCAAAGCGCTCCTCTGATATAATTTCGACCTTTGGTCTCAATTATGAAAAGAATTTTTAGTGCTGGAGGAATAGTTGTTAAGGATTTTGACGGAGAGAAAAGGGTTCTTGTTACCCAGCACTCAAAACATAAAGGTTGGGATTTTCCGAAAGGGCATATTGAAGAGGGAGAGAGTTCGAAAGAGGCAGCAATCAGAGAGGTAGAAGAGGAAACGGGGGTTAGAGCGGAAATAATAGAAAAGGTTGGGGATACGAAGTATTTTTATTATGAAGAAGGCGAATCCTCCTCCGCTAAAGCTACGGTGGACAAGAGGGTTTTTAAGACGGTTATATATTTTTTGATGAAATTTACGGATCAAGGAGAAGCGACCACAGCCTTTGAAGTGAGTGCTATGGAATGGTTACCGGTTGAGGAAGTTGAGGAAAAATTAACCTTTAGTGACACAAAAAAGCTTTGGAAAAACTTAAAAGAAAGAGTAAAATCATTAAGCTTTTAAAGAGGAGAGGTCGCATAAGCGCTACGCGCTTGCGATAATTGCGTTACTATCATAATCGATTGTTATGATAGTGCTTCATTATCTAAGCGGACTAGTGCTTTTTGGAGAGGTGCTGGAGTGGACGATCAGGCAGACCTGGAAAGTCTGTATAGCCGTAAGGTTATCGAGGGTTCGAATCCCTCCCTCTCCGCCGAAGCCCTATAGTCCTAAGCGACCCGCATGCTAGAGCGGATTAGCTTAATTGGGCTTGCTAAAAACGCTCAATTTCAACATTTTTCAGTTTTACATCCTGGAGAAGTGAAATTAAAAAAGACTTGAAAAGCCTCTTTTTACTCCTGTTTTCTCTTCAAAACTCATGAAATTACCTTGATTTTAGCTTTGAGAGGTAAAGCCTGTAAGATAGTGGGTCTTAGTTTACAAAAAAGCTCAACTGACAATACTTGTAGAAAAATACGTGACTATCTTGCGACAAGTTTTTGAAGCAGCTGAGCTAGCCAAACTATTCGAGTTCCAGCCAAATAAATAATATCACATTATTGAATCTGTAATTCTCCTTGCGTAAGGACGAATCTGGTCCTAATCGTTGAGAGAATTAGCTGTCTTTCTTCAGAAGTGCCAACTTTTAGCAAGTGCCAGAGATATGTTTTGGCCATTTCTTCATTAACCGGATCATTTTCCGGGTAATCGAATTGATTGAGATTCCCCTCGAGATATTCTTTATGGAGTACGTGCGATCTTAAATTATGAAATCTTTCAATTTCCAATTTAATTCTGGTTGTAATTAACTTCTCGTTAATATTAATGCTGTCAATGTGGCCAATAAGCTGGCGAACTAGATCCTCTTCTGTTATGTACGGTTCATTACATTCGTAGTCAACTGACCTTGCGCAGTGATAGTAGGTATGTTTTGTAAAGCCACCGTATTTCAGTTTCCTGAACTTTTCTTCTGCCGTGACACCTCCTTTGCAGGATCCGCATATGCAAAGGGTTTTAAATGGAAATATCTTTTTGTGCCATGTTTTAGGTGGTACTGTTAATTGCTTTTGAACCTGATCAAAGACTGCTTTACTTATAAGCGCCAGGTGATTCCCTTTGTAGAGCTGGCTGTTAAATTCAAAGTAACCGTAGTAGAAAGGATTATTAAGAGTGGCATAAATCCTGCTTAGCGCGAGTGGCTTGTCATGTCTCGTTCTAAATTTAATCCTATCTAGCCACAGCCTTATGGTTCTCCCCGAGTGTCCTTTTTCGGCAACCCGCTCAAACATCTGTTTAATAGCGGGTGACCGTTCTTCATCTATCACAACCTGGCTTATCCTGTTATTAGCCATCACATTCTTGTAACCGATTGGCGCAACTCCAGGACGCCAACCCATCTCACACTTGGCTCTAAGGCCTCTTTTGACATTGATACCTCTGTTGTCATTTTCTAGTTTTGCCTGAGAGCAGAGAATCATAAGTAGAAATTTCTCATTGGGGTTATTACTGAATGTTTGTGAGTAGGTTTTAATTTGAACCAGCTTTTCCTGATCCATTAAGTCAACCAATTTCCCTAAATCTCCAGCGTTTCTGCTTAATCTATCAGGTGCCCAAGTCAAAATTCCTGAAAAATCCCCCTGTTCGATATCGATTATAAGCTGATTAAAAACAGGCCTTTGACTTGATTGTTTTGCAGAATGGCTTTCTTCCCGGATTTCTTTAATGAACAAGTTTTCTCTTTGGGCAACTGTCTGCATCTCTTTAGTTTGGGAGTCAATTGACATCGCTTGGTGTTCGTCTGATTCGGAGGATTTGCGGGCGTAGAGGCAGTATTTGATCTTTGAGCTTTGACTATCCATATTCAAGGGTACAGAGTACCGCAACTGCTCTCAAAGCCCAGACAGGGGGATTACTATAACCAATAACAAAAGCCCCACCTGGCGGGAAGATAGGTAATTTAGACCGTTTTTAAATTGGTCCTGATCCTAGCAACCATTTTCAAATAATCAATTAAAAAGAAACTCATAAAGATTAGACTAAATAATAGAATCAAGACAAATGCCGAACCTTTAAAAATTTCCGGTTTGTACTGACTAGCCTGGAGAATAAAAGTGTTGATGGAAGAAGTGTCGTAGTAGTGTGAAGCTATCCAAAAGAGCGAAAAATAGTTAAAGATGATGGTTGCTATAACTAATATTGTGGCTGCCCACTTCTTAAAAGATTCTGGAGAAAGCGTTAATAAACCTACAAAAACTAATCCAATATGGGCAATAATTGTTGGGAAAAAATAACGACCTTGAATTCCAAAATAGAAACCATGATATTTATAAAAAAGCCAATCAAATAGAGTCAAAGCACCGAAGTACGAAACTGCACTATAGGCGAGAAAAATAAGAACTTTTGTCTGTTGATCAAATTTTTGTTGCCTTATCACTTTAAAGATCGAGACCAGAATTCCTAACAGCGATAGTACCAAGATCCTATTGATGATTTGATAAATAAATGGCGGTAAGGTTAAGGATAACCATTTATAGACTCCAAAATACCAAGGCAAAGTTTCACTGAGAGTACGTTTAACGGTGAGGATAAAATGGCTTGTAAGGGTCATTTGGGCGATTGGGCTTAGAGTGGAGCCTGCACTAGTTTCCGGAATAATCGGTAATCTAATCAATTGTCTTAATTGAGGACTTCCATAATCATTGGTGACAAAATATAAGAAGTTGATCACTATTAAGATTATTGGAAAAGCAAGAGCTATGCTCCCAAGGAAAATCAATTTTCTTGAAAGTTGAAATCTTAAAAAAATTACAAATAGCGCATAGAGGATAAGTAGCCAGATAATTTGGAACTGAATTTTAGTAGCAATACCGGCAATAATTATGACAGCTAGAAAAACCGTATTCTTCAAGTTCCATTTTACAAAAAGATTCTTTGCTATAAGATAGATTGAGAGCGCAAACAAAAGATTAAATAATCCATCAGAACTCACACCTGATGATGCGAATACATACATAGGTAAAAATGCGACAATGCTAGTTAAACTGATTTGCAAAAAGAAGTTTTTGGAGAATACTAGTTTAGAGGTGGCAAAGATTATGAGGGTAGTTGCAATAAAAATTAAAATCGAAAAGAAGCGAACCGCATAGACTCTGGTAAATAAGTCACCCGCCCCAAAAAGATTGTAAATTTTGCTTGCAAGGTAATAATACAATAGTGGGTATCTTGTTGCTTCCTCTAAAACTTCGGTTCTGCGCTCTCTAGAATTATTTAGTTGCTCTATTTGATATTCGTTTAGTCCATCTAGGTTAATAGAATATGGGATCTTATATTCAGGGTGGTATGTAAAATTATTGTTGCCCAGACCATCCCTTTTAGTGCCAAGAATTTCCTCAGAAATGACAATTTCACGGTTAGTTGAAAGTTCATGATATCTTTGAACCCTCCCATGCTCTGCCCTGAACGCTACCTGACCGAAATGAGCTTGTTCGTCCGGAAAGTGCCAGATGGGAATAATTAATTGCCAAGCAAGGAGATTAAAAAAAACGGCAGTAAGCAGTGTAAATTTGATAGGTAATCTTGGTAATGTTTGTAAAATGTTGGTTCTCATTTCACTATCTTGGTCTTAATTTTTTAAACCTATCAAGAAAAAACTGTATGGCTAGTATGATGGGAAGAATCACAGAGCCGATGCCAGGATGCAACACTGGATAGACTCTTATTGCCACCCAATAGCGATAAAGGTTTTGCTTTGGACGAAATAATCCCTTAGGAGTTAAAACCCGATCAACATTAGCAATATTAAATGACCGTCTTTTATCAGGAGTTAGTTCTAGATTTCTTTGATGCTCTTCCCCAAACCAAATTGCTTCAAATCCTCCAGCATGGGAGTAGTCATGGTTTTGGTGGATTGCTTTAATAACCTGGGTGGCATCAATAAGAGGTATTTTTAATTTTTTAGCTTGATATAAAAACCAATTATCCCATACCCATCGACCTATTATGAACGAGGGAATATTAAAATTGAGGGCTTTGGGGAATATGAAATAATCAACAGCCTTATTGGATTTAATTTCTCCCCGTTCTTGTAGTTCCTTTGAAAGTCTTTTTCGCCAATCTCTGCCAAAATTTATTTGATAACTTACATTTAACTCCCACCTATGTCCAATAACCAGAAAAGACTTTAATTTAATTTTTTGGATACTCTTTGAAAAATCCTCTAATAAAATTAGATCGGAGTTTATGTAGGCCAGTATTGGGAATCTGGCAATTTTTTGCGCTTTGTAAAATAAATCTGATACTAGCGGGGTGCCTCTACTACTAGTTTTGACATTGGAAATATGCTTTAGATCATATTTCTGAGCTATTTTAGAAACACCTTCTTCATCCCCCAAAAGAATAATTTGGCATTTAGGACGAAGATGACACCAACTAGCAATCGCATTCTCTTGAATAATTGCGAAGTTTCCCTTGAAAGCTTTTGGGGAAGTAAATATAGTCAGCATATAAACAGAGAAATTATATTATATTGAATGGTAAGAAGCTGAAGTTAAGAGATTTAGAGGGGAGAAATTATGCTTGGGTGGGTATGAACTGATAAACTTCCGAGGCCTGAAAGACCTCAGTGTCCCTTCAAGTTTACATGAGCAAGCAAAATTCTCAGCCTTTAGAAGTATGTATTCGCTTTCGCAGTAATTTGTGAACTAAGAGTCCATAGCCTTCAGCGAGCGAATATAAAATTCCTTTTTTGAAACTTCGCCGTTAGTTTTTTCCCTCTGTTTGGGTTTAACCTTAGTATTGGGGCTTCTTTCAGCCAACATTTTGTGAAGATTTTCAGCCACATTCTGGCGATCTTTATTGGCAAAATACCACTCAATAGTTTTTTCAAGCCCCTCAGAAAATTTTACCTGGGGCTTCCAACCAAGAAGTTCCTTGGCCAAATTATTGTTGGCTACCCGGTTTGCAGGGCCTGTTGGCATCTCAGGGTGTAGCTTGACCTCGGCAAGGTGTCCACTGTACTTAAGAATCATCCTGGCAGTTTCAAGAACGGTGAGCCTTTCCTCTGAACCAAGGTTAACGCTTGTGCCGTCATCAATTTTCTCTGCTGCCAGAAGAAACCCAGAAATTATATCTTCGACGTAAGTCCAGTTTCTGACCTGTCGGCCATTGCCCCAAATGATAAATGGATCCTGTTTGATAAAAGCCCTGGCAATCATCGCCATAACTGCATGGTCTTCCTTACCTCGAGGGCCATAAACCACAAAAAATCGGCAAGATGCTGATTTAATGCCAAACTCCTGTGTATACGCTTTAAGTGTCATCTCAGCCATCAGTTTTGCCCAGCCGTACATGTTATCCGCATCGTACGGTGGCCCAACTTGATGCTCGGCAAGATAAAGCTTTTGGGTTGGATCGATCTGTAAATAATTTGGATAGACACATCCTGAGGAAGCAAAGACAATTTTCCCAACACCGGCCTTATAAGCTTGCCAAAAAAGATTACCGTCAAGAAGAAGGTTTGTTGCCGGTCCTGCCTGATGAAGGTCGACATAGCCTCGTCCTCCATGATCACCGGCCAAATGAAAAATTAAATCTATACCACGAACAGATTTTTTGGCAATCCTTGATTCTCTAAGATCTCCTTTCACAAACTCAATACTTTTGTTAGAAATATGATGCTTTATGTTCTCGAGACTACCAGAAGATAGATCGTCAACGATACGCACTTCTAAATTGTTTGAAACTAGCGTATCTACCAAATGAGAGCCTATAAATGAAGCCCCACCAGTAACCAAGACTTTTTTGTTTTTCCAGAATTTCTTATTAATCTCCATTTGTAATAATCTTAAGAATAAATTATGTTTAGGCTAATTTCAGGCTTTCTTGCCCAATGGTCCGGTAGACAGCTACCTTTTGATATTTTAGCGGATCAAGCATTCTCCAGCAATCCAACAAAACCGGTTTTTTGATACTTGAGACAAGATCGCTAGGCCTTATATGTCTAAACTGGTCCCAAGGAGTAGTAAGGACAATAAGATTGGAATCTTTTATACATTCTTTTAATGATTTTGCAATTGTTATTTTGGGTGAAAGTAAATCTTGGGCTTTGGCCATCGCTTTCGGGTCCCAGGCACAAATTTTGACACTTTTTTTTGCTAAAAGATTAGCAACTTTAACACCCGCTGACTCTTCAGCTACATCTGTATCAGGTTTATAAGCTAACCCAAGGATAGCAATTTTACTATTTTTATTTGCAGCAGTCTTTCCAACCTTTTTTACGATTTGTGCAACCATACTTTCATTAACTAAATCTGTAGCTTTAGCGATTGAAGCTTGCACCCCAACCTTGTTAGCAAAAGAGGAAAAAGCACGATTATCACGCGGAAAACATGGACCGCCGTAAGGCAAGGCACCTTTAAGGTACTTGCTACCAATCCTTTTATCAAGTCCTATGGCCGCAGTGACATGATCTACATCGCCTCCCGAGACTCTCTCACATATTTGAGCCAAGGTGTTAGCAAAGGAAATCTTGGTGGTGATGTAGGAATTGAGAGCAATCTTGGCGATTTCGGCATTCACAAGGTTCATTCTGACAATCGGTGGTTTATTTGTGCAAAATTTGCGATAGAAATTCTCCAGTATCTCCCCAGATTTTTTGCCTGATTCTCCGATGAGCACAAAGTCAGGGTTCAAAAGATTATCAATAACAGATCCTAGAGCGATAAATTCTGGATTGTAACAAATACCAAAACCTGTGTTCAATCTCTTGCCTGATGCTTTCTCAAGTGCCGGAATAATTTCAACGTCCATTGATTTGGGCATAATTGTGGAGGTTACAACTATCAGATGAAACTTGTCTTTTTTTGCCAGAACTTTTCCGATTTCGCGAATTGCACTTACTACATATTCATTAGAAAATGCACCATTTT
>Ga0066639_10001805_pt1 | contig 18917 bp, 11 predicted proteins | sample CryGeyCG2114_010_2_FD_59504 | JGI IMG/M metagenome (GOLD analysis project Ga0066639, IMG submission 59504) | Groundwater microbial communities from aquifer - Crystal Geyser CG10_big_fil_rev_8/21/14_0.10 | ecosystem: Environmental > Aquatic > Deep subsurface > Groundwater | place: USA: Utah...
TTGCAGTGTATTATTCTTTTACCTCGCTCAATCGTTTTTTGTATGTGCGCAGGAAATAGGGACGCGCTTGCTTCACGCGATAACGCCGTACCAGTTCAATCTTCTCAAGAGTCGGCATGGAGAGTGGAAATATTTTTTCAACGCCGACACCGCCCGAAACCTTTCTTACAGTGATAGTCGCACCCGCTTCTCCTCCGTGCTTGTGCGCGAGTATCATGCCTTGAAATACCTGTATACGCTCCTTTTCTTCGCCTTTTGAGTTGATATCAACGATCTTTTGGTGTACTCGCACAACCATTCCGGGCTTGATGTCTTCAGGGGAAAGCTCAACAAAACCTGTTTTTGATTTTTTCCCTGATTTTTTTTCCGCTTCCTCTGTGATCTCCTCAATGACCGTTTTCTCAGCAGAAATTTCGTCAGTTTTTACTGTCTCATTTTTTGGTTCATCCGCTGGTTTTTTTGCTTCCTTTTCCTTTTCTGAAGCCGTTTTTTCCTGTTTTTCTTCGCTCATACGTGTGAATTCAATATAAATAGACCACTATAGATTAGATGTTTTTTGGCAATTTGTCAACGGTTATAAGGGGATAAATAATTGACAAATATACGTATATATGATATAAATTATTTTCAATTTGCTCTTTGCAATTTATGCATTTTTTTGTTTTTTCGGATGTTTTCCACCAAAATTTTCACAAGGGAGTCTGTTGCCGTGAAAAAGAATCTCAGCGTTATTTTTGTGGCGATTGGCCTGCTGCTCTCCAGCCGGGCCGATGCAGTCAAAATCATGACGTCCATTGATAGTACGGACGTTGTGGCCGTAGATACGATCCATATCCGAAACCACGCGATTTATGTGGTTCCAGTTACAGTGCTCGCAGTTGAGCATGACTCCGTTTTGGTGCTTTCCCAGCGTAGGGTGGACGGAAACGACGTTCAATTTGGCGTCGTTCTGAACAATGGCCTCTATTTCCACACGAGATCTGGGCGCTCATACCGGATGGGAATTGAGAAGGACCGGGGTCGCTTCATTCAGATCGGATATGAACGCGTCGTTGATGTTGTTGTTGATTATCCATTTCCTATGTGGACGGATGACGGGATCTATGTCTTTGGGAAGAATGACCAATTCGACCGAATCACGGTCATTGTCCCGAATAAATTCGTGGACTCACATCAGATTGTTTATGAACAGAATATCCGGTACCGAAAGGGGCTCGCGGCCAACGTTATTTTGTGTTGCGGGTATGAGACACCCGTAAGCTGGGCAAGCGAGGAGGCTATGAAGTTGTGGTGGTATGCCATTGCCACAACAAAGCCCACCTTCGGGCAATAACAAAGGGCCGGACGCTACGCGTTCGGCCTTGTTTTTTTTATAATTGAATTCTTAAACTCATTTGTCTTGAATGGCTTGAGCCGTGCGACACTGACATCCAGTTTTCGCTTTCGCATTTCGCCTTTCAGATTTCTCGTGTACGCTTTTTGGTCGTACCCCAGAGCAATTATGTCAGGTTTGAGCGATGCCACGAAGTCAAATATATCTCTGTCAGCGCCGGGCGCGCCGAGAAATACTTGGTCAATTTCGGGGCACTGTTTCAGCAGTTTTATGCGTTCTTTTGCGAGCAGATGCGGGCGCGCGCCTTTTATTTTTTCAACGATTGATGCGCGGCCGACAATGCAGACTAGCTTTGAGATCGCACCTGATTTTTCCGCGAGACTGCGCGCCTGCCGGAAATAGTCTCGATGTCCCTCGTGCACGCCGTCGAACGTTCCTGAGACAAGTACGGTTTTTACCGGGATGAGATGCCGCCCCCAATTAGTTGTAGTGCCCGTGCCATTGCGAGCGGAGCTACTGCAGAGCGAAGCAGTCCTAATGCCGCGCTGACCGCTCGATATCGCGGAGGCGACACCTGGTGCATTGCTAGGATTGCTGCGGTCGTCTGACGCGGCAGACTCCTTCACAATTACGCGAATCGCCTCTTCCAACCGAAAATCACCGATCCGTGTCCGCTTCAATTCTTCAAGATATGCGCCGGTTCCGAGTTTTTCGCCAATATCATGCGCGAGCGTCCGAATGTATGTCCCAGAAGATACGCGGCATTGCATATGCAAAAGGTCGCCCTTGAGCGAGAGCAGCTTGATTTCAAAAATTTCTACATGTTCGGCTTTGCGTTTTATTGTTTTACCCTCGCGTGCGAGCTCGTATAATTTCTTGCCGCCTATTTTCTTTGCCGAGTACATCGGCGGCACTTGCTTTTGTTTCCCGACAAAAGATTTTAGCACTTTTTGAATTTGAGATTTGGTTATTGGAAATTTACTGTCCGCCGCGGCGGATGGAAATTGGAATTTGGAAATTTTGCCCGTCCTATCGTATGTATCACTCACCGCCCCTAATCTCAATACAGCCTTATACTCTTTATCCAGCCCCACATAATGCTTCAGCAACTTTGTGGCATCTCCGACTGCAACCAAAAGCAACCCGCTTGCGAACGGATCTAGAGTTCCGGCGTGACCGACTTTTTTTGTGCCCGTGATTTTTCGCACCTGGTCTATAATATCGTGGGACGTGGGGCCGGAAGGCTTGTTAACCAATAGAATGCCGTCTGTTTTACCCAGAAAAGCGTTAGTTTTGAGTTTTTCTCTTGACATTTCATTAATTATATAGCATATCGCTAATAGTCATCTTAGTGATCTTTTGTAACATAATCAAATAGCCGACACAATTAGAGCCGCAATAGATGAATACGTTCATAGATGTGGCGTAAGGATAAATATCTACAGACACCAATTGATTGCTGTGTCGCGAGCTACCATCCGGATTGTGCAGGCGAAGTTTTTAAATAACGAGAAGTCTCTGTTATAGCTAAAGAAGAGAAATGGATTGTGTTTTGTTCATCCAAGAACGAATTTGGTTGGACAGACTGGTCAAATAGCCCGTCTGTCTTCGTCGAGAGAGGTGTTGTGCGTTTTTTTAAGACAACAAAACCGTAGTCAGAAATAGTGATTACTGTAAATGGGTCAACGGCTTGTAGAAAGATTGACAAGCTGTTTTTATTTTTTTGTTCTTTTCCGTATCTCACTGATCTGGTCTCGAATATCGGCCGCTTTTTCAAACTCAAGATTGCGGGCCGCAAGATCCATTTTCGATTCGAGCTCTTTGATAAGCACCGGAATCTCTTCGTCAGAGATCTTTTTGAGATCAATGCCACGTTTGTGCTCTTTTTCCTTTTTGCGTTGGCCCTTGAGCCAGACGTCTTTCACTTTTTTCTGGATACTCTGCGGCGTGATATTATTCTGGCGATTATACGCTTCCTGAATGGATCGCCGGCGGGAGGTCTCGGCAATCGCGCGCTTCATAGAGCCGGTGATAGTGTCGGCGTACATGATGACATGTCCGTCGCTGTGCCGAGCCGCGCGTCCCATGGTTTGGATGAGCGATGTTTCACTTCTTAGAAATCCTTCTTTGTCTGCATCAAGAATGACCACCAGCGAAACTTCGGGAAGGTCGAGCCCTTCGCGCAGGAGGTTGATGCCGACCACCACGTCATAGGTCCCGAGCCGCAGGTCGCGCAGGATATCAAGTCGCTCCAGCGTATCCACCTCGGAGTGCAGGTAGTGCACCTTGGTGCCCATTTCAGCCAAATACTCGGCCAGTTCTTCTGCGAGTCTCTTGGTTAAGGTTGTCACCAGTATGCGCTGGTGGTTTTTGGTACGTTGTTGTATCTGCAGAAGCAGGTCGTCGATCTGGTTGTTGGTCGGCTTGATTTCGATTGTTGGGTCAAGAAGGCCGGTTGGGCGAATGATGAGCTCCGCAACTCTATTCCTCTCCGAATATTCGATCCTGCCTTTGCTGTTTTTGGGCACAACGGTCAATGGAGATTTCTTTTTTACTTTTGGGTCTTTTATTGGCGGATCAACAAATTCGGATGACCTGTTCAGTTCGTAGGTGTTCGGCGTCGCTGACACGTAAATGGCTTGATTAATATGCTTGGTGAATTCATCGAATTTAAGCGGGCGATTGTCGAGCGCTGAGGGAAGCCGAAACCCATAATCAACGAGCGTTTGCTTGCGGGCGCGGTCGCCATTGTACATGCCGCCTATCTGTGGAACCGTGATGTGCGATTCATCTATAAAGAGAAGGAAGTCATCCGGAAAATAGTCGAGAAGCGTTGATGGCGGCTCGCCCGGTGTTCTGCCGTCGAGGTGTCGCGAATAGTTTTCAATGCCGTTCGTGTACCCGAGCTGATCCATCATCTCAAGATCGAACATGGTTCGCTCTTCTATGCGCTGCGCTTCGATGAGTTTGTTTTGTTTTTTGAAAAGCTGGATCTGGGCACGCAGCTCCTCGCGGATATTCGATGCCGCGCGCTTCAGATCATCCCGCTCCACCACATAGTGCTTTGCGGGATAGATGTGAACCTCTCCCTGTTTCGCTTGTTCGTCAAAGATTGTATCTCCGGTGAGCGGGTCGAACGCTTTTATTTTGTCTATTTCATCGCCGAAAAAGTCAAACCGGTACGCGAACTCGGCATATCCAGGCTGCACTTCGAGCACGTCTCCTTTGACGCGGTAGGTTCCTCGTTTGAGGTCGTATTCACTGCGCGTGTATTGCAGGCTGTTTAACATGCGCAGTACATCATTGCGATTAACAGTTGCGCCCTTTTTCAGTTCGACGCGCATGTTCTGGTAGGCTTCCGGCTTGCCCAATCCATAGATGCACGAAACCGACGCGACGATCAGCACATCAGGACGAGTCAGGAGCGCGGTCGTTGAAGCGAGGCGCAATCGATCAATCTCTTCATTGATCTGTGTTTCTTTCTCAATATATGTATCGGTCTTCGGGACATATGCCTCTGGCTGGTAGTAATCATAATAGGATACGAAGTAATGGACCGCATTCTCCGGAAAGAATTCCTGAAACTCGCTCGCGAGCTGGGCCGCGAGCGTTTTGTTGTGAGATATGACGAGCGTCGGCTTCTGCGCGCGCGCCACAATGTTTGCCATGGCAAAAGTTTTGCCGCTACCAGTCACGCCAAGCAGAGTCTGATCATGGTATTTTTTTTCAATACCCGAAGACAGCTCGTCAATAGCGCGGGGCTGGTCTCCTGTCGGCTTGAATGGCGACGCCAGTTTAAATTTCATTACTCCCTACAAATTACTGATTAGATATACTCTTGAATAATATGCCGTTTTTTGCTATAGTGTCTATTCATCACCTTATGGCGCAAGGCAACGAAAGTCAAGGAACGCGCATGGGGCGCGCTCTTTATAATTGTAGGCTTAACCGAAAGGGGAGCGTTATGCCGGGATGGATTAATGACTGTCGGTGGGTGATTGTAACAGATGCTGAGGCTGTTGCGCGGCGCGAACATGCCCATGCTGAACGATTTGAGCACTCTGGCGATGTCTGGACACTGCATGATGGCGCTTTGATGGACCTGGATGCAGAAGAAAAAAAGCGCAGCCTTCAGAATCGTTATCAGGGGGTCAATTTCTTTCGGGTTGCGAAGAGAGATCTCAGGCCTCCAAAATGCCAAGAGGCAGCAGCAACAGAATAGACTTGCTGCAGCTCCCGATGTCCCGCCCGCTTGATTGCATGGGCGGGCTTTTTTTGTAAAAAAAGGCTGGTTTCACTATACTGACAATACTATGATTTCTTCTCTTAATGGGCAGGTTATTCAAAAGAACAAGGACAGTATTATTCTTGATGTGTGCGGCGTTGGCTATAGGGTATACGTGCCTGAGAACGAGCTGTTTGAAATGGCCATAAACGCAAAGGTGCGCGTCTGGACGCATTTGGCCGTTAAAGACGACGCCTTAGATCTCTATGGCAGCATCAATAATGAGACCGTGACATGGTTCAAATTGCTGTTGCACGTGAAAGGTGTTGGGGCAAAGTCCGCGCTTTCGGTTTTGTCGCGTGTTCGTCCGAAAGACCTCTCGGTTGCGATCGAGCACGAATCAAGCGATTCGCTGGTCGCGTTTGGTGTCGGTAAAAAAGCGGCGGAGCGCATTGTGCTTGAACTCAAAACAAAAGCGCGCGATCATTTTATCGAATCATCGGGCGGCACGGCTGCACTTTCGATCGAAGCGGAAGCAGTACAGGCGCTTGAGGCGCTTGGCTACTCTCGCGAGCAGGCACGCGCCGCGGTTAAGGAGGCCGAGGGAGAGGACATAGGAGGCAAAGTGCGTTCGGCGTTGAAGATATTGGGGAGAAGATAGGTGAAACATCTAATTGGGACTTTAGGATTTGCTTGGAAATTAGAACAATTAGGTCAATTAGAAATTTTTATTATGTGGTTGGCGATAGACGATAAGAATAAATGGAATAAGATGGTCTCATCACAACCCCATTCCCGTTTTCTCCAATCATGGGAATGGGGCGAGTTTCAGGAGGCGCTCGGCAGGAAGGTTGCTCGGCTTGCGTGGGGGGATCTGTTTTTAGTGCAGGCGATACGCATATCATTGACCGCGGGACAGCATTATTGGTATATCCCACACACGCCGGTTGTGACTGACGGCAGTGAGGACACCATTCAAGAGGCGCTCGCTTCACTGGAAACGGAACTGACGAAAGACAGTCCTCTTTTTTTGCGCATTGATCCGGTTCGTCGTTTTCCAGCCGGTGCTCCACGCGTTGGTCTTCGTTTTGTGAGCGCCACACAGCCGCAATGCACGTCTGTACTGGGGCTCAACAGTGACGAGAATACTCTTCTTGGCGCTATGCGCCAGAAGACACGGTACAACATCCGTCTTGCTGAAAAAAAAGGAGTTGTTGTGTCTGAAGGGGCGGTTGATGATTTCATTGTTTTAAATCATGAGACAACTGCGCGCGATCGATTTGTTTCACACCCGGACGAGTATTATAAAATTATGACACGGACGTTGCCAAAAGAAATGACGCGCGTATATAAGGCGACGTACGACGGGAAGGTTGTTGCATCATTGATACTCGTGTTGTTCGGCGATACGGTTACGTATGCGCATGGAGCATCGTCAAATACACACCGCGAGGCTATGGCGCCGTATTTGCTTCAGTGGCACGCCATTCAGGATGCAAAATTCTCCGGCGCGCGCTACTATGATTTTTGGGGCGCTAATCCTGATGATCACGAACATCCCGCATATAAAAGATCATGGGAAGGTATTACGCGATTCAAAGCAGGATTTTCGGGCACAGAAGTCTGCTATCCACAATCATTTGACTTGATAAATAAAAAAGCTTGGTATACGGTGTATAGGTTATCTCGCGCATTACTTCATATTTTAAAATGATTTAGGCGAGCAGGTCTCCGCATACTAACTATGATCAACAAAATAGTAATTCCAGCCGCGGGCAAAGGAACAAGAATGCTTGATCTCGCTCAGGACAGGCCAAAACACTTAATTACGGTTCTTGATAAGCCGTTTTTATATTACGTGCTTTCGAATATACAAAAAGCGGGTTACGAAGAAATTATTCTTGTTGTCGGGCACGGTGCTGAACTGATGGAGGAATTTGCGCAGCAAGGCGGCCGCGAGTTCAATCTGAAACTTGTTAATCAGTTTGACGTGGTCGGTACGGAAAAATACGGGACAGCGATGCCGGTACTTGCGGCGCGAGAAGCGGTTGGCGACGAACAATTTGTGTGCATTTACGGAGATAACCTGTACAGTGTGCGCGATCTTGCTGCTATGCGCGAATTGTATGATGATTATGAGTACCTGAGTCTGCTGCAGGTTGATCATCCGGAGAAGTATGGCATCCCGGTGCTTGAGGGTGGTCGGGTGGTAAAAATTGTAGAAAAACCAAAGGAGTATATTTCAGACTGGGCATCCATCGGATGCTATAAATTTACACCGTCTATTTTCAAAGCCTGTAGTGAAGTTGAAAAATCAGAGCGCGGAGAATATGAACTGACTGACGCTATTTCGTCTCGCGCCACGGAGGGTAAAGTGAAGGCCCGTAAGATGCTTGACTATTGGCTTGATTTTGGAAAGCCCGAGGATGTGGAAACAGTCGCTCAGTTTGTGCGGTCCGGTAAACTGTAATTGTAATTTTTCAGGAATTTGTACTACAATAGGGGCGCGCAGAGCGCCTCTTTGATTCTCTGCCAATACACCTGCCCTCGTCGTTCAACGGATAGGACGCGAGATTCCGGATCTCGTAATAGAGGTTCGATTCCTCTCGAGGGCATGTGCGTTGGTATTTTGATGATCAGCTTCCGCATATTAGTAGATTGCGCATATAGTACAGATTATGCTATTTGATGCTGACGGCATGGTGCTCAAACGGCACCAGTATTTCAGCGTGCATTATGCTGAAACGCACAACGCTAATTTGGCGCGCATTGATCCGTTTTTCAAAACAGTGTTTCAAGACTGTCTGTCGGGAAGGCTGATCTAAAAGTTGAATTAAAAAAACATCTTGTTGACTGGCGGTGGGGCGGTGCGGTCGACGAACTGCTCGCTCTGTGGTTTGAGTATGAAAGTGTTGTTGATGAACGCCTGGTCTCATCAGTCAGAGAAATTCGTTCGAAGGGCGTTCGATGCTATGTGCATACCAACAACGAACAATACCGTACCAACCACATTTGGAACGTATTGAATTTGAAGCAGGAATTTGATGGTATTTTTTCTTCTGCGCGCTTGGGTTGTAAAAAACCGGATCAGATTTTTGGCGGGCTATTTGATTTACTGAAACCGGACAACAAGCAAGACGTTTTGGCGTGGGACGATGATCAAGAAAATGTTGATTCAGCAGAATAATTGGGCTTTCAGGGACGGTTATTCACATCGTTTATTTTTTTTTTGGGGGGGGGCACATCGGAATATTAACTTCAGCGATTTGTTATTTATCCTAATTTTGGTTGTGTGTTATTCTTTTTCAGGTAGTTTTCGACTGCTGGGATCATTGCCTGATATCCTGTTTCTTTTAAAACGTAGACATAGTCGTCATGCTTTTTGAATTTGACATTGACGCCTGGGTCGATCAGCGGGTAGTTTTTTTGAAATTCGTCAAATGGAACCACTTCTCCATTTACGGTATGGGATGCCTGGTAGAACGTTCTGCATGCTTCAAGCAAGTTGCCGTGATTAGCGAGGATCCAGTTTTCAACGCCCACGCCGCCGAATCCACCGTGTTCGACTTTTTTGTATGCATTTCCTTGTTTTAACACTTGTTTTGCGGCTATGACATTGGCAACGACTGATTCATATGCTTCTTCTCCTTGGTTTTCGCGCACGTGTTCAAGTCGTTTCTGAATCGCATCGTGCGTTCCGAATACCTGCAGTTCAGATTTTTTGACGAACGCAATATCAATATCAATAGGCTTCGAACCGATTCCGGTTGCTCCAATTGCGCGCAGTTGATAAGAGTCGCCGGAGTCGTCCGGATGAGATTTGTTCTCCTTTGGCTGCAATGCGTTGATCATTCGCTGGTTGATTTCATGCACGTGCGTGTAGTCAGCCACATCAAGCCGGAGCACCAGATCAAAGTCAAAATCGCCTGGCATGTTGGTCGATCGTCCTGTCGAGCCGGTGTCGTGTAACTCTGCGCCCAAGAGGCTCGTGTCAAATTCACTTTTGAGCTCGATACCGTACTCGCTGAGAATATTCCGGATCAACTTTTTTATTTGTTTGCTTGCCTCGTTGACACGTTCACGTGATGATCTGTTTTCTTTTGTGATTCTTTGTACGTTATCCCCGTGCGGGCTCATCGGCTCTGATACTACTACATCAAGCGGACTGCCATCAAATCGCTCAAGTCCGTCAAAAGCATGGCGGTACGCCGCATATTGATCAGGCGAGAATAGGAGCGAGCCGTCTTCATCGGCGACCGGTATGTAATATCCGTTTTGCGCGAGTTCGACGTATATATCTTTGAGGGCGCGTTCGTTGTTAATAAGCAGCGGGTGGGCAACCATGGCGTCAACTTCGATCATTGGAAAGCCGGTTCTGATGCCATAGTGCCGATCCGCGCCTGTTTGAAACAGCTCTAATCGGTCAGGCGTGTAGTCGCCAACGCTTTCTTGTTCTGTCACCTGCCACGCGCCGCGGTCTTTAAGCAGAAGAAGCAGATTCCCATAGCCTCCGCTGTAGCTAAGGCTTTTTTTGATTGGTGTGGCAAATGCCTTTTCGTCCACGTCTTCCGGCAATACCCTGCTGACGTCTGTGTCAAAGGGCGTCTGGTCAGTGGATGAGCTTGCGCCAAGGTATTCCTTTGCAACAGATCCGTTGTTCAGTATGTTGCCGAAGTACTGTTCTTTCACACCTTTGATAAGATCTCCGGCCGAGAGCTTGAATGTTCCGTTCGCTATCTGTTCTGCGGTCTCAATGCCGCGATCGTGCGCTTCTTGTTTTGATTGCCACATTGTCTCAAGGACTTCACGAAACGACTGGTGTCCGGTCGGTTTGAGGAACATTTCGGCAATGCGTTCATTGACGGTTTGGTTTTCCCGAGTTTCGAGCAGGCTGCGAATCTGTTCGTACCGTTCCGCAATTGGTCTATTGTCTTCAGGCGTTTCTTCTGATTGTTGGCCAAGTTGCGAATTGACAAACAGTGTTTCAAGTTTTGCTAGAAAGTGATTAAGCTCGTCTTCGGTTTTCTCGTCGAGATTGTCTACGCCGAGCCGTTCCGCTTCTTCGAGCGTGCTCTGTCCATTCTCAAGGATCGTTAGATAGTCCCGCAGTGAGCGGTTGCCGGATTCAATATGTACGCGCAGAATATCTTTATAGATAGTGGAGTATCTGCGCCGATTTTTTGATTCGGTCAGATACGGGCTCAATGCGCGGCGCTTAGGCAGGCTCTCATTCAGCCGATCGGGCGGGTAGAGTTCTTTGAATATTTTGAACACTTTACCGGCCAAGGGAAGGTTGTTTTTGACGAAGATACTTTCTATGTTTCGGTAGGTGCGCGCTGGATCATCTGTTTCCATGATCTCGGTCAAAAGCTGTTCTCTCAGGCGCTGGATCTCCTGCGACGGAGAGTTCTGGATCTTGAGCGCGACCTCAAGGTATGATTTTCTTTTTTCGGCCGGAACCTGGGCAAGGGATTCGACGTTGTTGATGCAGAACATATACAGATCGTGCTGTTCGATTCCCGGTTGCTCGAGAAACCACTCCATATCAGGAACGGATTCCGGGTGCTGAGCTATGAATTTCATGATGCGATCTTGGTAGAAGAAATCCTGGTAATGTGCTTTGTCCGGATGTTCTGCGGCTATCTTGTTCACAGCATGAAGGGCGTCTCTGAACTGTACCCCAAGGTCAGTTGGTTTCGTTGCTGCTTGTTCGGTCACCATATCCTCGTCAGCGAGCAAGCAGGTGGCGATCTTCTCGGCGAATACTTCCGCCTGATGCTGGTCGCGCGTGTTGTTAATGATTTTTGCGGCTGCGCGCATCCCAGGATTGAGCGTGAACAGTTCCACTGGGTCTGTGACATAGCCCTCGCCTTTGTCTGTTCTGTGGTAGTAGGGCATGTACGCATACCTATATCCGTTTTCTTGGGCTTGCTCCCTTAGGAACACAATATCCTTGATCAGCTCGCTTTTTTTAGGAATAAGCTCCGGCAAAACGCTCGCGTGCGCGACTTCAAACGTGTATCCATACGCTTTGAGGTCAATAATGAGCTCTACAATACCCTCATTTTCAGAGAGTTTCGCATATTCTTTGATTTCCTCTGTCTTTAGGTGATTGCTCGTTTCTTTTAGTACAATTTTGACAAAGTCAGCGGTTCGTTCAATATCTTCGGGCGACATCTGGAGCAGTTCTGAAAGCGCGGCCATTGTTTCTGGATCGCGCTCTTCCTGTAGGGCGACTCCCTCGAATGAATGATAGGCAATCTGCGTAAGGTACCCCTTTTTTCTAGTATAACGCATGTTCGGTTTTACGGTTTTTGCCAGCCGTTCAAACGTCGCGGTATCGCTCCGCTCTCGCGCAAGTTCTTGTATTGACTCACTGATTGATTCGCAAGCAGTATCAAGCTCTGCATGTTCAAACGCGTCAGCCAAGGCGTCGTATACTTCTGGATCAAATCTGTGCGCCGGAAGACGCTCAAGCACGCTCAAAACGAAATTCTGCGCTTCTGTATCGCGCATGAGGTCAATTGCCATACCCCCAAGGTTTTTTTGAATCTGAAAGAATACCGGGTTGTCTATGGTTTTTCCTTTTCCGGTGATACCATCTGGACTATATCCATATTTTTGCAGGTAGCGCTCGTAGTCACCGTCGGGGACGGTGCAGACATTGGCACCATCTCGATAGCCAATGGTTGTGCGCACGACGTCCGCATGCACAATACGCAGATCACGCAAATGATTTTGTGCGAGCGTGTGTTTGATGTGTTTAAATAGGGGATTGTCTTTTGCGATACGTTTAGGTAATTGAGCGGGAAGATCGGGCACTATACCGCATAGCATTTTTTCTTGCAGGTACCAGATTTTCTCTCCATCTCGTTCCTCTGAACGTTCTTTTTTGTCATCGTCAATAACTTCGATTACATCAGTGTTTTGCAGTACTGGCGCTTTGTCCAGAAATTCTTCATCATTCTTGAGCTGTTTTTCAAATTTTTTGATTGCGGGGTTTTCTATGGTGCCGCGGTTGCAGTCCTCCGGATGTTTTTGGATAAGCGAGACTGTTTCCAGGATCTCTTTGGTAAATCCTGGTTCCTTGCGATTCATGCGCGCTTCAAGCTCATCACGATCAAGCGATTCTATGAATGCAGTAAAGTTTTTGTGTAGAGCGGGATATTGGTAGCTTTGATTGCGATACGCGGCAAGCAGCGCCTGTGGCGCGGTTTGCGTATTTTTAAGTTCAAGCAGCTTATCAGCTGTTTCGCTGTCATATTCGAACCGTTTAGTGTTTCTGTTTCGTTTCGCATGGTACAGGCGTTTTATGATAAGTTGTTGTAGCGCTTCTTCGCTTTCTGCGACAATATCCTGGTTGCCTCGCCGAAGCGCATCTCTTGCTGTTTGATCTTCAGCGAACACGCGCCAGCGGTCGGAGTCCAGTGTGCTAATGAATTTGCTCTCTTCCTCGGTGATGGGATTTTCATCACAAAGCTGTTCAGCGCCCTTCTCTGCCCATTCGCCACGTAGTCCGACTTCGAAAACGGTTTTATCTTGAAACATTTTATGCATTTTTTTCATGACTTCCGCGTATTGTTTTTGTACGGCAAGGCGCCGCAGTTTTTTGGGAGCGGAAGCGGCAAACTGACCCAATTGTTGGAAATATTCATTCTGCGGGACGATCTCGTTTTCAGCATTAACCACGCGATGAGGGGCCCACTGGAAGTCATGTATGATTTTTTGCAGTATGTCGGGCAGTTTACTGATGTGCGTGTTAAGCGGTACGTGCTGTTCATCTTCGGCAAACAGGTTAAAATCATTGGCTGCCAGTTGGGATGCGATTTCCCGCGCGCGGCTGATAACTCCCTCGTCGTTCAATGCGTCCAGGTCGTCCTTGTACCAATCAGCATTTGGCGCTAACTCCTTTTTTTTCTCTTCTATTGCTTTCTCAAGGACGCGGTTCGCATATTCCTTGTTAAGAGAGTCGAGTGCAAACTGGGGTAGTGGTTTTTCGTTTCTCGGCAGTTCGCTTTGAAGCTCGCGTATCTCTCCTTCATAATAGGCATCAAGTTTTTTTGCGATCGCATCATTTGTATCATGCACCAAATGGTTGACCTTTGTTTCGAGATCAAATGCGCTGAAGATGGATGTCTTTTGGCGCATTTTTTTGATGGCATAAAGATCGTGCAGGCGCTCAATCGCTTCACTCCTGTCGTATTTGTCAGAGAAGAGAGGCACCCGTTGTCGGATAGACGAGAGCCGTCTTTTGTCAATACTCTTGATTTTGGCGTCTGCCTTTTTTAATTCATCGTCCACCTCTTCATCATCGAGAGTCATGGGGTCGCTAAGCTTGAGCCTAAAATATTCCGATCCGTCGACCTGTATTGTACTGGCTTGACCTCTGATTTTATTGATCTCCGTTATTGTGGCGCATGCTTCGTCCGCGGTAGTGCGGATGAGTCCAACGAGCGCCTGCATATGCGTTATATCCTGTTCTGTACGAACGTCGATTTTTTTAAGTGATTCAAGCGCGGTATGAGACACTTCCTCTATTTTTTTCTTCTGTTCGCTGCTTATCGCGAGGCTCTGGTGATAAAGATCGCTCACCATTTTTTGCGCTTCCTGGGCAGCGTGAAATGTGGAGGCATCTGTTTCTTTATTTTTTTCTTTCGGCGTTCTCGGTGATGAGTACAGTTGTCCGACATCCTCGGCAAGAGACTCCCATGCTTTCGCGCACCGTTCATCCCGAGCCATGGTCCGTCCCAGTTCTGTGTTCTCAAAAGACGCAGTCTGTTCGCGGTTCTCCCGTCCTTCGCGCCCAATCTCTGATTCGCGCCTTTCAACTGTGGTATTGACGGCTTCGGCTGATTTGTCGGATTTTGAATTCATACAAAAGATTTTTGGCTATGGCGCAGTCGCGCTTTTTACGGCAGTCTGATAGTATAGGGGTATGTTTAAACGAATGCTAAAGAAGATTATACCTCGTTCTGTACTGCTATTCTACCACAAAGTACTGGCTGTTGCCGCTAATGTGGCGTATTGGTTTCCGTCGCACAGAATGGTGATTGTCGGTGTTACTGGAACCAAAGGAAAGTCAACAACCGTGCTCATGATCACCCGCATTTTGGAAGAGGCCGGCTATACGGTCGGGTCAACAAATACCATTTTTTTTAATGACGGCAAAAAGGAGTGGCCAAATGTGTTAAAACAGGGAATGCCGGGCAGGTTTTATTTGCAAAAGCTGCTTCGCCGCATGGTCCGGCACGGGTGCACCCACGCGGTGATTGAGGTAACGAGTGAAGGTATTTTGCAGCACCGGCAGTGGGGCGTTGCGTTTGACGTTGCGGTGTTTACCAACTTGTCGCCTGAGCATATCGGATCGCATGGATCGTACGAGAGCTACCGGAGCGCAAAGGCGCATATATTCAGATCACTTGATCAATCGCGCCGTAAGCGATTCAATGGCTTGCCCGTCAAAAAAGCCATCATTGTCAATAACGACGAAAAGGACGCGCAACATTTTTCACGCCATCGTTCAGACGAGCTCTGGCTCGTGAACGAACGGTGCGGCAGCCATGCGCCGGATGGTGCGGCGCGCGCGGTGTGCGCCGAAGACATGGATGATACGAGTGATGGCGTTGCGTTTACGTACGATGACCACTACATTCAGCTTGCCTTGCACGGAACGTTCATGGCGATGAACGCTTTGCTCGCGATTGCGGCGACACGCTCGCTCGGTGTTTCAACGTCAACGGCAGAACAGGCGCTTGAGGCCATTGAGAAGATCCCCGGTCGCGTTGAATATGTCACGTGCGGTCAGAAGTTCACGGTGATCGTTGATTATGCGCACGAGCCGCGTTCTTTTAAAAAGATCATGGCTTTAGGCAGGGAGCTTGCCGGCGAGCACAATCTTGTTGTTGTCTTCGGCGCTACCGGCGGCGGACGGGATGCAAAGAAGCGTCCTGAAATGGGCCGTATTGCCGCAGAAAAGGCCAATGTGGTTATCCTGACGACCGATGATCCATACGATGACGACCCTGGTGATCTTATTGGAGACATCGCGGTCGGTGTCCTTGGCGCGGGCGAGCGCACGAAAGAAGGAAAGACCTTTTTCAAGATAGTCGACAGGAAGAAAGCTATTCAGAGCGCGTTGTCCGGAGCGGCTCCGGGTGATGTGGTTCTGGTTCTTGGTAAGGGGTCTGAGCAAACCATGGTTCTTCGTGACGGAAAGACTGTTCCGTGGAATGACGTTGCTGTTATCAAGCAGTTGTTAAAAGCATAACATATGCGATTCGTCAGATTATCTTATGTTCGCAAACACAAAGCGCGCGCCTTGATTTATTGTTTGATTGTTGTGCTGTTTGTTACACTGCTTGCTTATGCCAGCGAGATGCTCCGCGCTGTTTTTCTTTCACCTGATTCTATACGGGAGTGGGTACTCCATTATGGGAAACTGGCGCCAGTTGTTCTCTTTTTGCTTCAGATCGCGCAGGTACTGATCGCACCGCTTAACAATTTTATTATCAATGCGGTCGGCGGCTACCTGTTCGGACCGTATCTTGGCTTTGTGCTGAATTATTCCGGCTGGATAATGGGTGCGATAATTGTGTTCTGGTTTTCGAGGTTATTTGGCAGAGGGTTTGTCAGTTTTTTTGTGAATAAAACAACATTGAAAAAGTATGATTCCCTTCTTCTCAAGAGCCAGTTTCTTGTTTTTCTCCTTTTTTTACTTCCGGGCCCGCCTGATGATTTTTTGGTCTATGTGATCGGGATGTCTCGTTCCATCTCTTTTAAGAATTTTTTGATCATGATACTTATTGGGAAGATTCCCGGAAAACTTGCCACAAGCTACTTTGGCGCCGGTGTTGCAGAACACAAGTTATATGGCGCTTTCATATATGGCGCATTTGTGGCTGTTTCGTTGGTAGTTTTTGCGCTTAAGCCAGAACTATGGCGCATGTGGAAACCAAAGATTAAGACTGAGGCTAAAAATTCCTAATATTAGCCAAAGCATATATTTGGGGATATACACTTAGTTATCCACAGTTTTTTGTTATTTGACAGGGATGTTTTTTTATATATAAGATGAGCAATCATCGTACTTGCCGCACATCTTTCCCTACTAAGAATATATCTGCCAATATTAGCTATTTTTAGGGAGTTTGACTTACGCGAATGACGATTAAGGATGTCCGGAACTATATTTATTGAGGTATCCGGTAGAGGTTATTGACAAAAATTGCTCAAATCAATAGAATACATCTATCATGCATCCTTCTGCTTCTCTCTTGTACACGACACTTTCATAGATTTTCCCTTATTCCCTATTTCCGTAAGAACAGTAGGGAATTTTTTACTTGTTTTTGCACTAATATAAACTCATGCCGGATACATCTCATCTGATACCAGACTCTATCCGATATACGCCGAAGACAGATCGGAAGTTTTTTAGCAAGATATCTGAGAAATTGCCGCTTCCGGATCTGATCGAATCACAGAAATCATCCTATAAGTGGTTTCTGGAGGAAGGGCTTCGGGAATTGCTTGATGAAATTTCTCCAATTCAGGATTTCATCGGACGCGATCTCGAGCTCTATTTTGGAGATTATTATTTTGACGATCCGAAGTTCGACGAACGTACCGCAAGCAAAAAGAATGTGACTTTCGAGTCGGCTCTGCGTGTTCAGATAAAGCTCATGAACAAGCGAACCGGTGAGATAAAGGAGCAGGAGATCTATTTGGGTGATTTCCCGCTGATGACGCCTCGCGGAACATTTGTGATCAATGGCATAGAGCGCGTTATTGTATCCCAGCTTATTAGAAGCGCGGGAGCGTTTTTTACGTCCGAATTTATCAAAGGACAATATTACTACGGCGCAAAAGTTATTCCGAATCGAGGCGCGTGGCTTGAGCTTGAAACGGATGCGAACGGCGTCATTTGGGTAAAGATAGACAGAAAGCGAAAGGTTGTCGTGACATCCCTGTTGCGCGCTTTTGGATATGGAACTGACGACGACATCTGGAAGCTGTTTCCTGATCTTAATGACAAAGAGAAAGAAATGATCAAGGAGACGATGCGGCGCGACACCGCAAAGAACGAAGATGAAGGGCTTAAAGAGGTGTACAAGCGTATCCGTCCCGGAGATCTTGCGACCGCAAGCAACGCGAAGCAATTGATACACGCCATGTTTTTCAATTTTGATCGTTATGACTTTGGCCGTGTCGGTCGCTACAAGATCAACCAGCGCTTTGCCATTGATGTTCCCATCACTAAAGAGAATCGTGTTCTCAGACGCGAGGATTTGGTTTTGATTATTAAAGAAATATTGCGATTGAACATCTCGCAGGAGTTGGCCGACGATATTGACCATCTTTCAAACCGCCGCGTGCGAACCGTCGGAGAGCTTGTGCAGAACAAACTTCGTGTCGGCATGGCGCGCATGGAGCGCATTGTCAAAGACCGCATGTCCACGCTCGATATCACCACGCTGACGCCGAACCAGCTGATCAATGCTCGTCCGGTGATCGGTTCGATCAAAGAATTTTTCATGTCATCCCAACTCTCGCAGTTCATGGATCAGACCAACCCGCTTGCTGAACTTGAACATAAGCGTCGCCTTTCAGCGATGGGACCGGGCGGTCTATCCCGCGAGCGAGCAGGATTTGATGTTCGCGACGTGCACCGGACTCACTATGGCCGCATTTGCCCAATCGCCACACCAGAAGGGCCGAACATTGGTTTGGTCGGACACCTTGCTTCCTATGCGCGCATTAATCAATTTGGTTTTTTGGAGACGCCGTATCGCAAAGTTGAAAAAGAAGCGTCAACCGGGAAACCGCGGGTGACTGACGAGATCATTTATCTTACCGCTCTTGAGGAAGAGCGCTCTATTACAACAGCAGCGACTACGCAGATCGACGAGAAAGGTTACTTTATAAATGAAAAGGCTGAAGCTCGCGTTCATGGCGAACCTCGATTCACTGATATTGGCGATATCGAATACATGGACGTTTCCGCAAAACAGATTGTCAGTATTGCGACTGCGCTCATTCCTTTTTTGGAGCATGATGATGCGGTTCGCGCATTGATGGGAACAAATATGCAACGCCAGGCAATCTCGTGCGTGCGCCCTGAGGCGCCTATTGTGGGAACCGGCGTTGAGTATCGTGCGGCCATGGACTCCGGGCAGGTGGTGCTTTCCGAGGAAGGCGGCGAAGTGATTGGCGTTCAGTCGGACAAGATCACTATCAAGCACCAGAGCGGCATTAAAGAATATGATCTTGGTAAGTTTGTTCGCTCAAACGCGTCGACTAGCATGAACCAGAAGCCGATCGTGAACAAAGGTGATGAGGTGACGCACGGTTCTATTATTG